>Ga0265338_10001269_pt1 | contig 41609 bp, 47 predicted proteins | sample 42126metaG_FD_193579 | JGI IMG/M metagenome (GOLD analysis project Ga0265338, IMG submission 193579) | Rhizosphere microbial communities from Carex aquatilis grown in University of Washington, Seatle, WA, United States - 4-21-26 metaG | ecosystem: Host-associated > Plants > Roots > Rhizosphere... | reverse complement strand
TATTTTCGGGTGTAAACGTCATTAAAGTTCTTAGTTTTCTATATTCTAATAAAAAATTTTGTCTAAATTGAATTTCTTTTACACCAATCAACTCTAATAATTCACATGCTGAAATCATCAACATCCCAACTTTTTTTAATGCACGAGTAACTTCCGTTATTTCCATTTCATTATTAAGTTCTATACAAAATTGATGAATATATTCACAAAGCTCATCGGTTCTCTTTAAAATTAATTCTCGTTGAATTTTAGAATTTTCTTTATGGATTTCAAAAAGTAATGAAATAAGAATTGCAACAAAAGCTGTTAAAAAAATAGACACACCATTAAGCGGGTCTATTTCCTTTGTAAAAGTTATTCCAGGGATCGTTACTACTTTAGCAATTAGAAATCCAATAATAAAAGCGATAAATATTAAAATGAAGCAACCAACATAAATAAATTTATTTCGCATTGCTTGCGTCTTTCATATATCCCCAAATATCTTCTATTAAATATTTTTCTTCATTAGACTTAAATGATAATATTTTATTTAGCTGTTGAAATAAGAAACCATCCTTTCTAATTAAACCACCAAATGCTTCTTCTAAAAATGAAGTTCCATAACCAGCTGTGCCATCCAAATCAATAAGGAGGCCTTTACCAGAGGCAATAGCCTCCTTTAATTTTGGAGTTAGAATTCTTTCTCGAAAATCTTCACCCCAAAATTCACCTTCATCTAAATATCGTGCCCCTGGAGTTTTGCTAAATTCTTCTGAGATTTTTATGATAATTTTATTTGCAGTTTCCATTTGAAGAATTTACCTCCCAATAAATGTAAGTCCCATTAAACGAACTATTCATTTTTCTGAATTCGACTGGATTAGAGGAATAACAAACATCATTAGTGATGATTTTAAGTTCAGATATTTGTTTTCGATTATACACTTGTGCAATACCAGGCAGCCCTTTGCCTCTAAAATATTCGCCTGTTACTGTTTGATGAAAATCTCCATCTAAAATTAATTTAAGTAGCTCGGCGTTATTTCCATATTTATATTTTTGTATTATTTTTTCGGTCCAATTAAAGAATTTTGATTGATTAGGTTTATTTGCTAGACTTGTAAATACGCCAACTCCAAAATCGACAAAGGCAAAACAAACTTTTTTATCATTTTTTATATGGTTAACTGATAACCACCAGTGTTTCTCTCCTTTTTTATTTATAGACGCGTGATTATTAGTATTTTGCATTAACTCTAATAACACTCGCTGAACTCCTTGACATCTTCTTTCATCTCCCCAAATAGTTAAGGAAGCAGCTTTAATTAATCTAGCTCCTAATTTTGAATCTACGCGCCTCCAGGCATGAGTTAAAATCCCATCAGCATTATTAGCAGATATTGAATAACGATCTAATTTTATAAAATTTTTATATAGATTATCAAAAAAACCACTAGTTTGCAACTTTGTCCTAGACCCTATGTCATCTGGAAAATCTCCATTAAATCGAATTTTGCTTGATCTAAATTTTACCATAATAGATAGCAATACTACAATAGCGCCATAGTCGATTGAGGTAACTTTTTTTAATCCTACAAATACAGACTCTCTTTTATTATATTTATTTTCAATCTCTTTGATAAAGTTAATAACTTCTTCTGTATTAGAGCCAAGGGAGAGATTTTTTGGTGCGGAAACGACATTCTTTGTGGTCATGCTTAGTGGTCTAGATTTTCTACCACCTTTTTGCCTTTTTGATAAACGTCGTCTTAATTTATTCATTTCCTTTCTAAATATTAGATATTCTCTTCTGTGGTCTAGAGATCTACGGAATTTTCTTTTTTGGTATTTTAAATATTTTGATTTATTCTTAATTTTTTTCATACAATCTTTTTCTAGGAAATCAGTTTGGCGTTGAATTTATAATAATTTATAATTCAATAAATCCGATCTGTTTAAAATAATCGTAAATGGGGCCATAAAACACGGGGCTTCTAGTAGGGTCTTTTGGTTCTCCCTTGGGAATGACAATAACCATTCCTTGCCGGGCACGTGTCAATAAGACTCTATAAGCATTCTTAAGATATTCTTTGCGTTCGGGTTTATTAATAGACTGCCATTTACTGCCTCGAAAAGAGTGACTCCCCCACTTATTGCCCAGAAATCTAAAATCAGCATCCCAAGTGACACAAACCCAGTCAAGCTCTAAACCTTGGATATGAAACTCTGTAGCAACATCTTCAAGATAATATGAAGATCGGACATCTTCTTTATCATCCAAGAACCAATGGATTGGGTCCATAGGTGATTTTACATCTATGGCATGAGGCTTTAGACGCTCTGCTTGCGAAGATACTACTATCCCGTAACGCTCGGTTCCTCTGGCCTTATCTTTCAACCACTGTTTTGCTTTATTTAAATCTCTAGTTATAACGATTGGATATTTAGCGCTTATTTGTTTTAAGGTTTCCTGGGCGCCTTTTAGATTTAGATCTAGTATTTGTTTAACTAGTAATGACACATTTTCAGCCCGAAAGGAGCGCATAGACACTGAAAGGTGTAAATTATCGCTATAAGTGACATTTTTTAGGGTACTCAAGGTTTTAAGGGTTTCTGTTGCCCGATATTCCTCATCTGTAAGCCTAGAAGAGATATAAATCTTCCAATGAGCATATTTCTCTTTTAATGAATTAATCCATTCACTTATACCTGCTTCTCCGGTATTGATCTCCTGCCCTCCGCCTACTAAACAAACAATGACTGCCCAATCAGGATGGCGATCAAGGCAGGATATAAGGAATTCTGGTTCTGATAAGCTAAAGTCTGGCTTGCCTTTCTTGCGAAGCATAAAATCTATTGTTTGTTCCTTATTCCATGCGCGTTGAGCTTCGTCAAACAATGCTACGTGTTCGATAGGTGCTTTTTGGTCATCAACAAGGCATTCATCCCTAAAGTTATGGACGTTCTGAATGAACATCTTAACTTCTTGCATTACTTCGCCTTTTCTTCTTTTTTCACCAAGTTTTTTAAGACGACTCAGTTTGTCTCGCGTTAAGGCTTCCCTCAAAATTGCCACTAATGGACCATTACCTGACAAAAAGACGCTATACATGCCATCAGCTTTGTCACAATGTTTGGTGGCAATATCTAGACCGACCAAGGTCTTTCCAGCGCCAGGGACGCCTGTAACAAAACATATGGATTTTTGATGCTTATCTTTGGATAGCTTAATAATATTGGATATTTCTGATGATGTTTGAGTCAGATTAAAGCTTTTGGCATCATTTCGCGAAATATCTTTGACCGCATGGCCGGCATAAAGCGCCATAGCGGCTTCAACTATGGTTGGAGTTGGAGAATATTGGCCATTTTCCCAATTATTGCTTTCAATGATGTTGCCATCTGCGAGGCGTAATACGTTACTTATAGCCTCTTCTATGAGCCTTTCATTGATTTTGATAGGGAAGAACAGCTTGTCGTTCTGAGGAGTTAAAGCTACGGTAAAATCCGAGCAAATGGCCTGGGTGGCGATAAGTATGGGGGCTACGTATTGGTTATGACTTGTCGCATGAAAGTTCTTCAAATCCAAGGCATAATCTAAGACCTGATCTATGGCATAATTATTAAATAGCTTCTCCCCTATCTTAAACTCTAAAACAAAGATAACAGGCCCTATTAATAGGACCACATCAATGCGTTGCCCCATTCTGGGCACAGAATATTCAAAATATATAGTCCCTTCATAAGGTTTTAAGCATTTTTGAAGGATTTCTATCTGTTTGACCCAGGCATCACGTTGGGTTTGTTCTATGGCGAAGTCGCTTTTTGATGTGAGTTTTCCTAGAATCTCATCTGTGGAGGTGGATCTGAAGTTCTTTATGGAATCGGAATAGTATGAGCGTTTCATGGGGACTCTATTTTAAAAGGAGAAATTTATATCAAATATCAATGTGTAAATTATTGGCTATTGTTATTATTGTCTTGATAATATTTAAACCCACCTATTCTTTGTGAAGTTCCAGAATATCCATTTGAACCATTCGTATAACCATATTGACCAATTTGTTGTGTTGTATAATTCTGACCTTGGTTATCGTTGGTATAAGCATATTGACCTATTTGTTGGGTTGTACTTGAATAACCATTAGATCCATTCGTGTATAGAGTATTGCCTATTCTTTGTGTGGTATAACTATTGCCTTGGTTGTCTTGATAATAATTGGTATTACCAATTTGTTGGCTAGAGCCAGAATATCCATTTGAGCCATTAGTATATCTAAAGTTTCCAACCTGTTGTTGAGTGTAATTATCTGTAAAACCAATTGATTCAAGTAATAAAAAGATTGAAAACATAAGAATTAATTTCCTCATACTGTTCTCCTTTATAATCTTCATGCTTCGATTTATTTTTCAGAAATTACTTTAATAAATTCTGCAATAACCATAAACTCACTATCATTGCTGCTAGAAATATTAATTGACTTAAAAGATGGATTCATGGGTAATAAAGTAATCTCTTCATGCTGGAATGAATCATCGGATTCATATTTTTTCTTACTGGTATACTTTTTGACCGTGTATTTCCCTCCTGCCTCAGAATCAATCGGAGTATTCCATTGGACAAGAACAACTTTGCCATTACGACTGCCCACAACATTGGCCTGAAAAAGACAATAGCTGCCATCAGGGATTAATGGCTCCATAGATTTACCAAAAACCTGAGACACAAACATATTACGATTTGATTTTATTGAATTTACTTTAACCCAACCTTTTGGTTCACCTTCTGAACCGCTACCAAAATAGCCACATGCAGCTTCAAGATCAAAAATCGGTAAATATTCTTTAAATTCGAGATTTTTAGGCACAGACTCGTGAATTTTTATCAAATCCTCTTCATCTTTAGAAATTACATCTGAATACATGAGTGTTTCACTTGCCTTAGTACCCTGAGCAATCTTGGTTTTAAAATATTCTTTTGTATCTTCATCCATAAAATATACATAAACGCCCTTGTGAGCCCGGGAAAGCAATACTCTATATACGTTTTTTAGATGATTGACCAAATTCTCATTCTTTCGGGTTACTTGGGTATCAAAAGATTTTCCAGGGATTGCTTCCCATGTTCCTTTTGCTTTATTCCAAGCTAAATCATGGCCAAAGATAACGCCTATGTAATCAAATTCAAATCCTTGCGCCGTATATACAGTACCGACTTGTTCCATACCGGTTGGATCCGTGGCCCATTTCCAGAATTCATTTTTCTTCTCCCAGGGCATTTCAAAATCGCCAATTTTAACATCATTGACCAGGGTTCCATCCGGCTTTGGGTCGCTCCATCCCCAACAAAAGCCAGCCACCATTCGTGAGGAATTAAGTTTTATGTCATTCTTTTTATCTATTGCCTTTTTCATTTCTTGTGGCGAATCAAATATTTTAAACTCCATCTTTGGGTCAAAACGATTGATGTCTATTTCTCGGATATCCAGTATTTTGTCCAGCCATTGCAAATAAGCATCTGAGCCTGAACAACGAAATTGTGTCTTAAGTTCAAATTCAGCTATATCAGAAACGTCGATCCCAAACCTTGAAGCGGATTCTTTTATAAGAGAAACACTGCCGATTTCTTTTGGTCTAACGATCTGATGTTCATCTAGAAAGAATATAGATAATTTGGCAGGCTTAATTAGATCATCAACTTGAGGATTTTTTGACTTAAATTTCCCTGGCACGGCATAGTCATTGCTATTTGCTCTTATCCGGTGAGCTTCATCACAAATCAATACATCGATCTCATTGTCACCATGCTGGGTAAAATTAAAAAAGAATTTAAATAAGTTTGCAGCCCTTCTGCCGACAACTTTTCGTAAAGTGTTTGTAAAAGCGGATGACCCAGTTGCATGATAAACGACCTTGCCCTGCCGCATCAACTCCCCCATAACTTCTAAAGCTATAACTGATTTGCCAGTTCCTGGTCCTCCCTTTACAATGACCACCGATTTTAGCCCGGTCTTTGATAAATGGCCGGCTTTATACATAATGGCGTTATAAGCGGCTATCTGGTCATCAATGAGATTGAAAATCTGCTGCTTATGGATCATATCGCCTGTATGGTCAAGCAGTCTTTTTGACGGCCTATGTGGACTTGTAATGAAACGATTAAAGACTTCAAGGCCAGGTCCATTTTGCAGCCTGTCTTTTAAATATTGGCCAAGCTCTCGAACGTCTTCTTTAGCAAATAACGGGAAGGTCTTAATTATCTTGCTGAATTTGGGAAGGCCTAAAACATCTTTATCTTGGCGGGAATAATTATGGCAATAGGCACAAGAGCTAAGTTCTGCAGCATTATCATCTTGAAAAACTTTGAGAAAATCGATTAAATCATAATGGTAGCCTTGAACTTGAAGGCAAGGATGAGGAAACTCTCTTTTTCCCAAGAAATCTACAATAATGTTGCCTTCATTTTCGCAATCATGAATATGATCATTAGACCATTGCTTTAACTCGATGAGGACAACACTTTCGCGATTCTTTATGTCTTTTCCAAATAACAAAACGTCAATTCTACGGGTTGAATATGGTAATTCGTATTCAACGACTATTTTATTGTCAACTAAATCAGTTAAGGTTAAGGAATTGTTTAATACGTTTAAAGATTGGTTCCAAGAGCGGTATTCGGATTCGCTTGGTGTGCGGTGATAATGCTTTGAAAAAGTATATTTGAGTTTGTCTGCTATTCGATTATGAACCACGTCTTCATTAAAAGTCGTTACTGTTCCTTCGTATAGCTTCACGGGGTTCTCCTGCCTTATAACTTATTATATTTTGTATGCCTGCCTTTGGCTTTATGTATGGGGTATTTTAGGGCATTTTTCTTCATTTTATTGAGCATTGCCTTAGGGAGATCGATTTTTAAATTATCAGCTAATTCGAATAGATACATGGCAACATCAGCCAATTCATCGGCAAGTTCTTCCTTGTTGGCTTTGCCGTGCATTTCGACTTCTTTTGGGGATTTCCATTGAAAGTGCTCTAGGACTTCGGAGGCTTCCAGGACTAGAGAAAGGGCTACATCTTTGTGATTATGGAATTGTTTCCAGTCGCGGGCATCGCGGAATTTTTTGATTTTGGCAGTGAGGGATTTGATTTCGGACATAATTTAGGCATTATGTCAGAAAAATGGCCAAAGATCAATAAGTGGGTAGTGAAGTGCGAAAAATAGGTAATATTGGAGTTTATTACCCTATTTAATTAGGCGACAGATTTGCCTGTTACGAATTTGGAGACTTTCTCCTTTTATAATTTTAAGCTATTCTTCTCAGGAGAATCATTTTTTAGATTTTTTCTAAAATGGAATGAAAAATCTAAATCATTCAAGATGGTTCGTAATGTTCTTAAATCATTTTCTAGTGTTAAAATATCTCTTTTTGAACTAGGAGAAAAGAAATCAGTGAAAGTATTTTTATATAGATTGTTCAAGGTAATAAATCGGTCAGCGATTAAATATGACTCTTTTCCAAATAAATTGTTTTTATTAACCATTGTAGCTATATTTAATGATTTATTTTGTATTGAATTAAGACTCTCAGATGCTTTTTCGTATTGAATAGTATCCATAGGAAGGTTTTTTATTAAAGATTTATCATTTTCAATTTTACTAAGTAAATTCTCGTAAGATTTATATAGGCCATCATAATCATGAAATAATTTTTTATATTCAGTTATAAAATAATTCTCGAAATTTTTAACAAATTTTCTTAAAGTGTATAAATAAATAATAACGATAATCAAAGTAATTGCGGTTGTGATAGAAGCTAATGTAGATATGAATTGAATGTTCATAATTAAATCTCAGCAACAATTATACATAAGAAACCATTGATTATTGAATAAATAAAAAGTTCAAGACATAAATTGAACGTGCGATCCACATTAAGACTATTATTACTTAACACATTTAAATAGGTGTGGAAGCATAAAACTAGCAAGAATAATGCTAATCCACCCAATAAATATCTTAGAATTTTATTTAAAAAACTATTTGATAAGAGATCTCCAATAGCAGATGTATTTATAAAAATACTAAAAAGTAATAATTCACCATGAGGAGCAAAAAGATATATTGATAATTTTGGATTATTAATTGATAGGGTTAAGAAATTTGCAATTAATGGAGTTAAAGGAATAATAATTACAAAAAGGATCCATTTAATAGTTCTTTCAGCACCTTTTTTAAATCTATATTTAAATATTTCATTCATATTTTTGAATTTTGTTTGAAATAAAATTTATGAATTATCATTCATCCTTTAGGGATTTTTTTCTAATTTTTTTCAAAAATTATAAAATAAAAGTTGAGACTAACATAAATATAACGCTTTGATACTGTTAGGGCAAGCGGAATCATTTGAAGCGAAACTCCCACCGCACCAGAGAAAAACCACTGTTGGATCCAGCTCAAGGGCTGGTAGAAGAAATACACCTTAAGATTCTTCGCTTCGCTCAGAATGACAATTAGTGCTTAGGATGACAATTAGTGCTCAGGATGACAATTGGCGTTCAGAATGACGCTATTGGGGCACATAAGGCCGGGACCAGTACTTGAGCTTGCGCTTCCTGACTGGCGTGCCATACCTGAAATGATTAGCCAGCTGGGCGATGAAATACCAGAATTCATCCTCGGTAAGGTCGTTTTTCATCTCATTGACCAAGAATGAGGTGATGACCACTTTATCGGTGTACCTCGGATTGTAGTGATCAAAGGTCATATACCAGGGATCATGCCTGTTATTTAATACCAAGGGCATTCCGGTGTAATAATCAACATAACCGTATTTACGGATGTGATCCCATATTGCCTCTTTGGCCTCTGCAGGTAATCGCAGCATATCCATTCGATAAGCCGTATAGTGACAAGTTGGGCAATAGACGGTATGAACGGATTTTCTAGGCTGGCCGCAGATAATGCAACCATCAGGACTTAGATGGTTCCAATGGATGATATGTCTTTTCTTGATCTTTGTATGCTTTGTCCTGTTGTCATGGAGTTGAAGCACATAATACCGGAATTCCGGCAGGGTAAGTTCTTTTTTCATTTCCTTGAATAAAGCGGCGGCAAGCACCCACTTATCTCGATATCGCTTATCCGGACAGCTGAGGTAAAAATACCAGGCACTGGAGAAATCCTTTAGGTCCAACGATACTCCGGAATAGTCACAGGTAAAACCGTATTTTCGTATATACTTTCGGATACCTTTCTTTGCCTTTTGAGAAAGGCTTTTATACTTCGGACGGCGAAGGAAATGATTACACAACGGGTCGTATAATACATTTGGATGCCGCGCAAGGAAGCGCTTACCGCAGAGGCCGCATTGTTTGTAAACAGGCTTTTTTCGAAAGATCCTAGCCATATTGTGATTTTACGATAAATGGCGGGTTTGGACAAGGTCAAAATGGAGCCTTGAAGATCACCTGATCGTCAGCGAGTAGCCTAAAGCACTCATAACTCGCCTGACTGTTGAAAGCTTAGGATCAGAACGTTTGGAAAGTGCACGATAGAGGTTTTCTCGATTAAGGCCGGTTTCTTTAGAAAGTTTGGTAAAACCTCCATGCACCTTGGCTGCAAAGGAAAGAGCATAAAGAAATGCTTTTTCATCGCCATCTTTTTGATATTCTTCAAGGGCTACTGCTAAAAGGCTTTTTATCTCTTTAGGATGTTTTTTATAGTATTCCAAATGTACTTCTGCTGCTGTTCTATATTTTCTTGTCTTCATTGTAGTCCCTCCAATATTCTCTAGCTTTTTCGATATCTTTATCTTGGGAAGCTTTGTCGCCCCCTACTAACAAGATCACCAGTTTACCACCATCCTCACCGCAGTATATACGGTATCCTTTTCCAACATCCAGTTTCAGTTCGATAATGCCATAAAAGCGTTTATGATAACCGTAATTGCCATATCTAATTCTATGTTCGCGTGTTTCAATTCGTTGCCTCAGAATCTTGTCATTTAAAGAATATAGCCAATCTTTGTACGGCTCTTTCCCCTCCCGCGTTTGGTAATAAATAACCTCTTTTTCCATCTAATGCCTTCCTCTTTCAGTGTAGCTTATAAGCTACATATTGTCAAGTTTATGAAAATAAACTTGATGCTTGGGGGAAAGCGTTGGTTGGATTAATTAATTAACGTCGACTTGGGGGCAGGAAATGAGGAAACCTTCATTTCCCGATGGGGTTATTATACCATTAATTCTCAGCTACGCCAATCACGAAGAGAACGGCGTAGTCCTGCTTTTTACAGCCATTGATCGTGGGCATCACAACGCCCGGAGCGACCGGAAACGCTGTTTTATCCACCTTAACCGGTGAACAGGCATTATTATTGGCCGTGGGTGTATAGCGGGCGGCATGGCAAGGCAGATGTGTCACATCATAAAGCTTGGTGCCCTGAGTCAATGCCCAATGCTCTACCCCGTTTTTGTCCATGGGAGAAACAGTCAGCACAGCTGTCGCTTCCCTGCCGCCTGTAACAACGTATTGGCCTGGTGCCAGCGGGAAGATGGGCTTTTCCATGAGAAGCCCATGTTCCTCAAGCCACCAGTCTTGTTGGTCGAATTTCCATTGGGCTGGGGCGACACCGGTGGCTTTTAACTGTTTATAATTGTCTAAGAGGCATCCCCGCGGGCCGGGATCCTGATGCCATAGGCCCCAAGCTTGGGCATTGTCCCCTGCACTTGCGCTGGGATCACCAAGGGCTACGATAAACTCGGTTGGAATATGCTTGAAAGATGTCTGGGCATAGGCTGATGGCCCAAAAGCGAATATGAGGATGAGCAAACAGATCAAAGCCCAAACGCTTTTGGATGTGTCGCTGGCTTTCTTTAAAATGCCCTTGGCGCGCAGTTGAGTGGCCGCCCAATAGACATCTTCATTCCAGGTAAAATGCAGATTCCCGCTGGCAATAAGCTCATCTTTATGGTGGTCCCAGATATGTTCGCGTATTTTTGGGATCTGGGCCGTGCCTTTAAGGTCTTTTAAGGCCTCAACGATCCAGTCACAGAGGTCTTTTCTGGTTTTCATTAGGATGTTCCTTTAAGAGATTGCTTCGTCGCTTCGCTTCTCGCAATGACACTGATAATGGCCTGGCAGAATTGCGGCAGATCATCGGGCTTGCGGCTGGTGACCTGATTGCGGTCAATGACAACCGGCTCATCCACCCAAATGGCACCGGCATTGATCAGGTCATCCTTGATGCCGGGGGTTGAGGTACATTTAAAGCCTTTGACGATCTTGGCTGAAATAGGGATCCATCCCGCGTGGCAGATGTGTGCGATGAGCTTTTTGGATTGATGGAATTGTCGTGTTAACTCCAAAACCTTGGGATCGCGGCGCAGTTGGTCAGGCGCAAAACCGCCCGGGATGACAAGGCCGTTAAAATCCGATTCTTTCATATCCGCGATGGCGGCATCCGACGTGCAGGGATAGCCGTGTTTGCCCTTATAAACTTGGCCGGCTTTTGGGCCTGCAACTACCACCTGGGCTCCTTCTTCGATCAGACGATATTTGGGATACATTAATTCCATGTCTTCAAAAATATGATCGACGAACATCAATATGCGCTGACCTTTAAGTGTCATTGGTTTTTCCTTAAAATGTTCTCTATTTCAGCAATCAATCGTTCCGCTTTAAACGGTTTGGCGATGGCCGTAAAATTTTTCCCGTTGATCGTTGCTTGGCGCGTTTCTTCATTTTCGCGTAAATTGACCATCGCCCCGGAAATGAAAATAATGGGGATATTGGCTGTCCTTGGATCAGTGTGTAAAAGCCTGACAGCATCTGTCCCTTCCATATCAGGCATCACGATGTCCATGACGATCAGGTCTGGTTTTTGTTCCTGGGCTTCTTTGACCGCGTCTTTCCCGTTGACCGCGGATACGGCCTCATACCCCTGGGCCTTTAACTTGGCCAGGATGATCCTCACAAAGTCGGGTTCATCATCAACGACTAATATTTTCTTTGTCATATATTCCTCTCTTCAGGTTTTAAATAGCAGTATAGATTCTCGACCTTTGCCCTGGCCCAGGGCGTGCGGCGCAGGAATACCAGGCTTGATTTGATGCTGGGATTCTTGGCAAAACAGTTGAGCTTGATGCGGCTGTACAGGCCTTCCCAGCCGTGCTTGGCATGCAGGCGCGTCAGGATCGTTTCCAGGTTAACGCCGTGCAAGATGTCTTTTTGACTGTCGTCGGGCATGAAAGGTTAACTTTTATACAACGATGCTATTTCTGAAGCGGATAAGGCGCGATCATAGACATAGACATCCTGGATGATGCCGTTAAATACTTCATTTCCGCCGTTAGTATCGCTATAGGAGCCGCCAATTTGAAATATGGAATTATCAGACATGACTCCTCCACCAGAACCTGCTGATCCAAATAATGCGCCATTGATATAAAGCGCTGTTGGGCCTGAAGAGATCACCCCGCAAACATGTGTCCAGGTTTTTACGGGAAGATCATAATTAAATCCTATGATCCCGCTCTTGCCCTGGGTATAAACCTGGAATTGACCGGTAATAAAATTGATCCCATAATCATACGGCCCGCCAAAGGCGGTTCTTTTGGCCATAATACCTTGATATGACCCTGTGGAACCTGAGGTTGAATAAACCCAGGCACACATGGTGACGGCGCTTGCGGCCGGGAGATTCAGGCTTGAAGAATTAGGAACGCTGACATATTGAGAAGATCCGTTAAAGCTCAATGCCTGGCTGTTTTTCCCTTGTACCCACGTTGGACCATTGATCAGTGTTCCTGTATTGGCGTTGCCACTTGTATCATGGGCGATAGTTCCGCTTCCTTCATTAAGATCCCACCTGCCCATGAGGCCAGGCGTGGCAGAAGCTTGAGGCTGTTTTGGAGTTGAACAGGATGTAAATGTTGTGAGGAGGATCAATAGGAATAAAAAATTTGAAAGGGAATTCTTCAATTGCATAGATTTATTATATAGATTTTTTGAAGATATTCAATGCGCTTCGTTTTGGATTATACTTTCCGGAATCTCGGTACGGCTTTTGTGTCCACCATCACAATTTCGGTAAACATTTCCAAAGGCCTGGCCCAAACAGTGCCTTCAGGGAAATTGCCTTTGTAAAGCGCCTTATAAAGCACCATGGGTTCCTGGGTTTCGGTGTGGATGGCTTCGCCCACCACTTCGTAACGGTTGCCTTTGTAATGCTCGTAGATGCCCAATGGAAGTGCCATAAGTCGTATTATATGGTGACACACAACTTAAATCAAAGAATTAAGTTGTATGTCACCGTTTATACCAATAGGTCTTCGTTTACAGCTTTGAGCAGGTCCTGGGGATCGGTAAATTCAATAAAACGGTCGATCCCCTCTTTTTCCCCTATCCTTTTGGTGACAGTGGATTTTTCAGCGCTTTTTTCCGTATATAAAATATATTTGACTTTTCGGGTTGCATCCAACAGTTTGAGCCGAAGGATGACCAGGTCCCCGGAAATATCGACCAGCCCTAACTGCACCAGGGCCATGTCCGGAAGATGCTGGGTGATAAGGTCTATGGCCTCCATGCCGTTATGGGCCGGGATAACCATATAATCCGCGGCTAAAAAGGCCGATCCGATCTTAATGAGCGTATCGGGGTCTTTTTCAACGATGCATATTTTTCGAAGCTCGCGGGCCCCCTTTGAAGTCATTTTTATCCCTGAATTGGAGTTTTTCTGGATAATGCTGTCGATCAGATGAAGCAGATCAGGGATCTCAAAAGGCTTGGGCATAAAACCGTCGATATTGACTTCCTTAAACAGCTGCTGCATGTTCGCCCGCGCTGTCAGCACCAATACCGGGTATTTGGGATGGGTTTCTCCGTCGCAGATCGTTTCATAGAATTCAACCCCACCCATCTTGGGCATATTGATATCAAGGATGATCAAATCCGGTTTGATCGATTCCAGTTTGTCCAGGGCTTCAAGCCCGTTATTGGCTGTTTCAACCTGATAATCGTTGGCATTCAAGGATACCTTGATCATTTGCTGTAAATTGATCTCATCATCCACAACCAGGATGATCTTCCGCTTTTTTTCCTGTTGGCTCATTTCACACTCTCCGCTCTTGTCAGGGGAAGTATAAAATTAAACGATGTCCCCTCGCCTGGTTTGGATTCGACCCAGATCTTGCCGCCGTGACGCCCAATGATCTCTTTGCATATTGCCAATCCCAACCCTGTTCCGCCTTCTTCGTTCTCCTCGGCGGACTCCAATTGCTGGAATTTCTGGAATAGTTTGGGGATATCTTCTTCGGCGATACCCTTGCCGGTATCAATGACGCTGATCTGGATATGGTCTTCCGGGGATCTATCCTCTGTTTTGACGGTGATCCCGCCCTGTTTGGTGAATTTGATCGCGTTACTGATGAGATTATTCAATATCTGGACCATACGGTCGCTGTCAAAGACGATGTGCGGGACCTTGGGGTCGAAATCCGTTCTTAAATATAAACCGCGCGCCTTGGCGACATCCTGCTGGGACTCGATCACTTGTTCGATCACCGGGTGAATATCCTGCGCTACAAAACTCATCTGCAATTTTCCAGCCTCGACCTTTGTCAAGTCCAGGATATCATCTATAAGCCTTTTTAAGCGGTCTGTTTCCCTCTTGGCCCGCCTTAAAATGTCTTTTTGTTCTTCGTTGATCTTCCCCACGGTTTCCTGGCTGATAAGATCTATGGCCATTTTGATGGAAGACAGCGGTGTGCGCAGTTCATGGGACACCGTTGAGGTGAATTCTTTTTGCATTTCATACATGGCTTTGAGCTTTTTATTGGCGATCTCGATCTCTTCTTCATGCCTTTTGGCCATCGTGATCAGGTCATAATGCTCGATGCACTGGCGGATGGTCGATATCAGTTCCGCCGTCTTCCAGGGCTTGCTGATAAACCGGTATACCTCGCCGACGTTGATGGCCTCTTCCGCGGCCGAGAAATCGGTATAACCGGTAAACAGGATCTTGACCACATCAGGGTATTTTTCTTTGACATCCCTCAGGAATTTGACGCCCGAGATCTCGGGCATGCGGTAGTCGCTTACCACCACCTTGATCTTCTCATTGGCGAGGGCTGTTTTAGCCTGCTCAAGGCTTGTCGTGGCAAAGACCCCATATGGCTCGCGCATGAACAGGCGCTGGATCCCGTCTATGATACTTTCTTCGTCATCGATGAATAAGACCTGAATTTCTTTCGTTATAGTCATTGATTCTCCTTTAAGACAACGGTAAGAGCACTGAAAATGTGGATCCTTTCCCGACCTCTGAAACCACCCTGATATCTCCACCGTGCTTTTTAACGATCTCATAGCTGACGCTTAATCCCAAACCTGTTCCCTGCCCAACCGGCTTTGTCGAAAAAAAGGGATCGAATATCTTCTTTAGATTCTCCGGCGGGATGCCCTTTCCTGTGTCTTTGAAATCAATACAAAGATATTTGTCCTGCCGATAAGTGCGTATCTCGATCGTTCCCCTGTCAACGATCGCGTGCGTGGCATTGACGAGCAGGTTGATAAAAACCTGCCCCATCCGTTGGGCATTGCACTTGACCAGGGGTGTTTTATCGTATTTTTTGACCAGTTCCGCTTTGTATTTAAGTTCGGTTTGCACAATGCTCAAAATACTGTCGATGACCTCTTCGATCTTGACCATTTCCATCATGTCATTGTCATCGCGGGCAAAGGTCCGAAGGTCCATGACGATCTTTTGTATCCGCTCGATCCCGCTTTGGTTATGTTTCAGCAGGTTTTGGGTGTCGTTCATCACCTGTTCCAGCTGTATCTCGATCTCAAATTGGTTGATATCCCTGATAAGCGCCCTGGCTTTTTCCAGGTCCCCTTTTTCAATATGCTCTTTTAAGACATTGACCATCTTGAGTATCCTGGTGTATTCGCTGACATACTGCGCCAACAGTTCCATATTATTGCTGATAAATCCGACCGGATTATTGATCTCATGCGCCACGCCCGCCGCTAATTGGCCGATGGAAGCCAGTTTTTCCGATTGCAATAACTGGGCCTGGGCGGCCGCGATGCCTTTTTCCGCCCTTTCCCGCTCAAAGACGCGCCCCATTTGTTCGCCGACATTGCGCGCTGTAACCAGCAAGTCTTCATCCGGCCCCATTTCTTCATCCGTATAGAATTCCGCCACCGCCACTATTTCATTCTGGATCTTGATAGGCAGGCCAAAGGCGCCTTTGATCTTTGTCCCTTTAATTTTGTCAAACCGCAGGTAATAGGCATCTTCCTTGATATTGCGGATCCAGAACGGTTCACCTGTCTGCCAGATCTTGCCGGGAAGCCCGATCCCTTTGGAAAAATGGGTTTTCTCGGTTTCTTTTTTAAATTCAGCGAAGGTGTCCTTGTCCTCCTCTTTAATAAACCAAATTTTGCTGGAGCTTAATTTCCTGGTCCCATTATCCGTGAACAAATAAATGTGGCCCAACGTCCAATGGGTGAATTGGCAGATATCTTTAAGGCATTCCTGCAGGGCTTGCGATGAAGAATCAGTTTGGGCGACCATCTTGGTGATCTCGAAAAGAAGCTTGGATTCCAAAGCCCTTTTGGTAAGGTTTTCCCTTGAAAGGCGAAGCTCCTGTTCGATCTGCTGGCGTTCCTCGATCTCTTCCCGCAGGTCATCAAGTGACACGGTGATCTTCTGGATATCTCCAGCCATCCGGTTAAAGCTTTCGATCAATATGCCCACTTCCCCGTCAGCCTTGATCTTGACCCTTGTTGAAAAATCGCCCTTGGCGAGCTTATCCACATGTTGGGCAAGAACGATCAACGGTTCTGACAGATGTTTGGATATAAAATAGGCAATGATGACCACCGGGATGATGCCCAATAAAAAGCAGTATATAAAATAGCTTATGATCTCGTTCATTTTTTGATAAAAGATATCCGGGGACACGGTCAAATTGACCTTGAAGAAAGGCTGAAAATTGGAACCGACCATGATTATTTTTGACGGGGTATAATAATTGGGTGAATTAAAATTTGCTTTCGGCGAATAAAGGACCTCATTGTTCAGGCTAAACGCCCGGGCCACCTTTTCGTTATAAATGATATTTTTTCCCAAATAGTCCCAATAATGAGACAGGTCACAATGAAAGACCACCGCCCCCGCGAATCCGCCGCTCGTTGGGTCGATCTTTGAGATCCCCGCCAAAAAAGTCGATCGATGCTGCCATATAAAAGGCCCTTCAAATAATATCGACCCCAATTTGGCTGTTTTTAACCTTTCATACAGGATGAATAAATGGCTGTCATACGCGTCCTTGGACACATTTTCCCTGGCCCTGGTGTTAATGATCCTTGCTGACAAATAGATCCCTTGGGCCTGGGCGGTAAAGTCGATCTTGCGCAGTTCCGCTGGGGATTTATTGGAAATAAATTCCAGGTCGTCCCGGATCCTCGAAGAATAGACCTGGTCAAAATAATTAACGGCATTATCCAGCGACTGGGTGAATTGGGATTTTAACTCGTTTTCCACGTCTGTCTTTTCCTGCATATAATACAAAACCCCGAAAATGATGAAAATAAAAAGGGCGATGCCGGCATAAGAGATAAGTAATTTGGTTTTAATTTTCATCGTTATTTTTCGATCAGTTTTAACAATTCATCCATCTCATAAGGCTTGCCTAATGTCTTGTAATTGATTCCATCTATGCTGATGCCTGATTCTTCCACATCCGCTTCCCTCTCTGAAATAAGTGCGGTGAGGAATATCACCGGGATATCCTTTATATCAGGGTCTTTTTTTAATTCCCTGACAGCTTCCGCGCCGCTCATTTTGGGCATCATGATATCCATCAGGATCAGGTCCGGTTTTCGCTTTCTGATCCCCTCTATGGCTTTGCGGGAATCATTAAAAATGGTGACCTCATAGCCTTTTTTGACAAGGGCTATCTTGGTCAAATTGGTCAGGTCCATATCATCATCAACCAGGCAAATTTTTGTCATAAAGCCTCCTATACTAACGCCGGCACATCAATGATCAGGGCTACCTTGCCCGTCCCTAAAATTGTTGTACCGCTGATACCCCTGATCCCGGATAAATTTCTGTCCAGGGCTTTGACGATCATCTCCTGCTGATTGACCAGCCCATCGACCATCAGTCCAGCGGACTTTTTGTTCACATCAACGATGACGATGGGAGTATTGTCTACCGGGGTATCTTGTTTAAATCCGAACACTTCCCGCATGGAAATAAGCGGCATATCCTTGATCTTCCGCGGATCGCCGTACATGACCCTGACGATATTGCTGACAGGAATAGCGTAGGTTTGACCGTTGATCCTGACCATCAGGCCTTTGACTATGGCCAGGCTCACCGGAAGATCGATGGTGAATCTGGAGCCTTTTGAGGCTTCGGTTTCGATCGAAAATGAGCCTCCGACAAGTTCCACCTTTTCTTTGACAATATCCATCCCGACCCCGCGGCCTGAGATCACCGTGATCTCCTGGGCGGTTGAAAGACCGGGGGCGCATACCAGCATCAACGCTTCACGGCCGCTTAATTGGGCGGCTTTCTCACTGCTGATCAAATTCATGGCAACAGCCTTGTCTTTGATGCGCTCAATATCCATCCCCCTCCCGTCATCTGTTACCTCGATCAATACTCTCCCGCCTTCCCGTTTGGCCTTGATCTTGATGAGCCCTTTGGGGCTTTTATTTTGCTGCCGGCGGATATCGGGCATCTCGATCCCATGACCGACACTATTGCGTAAAATATGGATCAAAGGGTCCTTGATCACATCCAGGATAAAGCGGTCCAGGCCTATTTCCGCCCCTGAAATCTCCAGATCAACTTCTTTCCCTTCGCTTAATGCCATATCCCTGACCAATCTCGGGAATTGATCGCAAATGGTGGACATGGGAAAAAGGCGCGCGTTCATGACCTCCATCTGTAATTCAGACATCAAACGGTGCGTGATGGACAGGCGTTCTGTAAGATCCTCGTTAGCCGTTTTTTTCGCGATCGTTTCCAGCTGGGTTTTGTTGATGACCAGCTCGCCGACCAGGTTAAAAATGGTATCTAATTGTTCCACCGGCACGCGGATGCCCAATGCCTGGGATGCGGTTTTGGGGGTACCGGCGGCGATGAGTTCAATATCAACAACAGCCACATCAGGGATGGATTTGATCTCCTTTTTGATGCCCGCGATGCCTTTGTTGGTCATAAAAAAGACAACGAAACTTTTGCCAAAATGGACGGTTTTAATTTGATTGTGGACATACCCCTCATTGAGGATCTTTCCCGAATCCTTCAACACTTTTAAAATGACAAAGGCCCTGGCCTCGGGCATGGCACAGTCCTTGTTCAGGACGATCTTGGCGGTGTAGGTTAAGGTCTCTTCTTCGGCGGCTTGGGCGATCACGGTCTTGTCCCCGTCATTGATTCGCACCATCCGCCTTTCCGCGAAAGGCTCGGGCTCGGCCACTGACCGGCTTAACGCGTCAAAGGATCTGAACAGCCACGAGCAGGTTTCCCCATCGACGCTTGAAGGGTTTTCCCTTAAGGTATCGAGCCTGTCTTCTATCTCGTGGGATAACTTGACGATCTGGGTATAGTTCATGGTCGCGGCCATGCCTTTTAAGGTATGGGCCATCCGGAAGATCTCATTTAAAATATCCCTGGATGCCGGCGTTTTTTCCAGCTGGATAAGGAGATTATTCAGCGTTTGGAGTATCTCTGCGGCTTCGCTGTTAAACAGTTCCTTGTATTTGGATATGTCCATGGGATCAATCCTTCAATATCCTTTTGATCTCGGCGACCACGGCGTTGTATTCAAAGGGTTTGATCAAAAAGCCCTTGGCCCCTGCCTGAAGCGCGTCAATGACCATGGCCTGCTTGCTCATGGCGGAGACCATCAGCACCTTGGCGCTCCGGTCAAGGCTAATGATCTCTTTGAGCGCCTGCAGTCCTGTTTCCCCCGCCATCACGACATCCATCGTCACCAAATCAGGCTGAAATTCTTTGAATTTGATGATGGCCTGCGCGCCGTTTTCAGCTTCGCTCACCACCTCATAGCCGCTTTCCGTCAAAATATCCCGCAGCGTCATGCGTATAAAAGCTGAATCATCGACAATAAGGATCTTTTTAGCCACGTTTAACCGCCTCCTAATAACCTGCTTACAGTGTTGATCACTGTTTCCTGATGGAAGGGTTTGACGATAAAATCACAAGCGCCGGCCATAAGCATTTGGTTGATGACCTGTTGTTTGCTGATGGAAGAAACCATGATGATCCTGGCTGTCGGGTTATCCCGCATGATGGTTTGCACAGCTTCCAGGGAATTGATCTGGGAAACCTCAGGCATTTCTATGTCCAGGGTCATCAGGTCAGGTTTTAGAGAATAAAATTTTTCGATGGCCTCCATGGCGCTGGTCCCTTCACCGACGATCTCGTGGCCTTCGGCGGTCAGGATATCGGATAATAATTTGCGCATGAAGATCGCGTCATCAACTATGAGTATCCTGGCCATATGGGCTCCTATGTGAGATCGGTGAAAATATTTTTTATGTCCAATACCTGGGAAACTTTTGCCACATCTATCACATGCTCAACAATGAATCCGAACATCCTTTTGTTAAATTCAATAAAAATGATCCGGGCGGTTTGGGGGATCTCTTTCATGGGCATTAACCCCAACTGCCCGGCCAGATCTATCACCACTATGACCTGGCCTTGCAGATTGACCACTCCCCTGATAAAACCCGTTGGCTCATTGATCAGGGTTAACTCCATCATCGCGGTGATCTTGCGGACATAGACAATTTCCACAGCTAATTGTTCCTCACGAAGGCCCACAATAGCCGCGGTGACAGACGGAAACTTGCTGATACAATTAAGAGACGTTTTCGGCATTTATCGGGTTTGCCAGTTCTTTTAAGTGTTTGGCCATTTGTTCCATTTGCCTGGAGGCGGCAGATAATCGCGCTTTGATATTGGCTGTTGCCTCATCGAAGGAAACACCGGCGTCCTGGGAGACGGTCAATTCTTCTTCCGCGGTGACCGCGACCTGGACAATGGATTTAAATACAATGCCGACCGATTCGCGGGTGTCGCGGGCCACCCGGTCGATCTGATTGATCACCGTGCTGACTTCCGTGATCTTTCCAACTATCTGTTCGAATGATTGATCGGCCTGCTCCACCGCTTCCTTGCCGTCATGGACGTTCTTATAAACATTCTTTATGGAATCCGCGGTCCTCGTCGTCTCGGCGTTGACGCTCCTGATCAGGGCGCTGATGCCTTCCGCTGCTTTGGCGGAATTTTCCGCCAGCTTGCGCACCTCTTCAGCCACGACAGAAAAACCCCTGCCGGCCTCGCCGGCGCGGGCGGCCTCGATGGATGCGTTCAGGGACAACAGATTGGTCTGCTCGGCGATATGCGTGATCACCTTGACAATATTATCGATCGCGTAAGATTTCTCGCCCAATTGCTGCATCAGTTGGGAAGAATCCGCCGATGAGGTATAAATATTGTTCATGACCTCTATGGTCTTTTTGGATTTTTCACGTCCAAGCGCCGCGATACTGGATGATTGTTCCGCCACCTTCAGGCCCGCGATGGCGCATTCATAAAAGGTATCCACATTTTTGTTCAGGCGCGCCACTTCGATGGAGACGTGCTGGACTTTTTCTGACTGCTTTTCCATGCCTTGGGCGATCTGCCTGGCACCCGTCGCGATCTTTTCTTTTACGGTATCCATGGCCTGATCGCTGCCGGCAAGACCCTGGCTTACCTTAAGCATCTCCTCCGCGGTCTTATCGAGCTCTTTTAAGATGTCCCCGATCAATAAAAAGGCTATTTTTTTGCGTAGTTGCATTTAAATCCTTTCCGCTGCTCTAAGCTCAAGGAAAATGTTTTTTTTCCCGTCAAAAAGAATGACCTCACCCGGATTTATTTTTTTGACCGTTGAAGGCCCGATCTTTGAACCGGTATCGACAACAAGACCATTGATGATGGCGCTGGGCTTTTCTTCATTCCAGAAAATCCCGATCAAATGATAGGCAAAGTCATTTTTAATGGCTTCCATGACAGGTTTAACGCCGATCCCTTTAAGGATAATAACGCCGGGATCAAAGGGATCACGTTTTCCCCAATCCATGTCAGAGCCCGAGGGCAGCTTGCCCAATGAATACTCATTGATAAATGAAAGCGCCTGCTGGTGCGAAGCAACGGTGTCCTTGGGGGGCTTTGTTGTCTTCGGCGGTGATTTTAAGCAAATATATAACAGGACCTTTGCTTTTACGTTGTCCGTCTCCGGCGATTCCTTCTTGATCTCAAAGCTGTCAATAAGGACGATCCCGCGGCGAAGATCGTTGAGATCGCCCATGAACACACCCAATTGCCTGAAGCTGCCCTGAACTTCGAGCTCGACAGGCAGGGTGCTGATCTTTTTATAAGCGATCTTGGCTTTATCCTGGTTTATCATGGATATGAAGGTTATCGAATCCTGATTGCCCAAATCCACGATCTCCTGCACCACCTTTGAAGCTTCTGTGAACACGATCATCGGCGCTTGAGGATGGACCTTTTCCTGCGCGCTGATCAACCCGTTGACAAGGGAGCTGTCCTTGGCCAAGATCCCTTCCTGGCCATCAAAGCCCTGCAAACGGTACATCATGGGCAAAAGCACAAGCACGATAACTGCCGCGGCCGCGGCCAGCGTCAGGTTTAAGATCAGGGAAATATGTTGATCGATCATTTTCCAGGTGATCATTCTTTCACCTCCTCAATGCCGGTAATGATCTCGAAAGTCAGTTTTTCGCTATCATCCTTGACCTTTTTTAATGATTTCAGACGGGCATCCTTCAGGGAATCGGCCTGTAAACCGGAAATAAAAAGGGCCAAGTTTGCTTTAGGGTCTGTGTCTTCTTCAATGATTTCACCTTTGATGTGCAGTTGGTTTTCACTGTAATTTAATTCGTCCAGGGTAATGGCATCGGGCATATAGCTCAACGCCTTCAAGATATTTTTCCAGGAAGGCCTGCTTTCTTTTAATAGGCGGATATCGCTGGCTTCGCTTAATCTCGACGTGAATTTCTGGGTTTTGACCCCGATCTCTTCGGATTTGGCATTGATCTGATTGCCTAAATATAAATAGGCGCCCAAGATCACCACCATGATGGCGATCACCACTCCTTTGAGGATATTGGGATCGGTTTTGCGCGGGGGTTTCCTTTTTCCTTTGGTAAGCAAATTGATGCCTTGAGCGCCGTCGAGGGCTGCCCCGATCGCCAATACCTGATGACCTTTGGTGTCATCTATGCCCATGCCTAAAAGAAGATTGCCAGACTTTACTTCCAGGCCCAGCTGTTCGCTTAAGAATTCATCCAGCCGTTTGATGAGTGTTACTTGTCCAACCAATAGCACGCGGTCAACCTTGCCCCCTTGCAATTCTTCCCGGTAATAATCTAGAGACCTGCTGATCTCCGTCGCCAGCTGTTCGATCTTGGACCCAATGAGCATCAGGATCTGCTGGGAGTTGATCTTTTCATTGACCTTTATTTGTTCATCAGCCTTGGGAATCCCAAACATTTTTTGGATCTGTTGCGCTTCAGGAAAGGTCAGGTCTGTTTTTCCCGTATCTGAAAAAAAGGACCCGGTCATGCTGCGGGTGATATCTTCCGCGGATATGGATAATTTACGGGAAAATTCCAAATGCAAATGTTGATAGACGGCCAGTTCCGTGACATTGGCTCCCAAAATGATGACAGCCAGGGTCTCGTCACCTTTCATTTTAGACCTTATGATCAGATTCTCCAGGGCAATGGCCGCGGGAATACAGCTTGCAAGCTTGACCTTCGCGTTAGCCAAAAGGCTTTGGATGTGGTCGATAGTTTTGCGGGGAGCGACTGCCACCAGGATGTTATAACGCTCCTTGCCCTGTTGCGAGAATTTGTTGACCAGCTTGTAATCAAGCACGGCGTCTTCCAGTGAAAAGGGAAAGGCGTTTTTGACCGCCAGTTGGACAGCCAGCTTTAATTCCTGCGCGGGCATCGGCGGTGTTGTGATCTTACGGACAAAAACCTGGGGGTCATGGAAGGTGCAGGCAAGGAATGTCTGCCCAAGCGAGAATTTTGAAAGTACAGCCTTGATGGCCGCACTGATCGCTGGGTCCATATCCAGGCGGTCTTGGGACCGTATCTCTTCAGCGGCGGTCCTGAGGATCACCGCCTGCCCTTTTTGATTGGCGATCTGCGCACCGTTCACAGATGATGTGTCTATATGAAGTCCGATGACTGATTTCATGGTCAATAGATTCCCCAACTGCCCTCGACAGGTGTTAGATTCAAATTTTCCAGCTGATGGACTACACGGGTGTTGCCGTTATAAACTCCCCTGGATATGATCTCAATGGCGCCATTAGAATCCTCAACCCAAATGGTATAATTGCCTCCCGCAAATGATTCCTCTTTTGGATCGTCGGGATCCTCTCCGCTGGCTGCCGGGTAGGCAAAGGTGCGCCAGGAGCCATTCGTTGAATTATCAGGGGCCGTGTGCATCAAATACCAGGCCGCTTTATTTAAACCGGCTTCCGCGATATAAAACGCGTGAGCGCCGTTTGACCGGCTATTGACCAGGATCGTGTCATAGCGGACCATGGACAAATAAGCCAGGGTCAGGGCCGCCGATGTTGTCATTAAAATGAAGGTCAGGATCAAGACGCTTCCTTTATTTCCTCTCATCATAAATTCCTGGGCCTGACGCTCGTTGTCATCGTGATATGTTCCGCGCCCCTTTTGGCCGTCAAAACAATGGTAATTAGCTTGCCGTTCATGACGAATGGCGGGCTTGACGGTGCTACGATATCAGGGGACAAAACCACCCCCTCGCCATCATCAACCGCGCCCTGGGCAGAGAGCAAACTGTAGGTGCTTTGAGTATAAGGCGGAGGATCCGGATCATTCGCGTTATACAAATACAATCGGTATGTGTTGCTGCCACGTCCTAGATCGGCGGTGAACGTTATGCTGCTTTCCGTAAAGTCGACAATGCTTTGGGCCGCAAGCAGCCTTGCGGTCATTAATTCCATCGCCTGCGAAAGCTGGCCCCTGATCAGGGAACGCGTATAAACGTCATTCCAGGTCCTAAAATGCAAATTGTAAACAAAACTCACCGTGACCGTCAGGATCCCCATCATGCCGATCACCATGATCAATTCAACCAGGGTCAAGCCTTTGCGATATTTTTTTCCCAAGTTCTTCTCTAATAGTTATAGTCAGCCAATAATGTGTCGAGCACCAGGTTTTGTACGCCCCCACGGCCCATCCAGGAAATGATCACAGAAACATCCTTGGGATCTCCTGACACAATGACTTCCTGGTTAAAATCATGAAATGCACCTCCCAAATTGGCGCTTGGAGAGGCGAAAGAATCTATGGCTGACCATGAGCCGGCATTTTTGATCAATTCCATTTCTCCCTGGGCTAATGCCAATGCGATCGTAGAATGTTCAATATTCGCGTCAGCCACCATGCCATGGCCAAACATTTCAAGCGTTGCAAGGGTTGCGACCACTAAAAGCACCGCTGAGATCATCATCTCAAGGATCGTAAAACCTGTTTTAAGCTTACAATTGAGTGCCATTGGTGATAAAGACATCCCCGCTGACAGCGCCGGTCACTGTGCCGTCATCGGCAATGCCGGTTATCGCGGTCCCGTTGGGCCCAACCGACCAAAGAACGTAATACGCGCCGCCAGGTGATAAGGCATAATTGTATTCTGTGCCCGGAGCAGCAAAGGGATCATACACCACTGCTGAAATTATGCTCGGTGTTGCTGTGTCAAAATACGTGACGCATGGTGTCGCTGAAGTGGCCGGGTATGCCTGAGGATTCTGATGGATATGCCATGACTCGGTCGCTGTCTGCAGGGTTTTGAGTTCTGCCCTGGCTTTCGTGATGTTTGCTTCTTGTTGCATCCCCTTGAACCTTGGGATAATAATCCCAAGTAGGATGGCGATCACGGAGATAACCACCAGCAATTCAACAATAGTAAAACCTCGGTTGTTTTTCATCATTTTTTCCTTTGTTTTGGTGTTGATTGGATATTTGTCCTTAAGTGCCGTTACTAACATAAATATCATTCGTTCCAGCTCCGATCACATTCCCATCGTCTCCTATGCCCGTTATTGAAGTCCCGATCGCGCCCACAGACCAGAGCACGTAATAAGCGCCGGCTGGTGAAACCGCCAGATTATATTCTGTGCCCGGAGGCGCGAAGGGGTCAAACAGCTGGGTGGATACGATCAGCGGGCTGGCCGTATTAAAATACGTTGCGCAAGGTGTTGCTGAAGTTGCCGGGTACGCCTGCGGATTTTGATGGATAAACCATGACTCTGTCGCTGTTTGCAGGGTTTTGAGCTCCGCTTTGGCCTTGACCCTGTTCGCTTCTTCCTGCATCCCTTTGATCCTGGGGATCATGATCCCCAGAAGGATGGCGATCACTGATATAACCACCAGCAATTCCACCACTGTAAAACCTCGGTTGTTTTTCATTGTTTTCCCCTTTTTATTTAAGATTACGTTGTCATCAATCATTGCCATTACTCACATAAATATTTTGACCGATCGTACCTGTCAATGCCCCGGTATTATCAACGCCCGTGATGGTAGAAACATTGTCTGGCCCCAAAGACCAGATCACGTAATATTCGCCGTTGGGTGATACGGCATAGCTGTATTCGTTGCCAGTCGCGGCAAACGGGTCATACAGGACGGTTGATATAATTAACGGGTTGGCGGTATCAAGATATGATTGGCACAGTTTTGATGTTGAAGGCGGATATGCCTCGGGTGTTTGATGGATATTCCATGACTCAACTGCCGTCTGCAGGGTTTTAAGTTCAGCCTTGGCCTTCGACATGTTTGCTTCCTGCTGCATGCCTTTGAACCTTGGAATAATTATCCCCAATAAGATGGCGATGACCGTGATGACCACCAATAGTTCTACGAGCGTAAAACCTCGAGTGAATTTCATGAATTTCTCCTTTTTTATGTATGTTAAAATCTTACTGTTGTATAGTTTTAACCATATCAAACAATGGTAAAAGCATGGACGCCATGATAAGCCCGGTTAAAAGGCCCATCAGCACGATAAATAACGGTTCGATCAGGATGGTCAATTTCTTGACCGAATTATCGACCACCAATTCATAGAAATCCGCCACCTTATAAAGCATGGGCGCCAGGTTGCCGGTTTCCTCTCCGGTGGCGATCATGGATATCACATCATTGGGAAAACAATCCGAGCCTTTGAGCTGATGCGAGATCTTCTCCCCTTCCTGCACGCTTTGCTTAACCTGCAGGATAATACGTTTATAGACATTATTGCCGATGACATCCTTGACGACATCCAAACAGGTGATTACGGGAACTTCGCTTTCAAGCAGTATCCCCAGTGTCCTGCAGAATCTGGTGATGAATACTTCCATCAACAATCGTCCGACATAAGGTATTTTAAGGATGTAGAGGTCAAAATAATCTTTACCCTTGGGCGTTTTAAAGAAACCCTTGATAAGGAACACGGCGCCAAAGATGGCCGGGAGAATCAGCATCCAGAATTGTCTGCAGAATAACCCGAAATGATAGAAAATCAGTGTAGGCAACGGCAAAGGTACGTTGGAGGCCAGAAAGATGGTGACGAATTGGGGGATAACAAAGGTAACGATCAGGATAACGACCAGGCATCCGATCGTTAGAAGGATCATGGGATAAAACAAGGCTCCCTGGATTTTTTGCTTCAGGCTCTCTTCTTTTTCCATATAAACTGCCATCCTGTTAAGGACAATATGAATGGTCCCGCTCACCTCGCCCACCTTGATCATGTTGACGTACATATCGGAAAACACCTCCGGATGGAAAGCCAAAGCTTCGGACAAGGAAGAACCTTCGAATACTTTTTGGGACACATCGAGGAGGATATTCTTCAAAAACGGGCTATCGATCTGACCGGCAATGATGCGGATACTGTTAAGCAAGGGAATCCCCGCGTCAGCCATGCAGGCAAGCCTCATGTTGAGCATGACAATGTCCTGGGTCTTTACTTTTTGAGGGAAAATATTCTTTAAGAATATTTTCTTTGGTGCCGGGCGCTCCACGTCAACGTGCACCGGCATATAACTCAAGGCCTGAAGTTTCTTGAGCAGATCATCTTCCGACACAGCTTCAAGCACGCCGTTGACCGGCGCTCCTGAGGTGTTTCGGGCCTTATATGTAAAAACTGGCATAATGGTTTTCCCTATTGGGTGACCCTGAAAATTTCTTCCTTGGTGGTTAACCCCTCGGCGACAAGATCCATCCCGTTGTCCCTTAATATCTTCATCCCCGCTTCAATGGCCGCGTTATGTATTTCATCAGTGGATGATTTATGCATGATGAGCGCGCGGACACGCTCATTGGGGACCATCAATTCGTAGATCCCCCGGCGCCCCTTATACCCGGTTTGAAGGCACAGGGAACATCCTTTGCCTTTGCAATCAAGGCATATCAAACGCACCAGCCGCTGGCCGATCACGCCGATGATCGAGGAAGCCAGCAAAAATGGTTCAACGCCGATATCGATCAGGCGCGAGATCGCCCCTGCCGCTGAGTTCGTGTGAAGTGTCGCCATGACCAGATGCCCAGTCAAAGCCGCCTGGATGGCGATCTGGGCGGTTTCGGAATCACGGATTTCGCCGACCATAATGATGTTCGGGTCTTGACGCAGGATGGCCCGTAACCCAGTAGCAAAAGTCAGGCCGATCTGGGGATCGACCTGTGTCTGACGGATCCCCGGCAGGCGGTATTCAACGGGATCTTCGGTCGTATAAATTGATTTTTCCGTGTTGTTGATGGTGCTGATCGATGAGTACAAAGTTGTCGTCTTGCCGCTTCCTGTCGGGCCAGTCACCAAAATGATGCCGTTGGGCCTATGCAGCAAAGATCTGTAATTCTCCAGGTTAGGGCCCTGAAAACCGATCTGTTCAAGGCCCAAAAGGATATTGCTCGTATTCAGGACGCGCAAGACCAGGTTCTCCCCATAGACCGTAGGCAAACAGGAAAGCCGGATATCGATCTGCTTGCCTTCGATGGCCATCTGGAATCGGCCGTCCTGCGGCCTGCGTGATTCTGAAATATTGAGATTGGCCATGATCTTAAGGCGTGAATTGATCGCCAGCTGCAGATGCTTAGGGGGAGACGGCTGCGCGTACAAGACACCGTCAATGCGGTAACGGACATTGATGGTATTCTCCTCCGGCTCGATATGGATATCCGAAGCGCTTATCCCGACGGCCTTGGCGATAATGAGATTGACGAATTTGATGACAGGCGCGTCAGCGACCATTTCAGGCATGTCCTGGGAGCTTCGGCGCGGGATCTTTTCGGCAGGTTCAGCGATCATTGGGCCCTGCTGGGAATAATAGACGCCCAACGCTCTTTTGATCTCTTTTTCCGTCGCGATGGCCGGCTCGATGAGGAGGCCCGTCTTTAGCGCGATCTCATCAAGCGCGAAAACATTAAAGACATCAGCCATGGCGCAGGTCACCCTGCTGCCGGATTTAAACAGCGGGATGACATGATATTTCAGGGCCAAATGACCAGGGATCAGATCGATGATCTTGGGATCGATGTTTAGATTCGCCAGGACAATGCGCGGGATATTCATCTGGTCAGCGATAAGATCAGCCATGGAATCTTCCGAGACATACCCAAGCCTGATCAGGATCTTATGGATACCTTCCCCGCTGTTTACCTCTTCCAGCTTGGCTTGTTCCCACTGGGATTGTGAGATGACGCTTTTTTCGAGAAGCAGCGCGCCTATGTTCTTTGCCATCAATTTAACCATGGTTCATCCATTTCCTGGGCTTGGGGGTAATAAGGGCTGTGGGGGTATTTCCTGAGCAATTCTTTGATCGCCTTCTGGGCAGCATCGGGATCATGAAAAAAAGTGTTATAGATCCTGGCGATCGAGAATAAGCAATAATCCGCTTTGGGAGAATCAGGGTATTGCCTGTAGATCGTTTGATAAGTCTTGAGGATCTCGTTGTATTTGAACAGATCGGACTCCTGTGGTTTTGATTTATCGATATCAGACTCAACAGCGTTGATATAAGCGAACAGGCTTTCCTGGGTGGTGATGTCCACCTTGGCATAGTCCGGGCTGTTGCTGATAAAACTCGACGCGCGGACAATATGCGGGGTGATAAAGACGGTCAACTCCGTGCTTTCCCTGTCCGTGCTTCGATTGGAGAATAACCAGCCTAAAACAGGGATATTACGCAAGAACGGGATGCCGCTTTTGGTGCGGTTGTCAGTCTTGTTGATCAGGCCGCCGATGATGATCGTTTCATTGTCCCTGACACGGATCGTAGAATCCGCTTCCTGGGTGGTAATGCGCGGGCCCGCGGCCAAAGCCGCGCTCACGGAAGAAATTTCCGGATGCACCCGCATCGTGATCCATCCGTCCGGGGAAACCATGGGTGTCACCCTGAGCGTTGTGCCTACATCAATGAACTGGGTCGATGTCTGGATATTGCCCACGGTTGTCTGTGTTGTCTCAAGGTACGGGTAATGTTCGCCGATGACGATCTTGGCTTCCTTGCCGTTTAAGGTGGCGATGGAAGGCGATGCCAGGACATGGGCCTTGTTTTGCTGGACCAGGGCATCGATCCTTACATTAAGAGAGAAGCCCTTGAAGGTGGGTGTTATATTGATCTGGTTTCCCGGGATATCCGTTGATGGCCCTGCCAGATTGGTGGCAACGGCCACGTTTTGCGTTGCGGTGTTGCTTGAGCTTCCTGCCGTGCCTCCTGTTGTGGCCCCGCCTGTGCCCCCCGTTGAACCTATCGCCGTCGCCCCTGTTTCCCCTTTAGTATCAAAATTGGAGTTGATGGTGGTGCCAAGATTCTCATATTCCTTGGTTTGTATATCCACGATCTTGGCTTCGATCAATACCTGGATCGGGGCAACGTCCATCTGGGAAAGGATTTTTCTGATCTTCACGATATTTTCCGGTATATCAACGATCACGAGGCTGTTGGTGGCTTCGTTGATCTGGATATCGCCCTGTTTGGAGATGATTTTGCTTAACAGTTGTTTCGCGTCTGAAGCTGTTAAAAAACTCAGATGAAAGGGCTCAACAACGGTTTCCATGTCATTGGCGCGAAGCACATAGATAACATTGCCCTTGCGGACAAACCTGTAACCGTTCACGCTAAGAATCGCGTTTAACGCTTCATCAATGGTGATGTTTTGCAGATACGCGGTAACCTTGCCCTGGACATCCTTGGTGATGACCAGATTCAAATTAAAGGAATAGGCAATGGCCTGCAGGACGGAAACCAGGTTGGCTTCCTTGTAATCAAGGAATATTTTTTTGTTTTTCCGGTCAAAGCTCAGGCCCAGTGCCTGTTCTTGCGCGTAAGCAGGGACAGCCAGGAAAAATAAATTGGACAGAAGAACGGTTATAAGGAGTATCCTGTTCATATACCTTTTGACCTTTGTTCGATGATCGTGTCTACCTTGCGGATCAGATCATCGATCTCAAACGGTTTGGCAATAAATCCATCAATGTTCATCTGTGTCAGAAGCTGTTCCAGATTTGTCCGGGCGGTCAGGACCAGGACCGGATAGCGCGGACGGTCCTGGCTGTTGAGGATCTTCTGATAAAAGCCAAGGCCGCCTAATTTAGGCATGTTCATATCCAGGATGATCAGGTCAGGCTTGATGGTCTCCAATTTGCTCAAACCCTCAAGGCCGTTATTGGCCGTCTCCACGACATAACCCTTGGCTTTGAGCGTGATCTTGGTCAATTGCTGCAGGTCAATGTCATCATCAATGAGCAGGATCATCTTGGCGTTGTTCATGGGTCCTCCGTCAATGGCAGCATCACGGTAAATGTTGACCCTTGGCCTATCCTGGACTGGACCCTGATATCTCCCCCGTGTTTTTTGACTATTTCATAACTGACGCTTAAGCCCAGCCCCATCCCCATGCCGATGGGTTTTGTCGTGAAAAAAGCGTCGAATATCCTTTTTAAATTCTCCGGCGGGATCCCTCTTCCCGTGTCACTGATGTCAACGCACAGGAATCGGCCATCCTGGTAGGTCTTGATCTCAATGATGCCTTTATCCTCGATCGACTGACAGGCGTTCATGAGCAGATTAATAAAAACCTGTTCCATCCTCTGCGCGTTGCATTTGACCATGGGGGTGTCCGTGTAATTCTTCTTGATCTCGGCCTTGATCTCAAGTTCGTGATGGATAATGCTCAAAAGACTTTCTATGATATCTTCAATTTTTACGGATAATTTCATATCATTGTCTTCACGGGCAAAGTTGCGAAGGTCCATGACGATCTTTTGGATACGTTCGATCCCTTTTTGGTTATGCATCAACAAGTTGTCCGTGTCATTGATGATCCTGGCCAATTGTATTTCATCCTCGAATTGGTCAATGTCCTTGAGTATGATCTTTGATCCTTCCAGGTCGTTTTCTCCAACGCTCTTTTTTAAAAGTTCAACCATCCGCAGGATCTTGATATACTCGCTGACATACTGTCCCAGCAACTCCAGGTTATTACTGATAAATCCCACGGGATTATTGATCTCATGCGCGACTCCGGCGGCCAATTGGCTGATGGACGCGATCTTTTCAGATTGAAGGATCTCCATATGTGATTGTTTGATGTCCCCAATGGCCCTGGTCAATTCCCTGCAGTTAAGCTCAATTTCCGCCCAAATGGACAGGTCTTTGAGGCCCTGGAGCTGTTTTTTGGTGAAATGCCGTGATTTATAATCTTTGATGCATAGGGTGCCGATCCTGTAACCTCCGGGGCCGGTCAACGATTGGCCCGCGTAAAAACGGATAAAAGGTTTGCCGATCACCATCGGATTATCTTTAAACCTGGGATCTTTCATGGTATTGGGGACGACAAATAGGCCATTCTCCAGCAAAGCATGCCCGCAAAATGAAATGGCCCGGTCTCCTTCAGTGGCTTTGAGGCCCTGGCAGGATTTGTAGAACTCTCTCTTACTATCCACCAGGCTTAGCGTGGCAATAGGGACATCGAACAAGCGTTGGGCCATTCGGGTGATGCGGTCAAAGCGTTCTTCCATGCCCGTATCAAGAAGATCAAGCGATCTCAGGCTTTCCAAACGCTGCGGTTCATTATCTGGTATGGGTGCTTTTAACATATCAATTTATCGGCAACATCACGGTGAATGTCGTTCCTTCTCCCAGTTTTGATCTGACCTTGATCTCTCCCCCATGCTTTTTGATGATCTCATAGCTGACGCTTAAGCCCAGGCCTGTTCCTTTGCCCACCGGCTTGGTCGTGAAGAAAGGGTCGAATATTTTTTTTAAATTTTCGATGGGGATCCCCTCGCCTGTATCGCTGATATCAATGCAGACATTTTTGTCTTGCGTGTAGGTTTTTATGGCTATTATCCCTTTCTCTTTGATCGCTTGGGCGGCATTAAGGAGCAGATTGATGAGCACTTGCCCCAGCCGCTGGATATTGCCCTTGATCAATGGAGTGATTCCGTATTCTTTGACTAAATCCCCCTTGTATTTCAGTTCGCTTTCCACAATGGTCAATATACTGTCAATGACCTCTTCAACCTTGAAAAAGGCCATGGCGTCCGCTCTGTCTTCCCGGGCAAAGGTTTTAAGATCAAGGACAATCTTGCGGACCCTGTCCAAACCGCGGCTGGAGTGTTCAAGTAATTTATCCACGTCAGTCATCATGTATTCAAGGTTAATTTCGGTTTCAAGTTCATTAAGCCGCCCCATGGCTGCCCTTACTTTTTGCAGATCCCCGGTTTCGATCTCTATTTTGATCTGATCTATTATTTTCAGGACCTTGGTGTAATTCTGCACATACTCATGCAGGATCTCCATATTATTGCTGACAAAGCCGATCGGGTTATTGATCTCGTGCGCCACCCCAGCGGCCAATTGGCCTATGGAAGCCATTTTTTCCGATTGCAAAAGTTGTTGCTGGTTTTCCTGCAATTCCTTATTGCTCTTCCTTAACTCTTCCGTCCGTTCCTCTACGCGCTTTTCAAGGTCTTCCTTGGCATGCGTTAATTGCAGATCGCGTGACTGGATCTTTCTCATCATTTTATTGAACTCATCAACAAGCTGGCCGATCTCATCTTCGCTGTGCTTTTTAGCCACAATGGAATAATCTTCAGTCAAAGAGACATTTTTCGTGATCTCGCCCAATAAAAGGATCGGGTCAGAGATCGAGCGCTGTATCCTGGAGGCAAAAAAGTATATGATCACGGAAACGACCAAACCAATGATCAAGATGACCGTGATGTAATTGTTGAACCGTAAGCTGATCTCTTCCAAGTCTGATTCAATGTATACGTCCCCGATTTTCTTGTTTTTAAACAGGATCTCATGAAATAAGCCAAGCCTGTTCTTGGAGAACAAAAAACCCTGATCGTGTAACAGCGGATTAGACAGTTTTAACTTGTCACGGGAATAAGTGGCCATCGCAAAACCATTGACCATGATGGAGGCTGTCGTAATGTGGGTTTTGGCTTTCAGGGCCGAAAGTATTTCGTTGGCTGCTTCTTTATCATTAAACGTGATCGCGGCCGTTGAGTTATTCCCTACGATCTCAGCCAGGGTATGTAATTCCGAGACCATATCCGTTTTGAATGTGCGGATGTCATAAAAGATGACCGCGATACTTGTCAGCAATAGCGTCAGGGTGCTAAGCGACATGATGATCAGGATCAATTTTTCTTTTATCGATAATTTCATAGTATCTTGGCCAATGCCAGAATTTTAGATGATAGTTTTACCCCGGACAGCTGCGCGCCTGATTTGTTGATGATGATCTGCGGTTTCTGGTCATTTAACTCAATAGCGATGGCCAAACCCGCCTGCACGTATGCCTCAACCCCTGAAATACCAAGGATCTTGTAGCTGTTGCATTTGGCAATGATCGCGCTGATGGATAGGTCCAACCCTGGAGTTACGTAAACAATATTGATGTCATGCAGATCCCCGATATCCGTGATCTCCCGGATAACAACGCTTTTATCACCGATCTTCTTGTCGGAGAGTTTGACGAAGTTCCCTTCTATCTCATTCTTGGCTTGATTTGATTCGGGGATGCTGGGATCGTAATAAATACCTATGGTAATTTGACTGTCGGCGGATTCCATCAGGCTTTGGTCAAAATCAAATATTTTATAAAATAGAGCGACTTGAAGATTTGCGGGCACTTCCATGCCAGCCGCGTAAGCGGTTACGGAAAATGCGGTCAATATTATTATCATTGTTATATTAATAATTCTTTTCATAAATACCATATTTTCAAAACCTTACCTTGACTCCAGCGGTAATCTCAGGTTTGATGTAGATTTCTTCAAATAAAGTACTGGCTTCGGTTTGGCGCGCGCCAAAGGCATCGCTGACTTCCAGATAAATCGTCGCGTCGTGCTTTCCGGTGCAGGCGGGTGTTTTAAAGTCATAACTGACGCGGAAGAAAGTCTTGTAGTATCCCCGGACTTTGACATTCGGATTGCCCAGGTCGCCTTGGGTCACATACCCTTCAAAATATTTGGCATAAAGGTCCAGTTTCAATCTGTTCTTGGTGTAACGCGCGCCGATCCCCGCGATATTCTTTGATGCTGTTGTGTCATAACTCACCGTTGACGGGGTATTTGCCGTTTCAGGTTTGGAGTGTGGGTAAACAAAGCTGTAATCGGTTGAAAAAGAAAGATTGTCCGAAAACAGATAATCAAGCGCCAGTTCAGCCCCCTTGGTCGCGAGGCTTCCATTGTTGCTGGTTATTCCCGTGTTGGCATTTAAAGTGATCACATCATCCACCTTGGTCATAAAAAGAGTGGTGTCCGCCTTAAGCTTTTGATCAAGGAAAAGCCCCCGGTAACCGATCTCCTGGGTAAAATTCTCTTCGGGCTTAAGGTCGGTTGACCCCCGATAGGTCAAGAAACCCGGGACGGCCAGGATCGACAGGTCATGGTCGGTAAATGAAGGCGTCCGGTAATCCTTACTGCTGGAGATCCAGATACTATGATTTTCCGATATATGATAAAGCGCGGACACCTTGGGAGAATAAAGCGGGTCTTCATTGATGACCAGGGAATTGCTGTCTTCCCTGACACCTGCCGTCAATATCAATGTGTCGATCGGCCGGTATTCTTCCTGCGCATAAAAACTGATGATCCTTTGGCTGGCATTGCCGTTGGTCACCAATCCCTGAAAGGGAATGACAGGGTTCATGGGTTCTACATTCAGCGCGTTATAGCGCAATTCGCCCCCCACCGACGTTACATGGGACCCAAAAAAGTCGTAATGAAAATTATGCTGGGTTGAGACACTGGTCGTATGGACAACGGCGTCAATGGATGTAAACGCGCTCGCCAGCTGTTCCACATGGTCAAAATGAAAGTTATAATCATAAATATCAGTGACTTTGTCGGTATAATTAATGATCGCGGAAGCTGTTTGGCCGGGCGTTTTAACCTCCTGCCCGGTTATGATATTCGGGCTGTTGGAATTTTGCTGGTTGTTATTGGCAATGACGCTAAGCCGCTGATGGCCGCTGGGCGTATAATCCAGGCGTACCCCGTCCCTATCGCTGATATACCTGTCTGAAAATCTCCCGATATTGCTCTTGGGAAAACCCTGATCGAATTGACTGTCAAGATAGGCCCTTAAGGCAAGCCCGCTGGAGCCGATCTTCCCTCCTACGCCAAAACTGGAATCCCGAAAAGACTGTGTGCCCCCTTTCTGTGCCACATAGTTATCTGCTGAATCAGCGGCCTTGGTGATGATATTGATGACCCCGTTGACGGCATTGGAGGAATAAAGCACCCCCGGAGAACCGCGGATGATCTCAATGCGTTCAATTTCGTTAAGGCTCACCGGTAAATTTTCCCAGGTCACACCGGAGAAAAACGGGTTAAAGACTACGGCGCCGTCAATGAGGACCAATAAATTATTGGTGTTATAAGAGCCGTTCTCGCGGATACCTACGCCGTAGGCATGCCCGTCGATCTGCCTCACCTGAAGTCCTGGCACCCGGTAAAGAAGATCGACGATCTTACGCGCGCCCGAGCGCTCGATATCTTCCTTGGTAATGACATACATCGCGTTGGCGACATCATCCATTTTTTGTTCGCGCCCGGAAGCGGAAGTGACCGTTGTATCCAATAGCTCTTCAAGGTTCATGTTGGCCATTTGGGTCACATCCATTTCACTGTCGGCATGGGCGCTATTGGCCATGGCCAAGAGAAGAAAAGCGCAGCAAATGAGCTTATTGATCATTTTTAGGGTTCCTTGGGAAGCAGGACGGTAAATGTCGCTCCCTGGCCGGCTTGAGAATTGACGAGGATGTCCCCGCCGTGTTTTTTGATGATATCGTAACTGATGCTTAAACCAAGCCCCGTGCCTACACCCGCTTTTTTGGTGGTGAAAAACGGCGTAAAAAGCTTGTCCAGATTCTCCAGGGGGATCCCGCAGCCGGTGTCGCTGATGGCGATGCACGCGTGCGTTGACGTAGTGTAGGTCTTGATCTTGATCTGCCCGCGGTCCGTGATGGCCTGCGCGGCGTTCGTCAAAAGATTGATGAATACCTGTCCTAACTCCTGGGCATTGCACCTGACGGGCGGTAATTTGGCGTATTCCTTCGTAAGCTGGGCCTTGAACTTGATCTCGTTAAGGACGATCGAAAGGATGCCCTCCAGCACCATCTCTATATCCACTTGTTCGACCACATCAATATCACGCCTGGCGAAGGTGCGCAGTCCCAGGACGATCTTCTGGATCTTGTCCATCCCCTTCGCGGTGTGCTGCAGTAATTTATCCATGTCGCTGGTCATATAATCCAGATTGATCTCTTGTTCGTACATCGACAGTTCGTTGACGATAGCCTTTGCCCTCTCGAGATCATTATGCTCGATGCTCTGTTTTAACTGTTCATTCTTCGCGAAGATCACCTGGTACTCAGTCGTATAGGTGCGCAATATTTCCAGATTGTTGCTGATATACCCCACCGGATTATTGATCTCGTGGGCTATCCCCGCCGTCAGTTGGCCGATCGACGCCAGTTTTTCGGACAAAAGCAGCTGGTTCCGTGCTTGTTTGAGATCTTCCCGGAGGATTTTGTTATCGGTAATGTCGTGGATCACCCATTCAATGAGCGATGGTACCCCTTGCTCGTTGACCATGTTCTTGACGGTTTCCCTGATCCAGCGCACCTGTTTGTCCTGGGTGATGATGCGGCATTCCCGGCTCAGGGAAAAATGAGGCAGGTTCAAGAGCTTATCCCGCTCCTCGGCGGAGTAAATGGGGCGTTCTTCAGGGTGCAGGATCTCCTCTAACGAAGGCCTGCCCGCGATGATCTCGTCCGCCTTATACCCTATGATCTCTTCAATGGGGCCATGGACGAACTGCGGCCTTAAATTAAGGTCGCTATGGATGATGGCCCCTTTGAATTCCTGCAAGTAATGGTCACGGCTGTTGTTGCTGGAAAAAATCTCCTCTTCTTTGCGGGATTTATACAGGGCGGCGGCGATCACCACATCCAATTCCCTAAGATCAAAGGGCTTTAGGATATAGCCGAAAGGTTCCGTGATCCTGGCCCTTTCCCATTGTTCAATATCAATGCGTCCGGTGATATAGACGATAGGAAGCCGAACCAGTGAATGGATCATTTCAGCGGCAACAATGCCGTCGGTATCACCACTGAGCGTGATATCCATCAGGATCAGGTCGGGAAGGTTTGTCCGGACCTGGGTGATGGCTTCTTCTGCGCTTGCAACCATACCGGAAATCTCATAGCCAAGCTTTCTAAGGCTGATTTGGAGGCTTCGGGACATGGATTCGTCATCCTCAACGATCAGGATTCGCACTTGTCTTTTAATCATAAAACCTTTCCGTTTACTAACAGATGGGGCCCCAAAAAACAAAAAACATCTGTGAATTAACACAGATGTTCAAGGATGCTTCAAAAAAGCTCATCGGTTATAGCCCTCATAGGGCTATTTTATGTTCATATAGGGCTTATACAATTATACTTGGGTATAACAGGGTGAGATCATATTAACTACCAGGGCACTTCTTTGCGGTCACGGAAGATCTTTCCCGTAGGCCCATGATCAGGCAAAGTTGAAAGCCATACAGCGGTATCCGCGCCTTCTTCCACAGATCGCGTGGCGCCGGCACCACCCATGCGGGTTTTGACCCAGCCCGGGCACATGCTGTTAACCAGGATATTGGTATCCCCCAGTTCAGCAGCTAATACCCTTGTGATGGCATTGATCGCTGTCTTGGACATTCGGTAGGCGGGATAATTTCCCCCCATCTCGTTTAACTGCCCAAGGCCGCTTGAAATATTGACGATACGTCCATAATTGTTCTTCTTCATAAGTGGCACCAGGGCTTGGCAAAGCAGATAAGGCCCGTATACGTTGGTTTCCATGGTTTGGCGAATCGTAGTGAGATCCGTATTGAAGAAATCACCTTCTTTATTATCTAAAAAGATCCCGGCGTTATTGACCAGGCCGTCACAGCGGCCGAATTCCTTGGTCAAAAAATCCTTTAATTTCAAGACTTGCGTGGGATTGGTCACATCCAGTGGATGGTAACGTACGGATAATTCCTGTTTGCTAAAATTCTCGACAGCTTCCAATCCGTCTTTTTCATGGCGGGATGTCAGGACAACGATAAGATCAAGCCTGGCTAATTGTTTGCAGATCTCAAGCCCTATACCCCGATTGCCGCCTGTGACAACAATGACACGGTTTTTCATATTATTTTTTCTTGGGGGCAACCTTCTTTTTGGGTACGGCCTTTTTGACCGTAACAGCCTTTTTCTTGGTCTTCACCGGAGGCTCCTGGATATTCACGGGAGGTTTTTCCTCGATCTTCATCCCGGACATATTGATCACTTTCCGTCGGGAAAAGCAGTCCTTGCAATACACTGGCCTGTCCCCGCTTGGCTTAAAGGGAATAGAACATTCTTTTTTACAATCCGCGCAGATCGCCGTGTACATCATCCTTCGGTTATTATCAGGGACAGGCTTGAGGGTTGTTGGTTTGGCTTGCTGGACTGACCGGCTGATCAAAGAATCCACTTTTTTGTCGAGCGCTGACAACTGGGCCTGAATAGCGTTCATTAACGCCAGCAGATCTATGTCATTTTTCGAAGCTTGTTTCATGATGATCTCCGTTTCTTTTCAAACAATGGTGTATACAGTTTCCAATACCCTCCCATGGCCAGGATCTGCGCTACGAGCATGATCAAAGGTATGGAACATGATGATGTTAAGCGTCACCGGCGCGATAATGACAAGGGCCAGCGGTACCGCTATGCCGGTCAACATAAGAAAACCGCAGGTCATCTCGGTGATCTTAAGCATCGGGAAGAAATACCCCGAGCCCATGATCCCCTTCATGAACCCCTGGGCAGTTTCGGGCAATGGCGGAAACGGCATATGCAGCAGGCCTAAATCAATCCCAAGGCCCATGCCTCCGAATATAAAATAGATCAATCCTAATAGGATCCTCGCACCAAATTGTATTTTAGGTGCCATCTTTGTGTTTTCCTTTCCAGTCTAAATAATCCAGCACGTCATCCAGGTCCTGGCCGGATAAGGTTTTGTTAAACGCGGGCATCTTGCTTCTGGCCCGAAAAGAGCTTGGATCACCGATAAAATCTTTTAAGAATTTCCGGTCCTCATACTCCAGGATATTCTTGGGCACATTTAGTTCAGGGCCCACCGTGCCTCCTTCAAGATTCAGGGAATGGCAAGAGGCGCAGTTTTGCCTGAAGATCTTTTGTCCACGGGCCATTGATTCGCTGGAGAATTTTTGCTGGGCTTCATCAGTGGGAGCGATTGAAATTTCGACCATCTGGTACGGCCAGGGCAATTTAACGCTGGGAGTCACATCTGTGAGCGGGGTTTGCCAGACGAGATAATACGGCCCCGGCGAGATCCATTCCTTGCCTTGCTGGATCTTTTCCCATCCTTCTTCCTTGTCCAGATCCGCGATAGCCACAAAGGCTTTACAGCCGGATTGCAGCACATCCGCGACCGCTATGCTGGCCTTATAGCCGTCCAGGGCAATGAAGGTCCAGGTGGTTTTAGGGTTGGGTTTGATCCCTGCCAAAGACAGGATATCCGAAAGCCAGTAACCGGTGTATCTTTTGTGTTTCTTGTAAACCGGGTCATTGACGAGAAGTGAATCAACCTGGATCTGCCTGAAATCATTTTCCGTAATGACTTGTTTGCTGGAACCCTGGACGATGGTCAGGTCCGTCCTGGCCGCGTTGGCAAAAATACCGGGCGCGATCAGGGATAATGAAATGAGCCCTGAGAGAAAAAAGTATTTTAACATCCTATTAAGTTAATTCAGCGGCTTGATAATATCAAGGGAATTGTTCGTAGGCACATTGACTAGGTTGCTGATGGGGTACATATCCATCTTTTCTGCGGGATAGCTTCTGAGCATGGACATAACAATATTCATCGGAGTTTCCTGCAGCCATTTTGATTCATCTTCCGGGTCCAGGATGATAGGCATCC
>Ga0265338_10001268_pt1 | contig 41631 bp, 35 predicted proteins | sample 42126metaG_FD_193579 | JGI IMG/M metagenome (GOLD analysis project Ga0265338, IMG submission 193579) | Rhizosphere microbial communities from Carex aquatilis grown in University of Washington, Seatle, WA, United States - 4-21-26 metaG | ecosystem: Host-associated > Plants > Roots > Rhizosphere... | reverse complement strand
GGTCAGCCCGTGGTGAAGCCGAGGAGCTTGTTCGCGTCGTCGGCGAACGAGTTCGTGTAGGTGGTGGACAGGTCGACCGGCCCGGTGATGACGCCGGCCAGCTTGCTGATCGCCATGATCACCGTGGGCCCGCTCGCCGGCATGACGCCGTCGGGGAGGAACTGCGTCTTGTCCGTGGCGAGCGTGGAGATGTAAACCGACTTGGTGACCAGCGCGTTGTTCACGAAGCTCGGCGGCAGCACGCCTGCGATGTCGGCCGCGGTGTGCGTGGCGATCCAGTGCATGGTGGCGACGATCGCGTCGACCACCTTCTGCACGGTGTCCTTGTTCGCGTTCACCCAGCTGGTCTGCGCGAGCACGCCGGCGGTGGGCACGAAGCCGCCGAGCCACTTCTGCACCCCCGCGGTCGTCGTGAGGTCGAACGCCGCGTAGCCCGCGCCGAGTTTCTCGATGGCCGCGACCGTCGGCTGGGTGGTCATCCCGCACAGGATCTTGTGGTGCTGCAGCGCGGCGATCATGGTCGTGCCGTCACCGGCCGCGATCGTGCTGTAGTCGGTGCCGTGCTTCAGGCCGTACCGGGCGGCCAGGTACTGGGTGAGCTGGTCGGTGCCTGACCCGAGGTCGGTGACCCCGATCGACTGCCCCTTCCACTGGGTGGGGGAGGTGATGTGCGTGCCGGTGGCGCACATGATCCGCTCGCCCGGCGCTCCGGACAGCTGCGCCACGTCCTCGACCGCCTTGCCCTTGAGCTGGAAGTTGATCGTGTGCACGTACCAGGCGCCGGCCAGGTCGACTTGCCCGGACGCCATCGCGTCCTCGGCGCCCACGCCGCCCGCCTGCTCGGAGGACAGCACCATGTTGACGCCGTACTTCTTGTAGAACCCGAGGCTCTGCGCGAGCTGGTAGGGCAGGTAGATCTGCTTGTCGATGCCGCCGACCATCATCGTGACGGTGGGCATGCTCGCGCCCGCGCCGCTCGCGCTTGACGCCGCGCCGCCGGCCGCGGCCGCGGACGTGCTGCTACTGCCCGACGAGCAGCCGGCCACGGTGAGGGCGGTCGCGCACGCGGCCGCCAGGGCCGCGAGCGAGCCCTTGCGAAGGCTGGTTCTTAGCATAGGTGCTACTCCTTTGACTCGATACGAGGGAAAAGAAGATCGAATGGATAGAGAAGAGGGGAGGTGAAGAGGGAGCAGAACGAGAGGTGGCTGAGCCCGAAGGGATCAGGCGGCGGCGGCCTCGGCGACCGTCTGCGGCCGCCAGGCGAGCAGCCGCCGCTCGAGCAGGCTGATCAGCCACTCGGCGACCAGCGCGATCGCGCCGATGATGATCATCCCGGCGAAGACGCCGTTGGTGTCGAAGTTGTTTCCCGAATTGGTGATGACCACGCCGAGCCCGTGCTGCGCGCCGAGGATCTCGCCGACGATCGCGCCGATGACCGCGAACCCGAACGCCACGTGCAGCGACGCGATGATCCAGGTCATCGCCGATGGGATGACCACGCTGCGGACAACCTGCAGCCGCGACGCGCCGAGGACCCGCGCGTTGTTGACCAGGTTCCCGTCCACCTCACGGACGCCCTGGAAGGCGTTGAAGAAGACCACGAAGAACACGAGGAACCCGGCCAGGACGACCTTCGACCCGATGCCGAGCCCGAGGACGATGATGAAGAGTTCGCCGAGCACGATGCGCGGCAGCGCGTTGACCGCCTTGATGTAGGGGCTGAGCACCGTGGCCAGGAACCGCACCTGCCCGAGCAGCACGCCGACCAGGACGCCCGCCGCCGTCCCGATCAGGAACCCGAAGACGGCTTCCTCCATCGTGACCGAGATCTGCAGCCAGATCGACCCGAAGCTGGTGCCGTGCCTTACCCAGTCCACCAGCGTCCGCACGACGCCGCTCGGCTGACCGAAGAAGAACGGGTCCACGATCTTCAGCGATGTGAGCAGCTGCCAGCCGCCGAACACGACGACGAACACCGCCGCCTGCGCGCCGTACACCTGAAGTTTCCGCCGGGTCATGACAGCACTCCTTCCGTGGCGGGGGCGACGGACACGGACGCGGTCCGTGCGTACGCCCGGGTCACCTCGTCGCGCAGCGACTCCCAGATCTCGTGGTGCAGCTCGGTGAACCGCTGGCCGAACCTGATCTCCTGCACCGAGCCGCGCGGCCGGGGCAGGTCGATGTCGAACACCGCCTTCACCGTGCCCGGCCCGGCGGTCATGACCACCACCTTGTCGGCGAGCGCGATCGCTTCCTCCAGGTCGTGGGTCACGAAGATGACCGACGGCTTCGACTGGTCCCACAGCGTCAGCAGCTCGTTGGACATGATCGCCTTCGTCTGCACGTCGAGCGCGCCGAACGGCTCGTCCATCAGCAGGATCGACGGCTCGTTGATCAGCGCCGCGGCCAGCGCCACCCGCTTGCGCATGCCGCCGGACAGCTGGTGCGGGTAGCGGTCCTCGAACCCGGCGAGGCCCACCATCCGCAGCCAGTCCCTGGCGTCGGTGAGCGCGCTCTTCTTCGGCGCGCCGCGGAACAGCGGCCCGAGGGCCACGTTGCCGAGCACCGACTTCCACGGCAGCAGCGCGTCGGTCTGGAACATGAAGCTGGTGCCCCGCCCGATGCCGGTCACCGGCTGGCCGCCGACGGCCACCGTGCCCTCGCTGGCCCGGTCCAGGCCGGCCACCAGGGTCAGGGTGGTGGACTTGCCGCACCCGGACGGCCCCACCACGGCGCAGAACTCCCCGGGCTCGACGGTCATGGTCACGTCGCGCAGGGCGGTGAAATTCCCGCCCGGCGTGATGAATCGCTTGGTGACCCCGGATAGCTCGATGCGCCCGGATCGCTCCAGCTGGGACTCACGTCGTGTATTGGATCGCACAAGCCAGGAAGCTAGAGGCGGCCGTGACCCCGGTCACTATTGCGCGCGATCCCCGCCGTAAAGCGCCCTGTGCGCCTTGCGCGCGTAAAGCTCAAGCTCGTTCCGCTGGTTTTGCGCGTTCTGCGCGCCATCGCGCGCCTTCCGGCACTGTTGCCTCGTTGTTACACTGCGGTAACCCCGCAGGGAGGAAGCGGTTGAAGCTGCCCATCTGGCGCCACGTGCGGCAACGCCTGTCCACTCAGGTCGTGCTGCTGATGGTGGCCATCCTGGTGCTCACCATGGCGGGCGGCCTCTACGTACTGCAGCGGGATCTGCGCGAGCAGCTCAACGACCAGTTCGAGCACCGCGCGCTGTCCATCGCGCAGACGCTGGCGGGCGAGCGGAGCGTGGCCGCGCAGGCCGCCGCCGGGCATCCGGGCGGTCAGCTCCAGGTGCTCGCCACGCAGGTGCAGCAGGAGACCAACGCGCTGTTCGTGGTGATCACCAACGCCCAGGGCATCCGCCTCACCCACCCGAACCCGGCGCTCATCGGCACCCCGATCACCTACCACGACCCGGAGCCGGACACGACGGAGCCGTTCCGCACCGGCCTGCCCTGGGTCGGCATGCAACGCGGCACGCTCGGCCTCGTCGCGGCGGGGAAGGTGCCGCTGCGGCTGGACGGGCGCCTGGTCGGCCAGGTCTCCGTCGGCTACCCCGTGAAGTACGTCAACAGCGCCTGGGGCGGCGCCCTGGTGTCGTTCATCGGTTACCTGCTCGCCATGCTCGCCGTCGGCGTGCTCGCCGCTCTGGCCCTGGCCCGCCGGCTGAAGCGGCAGACCTTCGGCCTGGAACTCGGCGAGATCGCCGCCCTGCTCCAGGAGCGGGAGGCGATGCTGCACGGCATCAGGGAGGCGGTGCTCGGCTACGACACCGGCGGCCGGATCCTGCTGGCCAACGACGCCGCCCGTGACCTGCTCGGCCTTCCCGCGGAGTTCGCCGGCCGCAAGCTCCGCTACCTGCTGCCGCCCGGCCGCCTCACCGACGTGGTAACCGGCGTGGTCACCGGCAGCGACCTGCTCGTGCTGCACGAAGACCGGGTGCTCGTCGCCAACCGGATGCCGATCACCCGCAACCACCAGCAGCTCGGCTGGGTGGTCACCTTCCAGGACCGCACCGAGTCCGAGACGCTCAAGCGGTCGCTGGACGAGGCGACCGGCCTCGCCGACACGCTGCGCGCCCAGTCGCACGAGTTCGCGAACCGGCTGCACACCCTGGTCGGCCTGGTCGAGCTCGGCCACTACACCGAGGCGGTCGAGTTCGTGACCGGGCTGTCCGCCGCCAGGGGCGAGCTGACCGACCAGCTCACCCAGGCGATCGGCGAGCCGAAACTGGCCGCGCTGATCCTCGGCAAGATGTCGCTGGCCGACGAGCGTGATGTCAGTCTCCGGCTGATGCCAGACAGCCGGGTGGGACAGCACATCACCGCGATCACTCAGGTGCTGACCGTGGCCGGCAACTTGATCGACAACGCGATCGACGCCGCCGCGCTCGCCTCCGCGCCGCGCGAGGTGGAGCTGACCCTGGTGGCCGCCGAGTCCGACCTGCTGATCCGGGTGCGTGACAGCGGGCCAGGCGTGCCACCGGACTTGCGGGAGGAGATCTTCACCGATGGCGTCACCACCAAGTCCTCGGTGACCGGTGCGCGGCGCGGCCTCGGGCTCGCGCTGGTCCGCCAGATCGTCGAGAGCATGGGCGGCATGGTCAGCGTCGGCCAGGACGGCGGCGCCGTCTTCACCGCCGTGCTGCCCGGCTGCCTCGACGCCGAGGTGCCGGACGGCCAGCTGTCCGTCCCGCTGGCCCGGGTCGTGTCGTGATCCGCACCCTGGTGGTCGACGACGACTTCCGGGTCGCCGCGATCCACGCCGCCTACGTGAACAAGATCGACGGCTTCGAGGTCATCGCCGAGGCGCACAGCGCCGCCGAGGCGGTCAGCGCGGTGGACCGGCTCCGTCCCGACCTGATGCTGCTCGACCTCTACCTGCCGGACGAGCACGGGCTCAAGCTGGTCGCCCGGCTCCGCGAGGGCCACCCGCCGGTAGACGTCATCGTGATCACCGCGGCCAAGGACGCCGACAGCGTCCGGGTCGCCATGCAGGGCGGGGCGCTGCACTACCTGCTCAAGCCGTTCAGCTTCCCGGTGCTGCGGGACAAGCTGCTGTCCTACGCGCAGATGCGGACCAGGCTGAGCGCGCTGCCCAGTGCCAGCCAACCCGGGGCCGGCCTACCCGGGGCCGGCCAGCACGGGGCCGACCAGCGGACGGTGGACCGGGTGTTCGGCGCGCTGCGCGCCACCGACCAGCTGGCCGGCGTCAAGGGCCGCTCCGTGCACACCCTGGAGGCGGTCGAGCAGCTGCTCAGCGAGACCGACGCGGACCTGTCCGCCGCCGAGGTCGCCGAGCGCACCGGCATGAGCCGGGCCACCGCCCAGCGCTACCTCAGCCACCTGCACGAAGTCGGCCGGGTCGACATCAAGCTCCGCTACGGCAGCGGCGGCCGCCCGGAGCACGGTTATCGGTGGAAGAGCGCCTAACCTCGCTCGATCGCGGTGCCGAGCAGGCCGAGCGGCGGTGAGCCCAGGTCCATCAGCGCGGTGTGGAACCGCTTCAGCGTGAAGCCGGGTCCCCAGGCGGCCCGCGCCCGCTCGCGGAGCGCCATGATCTCCAGCTTGCCCCAGGTGTACCGGCCGTAGGTCGGGTCGAACGTCGCCCGCCGCGCCTCGGACGCCGCCGCCGACCCGGTCAGGTGGGTGTCGGCCTCGAAGCGCACGGCGGCCTCCTCCACCGTCCAGCCCGCGGTGTGCACGCCGAGCGCGCACGCCAGCCGGGTCACCCGGACCAGGGCCTCCAGCCAGACCCCGACCGCGAAGCGGGGGTCGTCGGCGAGGAATCCCTCCTCGACGCACAATTCCTCGGCGTAATGCGCCCAGCCCTCGATGAAGGCGTTGGAGAACAGGGTGCGCCGCACGTCGCCGCGGGCCCGGCGCAGCGCCTGGTGGTGCGAGAAGTGCCCGGGCGCGACCTCGTGCACGGTGATGGCGGGCAGCGTGCTGGCGCTGAACACCTCAAGCCACGCCTCGACCTCATCCTCCGGCCACGACTCGTCGGGCGGGGTGATCCAGTACCAGGACGGCGCGTCGGGCTCGGCAGGCGCGTTGGTCGAGATCATCGCCATCGCCCACCGCCGTGACTCCGGCGACTCGCCGACCAGGCACGTCCCGTCGTCCACCGGCATCAGGTCGCGTGAGCGGGTGAACTCGAGCGCCCGCTCGGTCCAGTACCGCGCGGCCTTGAGCACGCCCGCCGCGTCCGGATGATCCCGCGTCAGCTCCCGCGCGACCTCCATGGCGGGCCGCTTCTGATCGATCAGCGCGGCCGATTCCTCGAGCCGGGCGCGCAGCCGGTCCCGCTCGGCATCGGCCCGGGCGGCGAGCGCGCCGAGGTCCACGGTGATCGCCTCGGCGGTGGACAGCAGCGCCGCGAGCGCGTCCGGCCCGAGCGCCGCGTGCGGCGGCCCGCTCAGCGCGGCCCGTTCCACGTGCGCGACCAGCCGCCGGTGGGCGGCGAGCGCCGCGTCGCGCGCGCGGGCGTCCGCGTCCGCGGGTACGCCCGCCGCCAGGCCGCGGATGCCGCCGAGCAGCGACGCCGCCACCGGCGCGGGCACCAGGTCGAGCGAGCCGATGGCGGCGTCGATGACCGCGGGCCAGTGGGCCAGGTGGGCGGCCCGCGCCGCGCGGCGTTCCGCCTCGGGCGCGTAGTCCTTGTCGTAGCAGGCGAGGTCGAGCTCGCCGAGATGGAACATCGGGTTACGCCGGTGCAGCTCGAGGTCGGCGTAGACGACCCGCTGCAGCTCTTCGAACGCCCGCAGGTGCGCCTCGTCGTGCGGGTCGCTCAGCGGCGGGTGGCCCGGCCGAGCCGCCGCGAGCCGGGCGAGCCCGGCCGCCACCCCGTCATGCGACAGGTCCTGCGGCACCCCGTCGTACTCGTGCCGCCCGCCGTACTCCCGCGCCTCCGCCACGTTCAGGTCACAGATCGCCCGCACTCGCGCTTGCAGCTCGTCCATGGATGAGACGCTACCTGGTCCCGGCCGCATCTCCCGCCCGTTCCCCGCCGCGCCGCCTACCATCGTCGTCCGGAACGGTGGCGTGCTTCGCCCGTCCCGCGCCGGCCTCGCCCTGGCGCCGCCCGCGCCGCGCCCACAACCGCCCGAGCGACAACATGGTGGACATTTAGGCACACTCCGATGTACCCAAATGTCCACCATCCGTGCTTGGCCCGAGATGCCGCCACCCCTCGAGGGATAACAGCAAGAAGCGCGAAGCGCTTGCCATGCGGACGACGTGCTGTTGGATGATGAGGGAAACCGGCACGGACGGAGTGGCGCAGATGACGGAGATCCCAGAGTTCACCACGCGGCCTGAGCTCGCGGGGACGTTCGGGATGGTGGCATCGACGCACTGGCTCGCCACCGCCGCGGGCATGGCCGTGCTTGAGCGGGGCGGTAACGCGTTCGACGCCGCGGCCGCCGCCGGGTTCACCCTCCAGGTCGTCGAGCCGCACCTGAACGGCCCGGGCGGGGAGGTGCCGGTCATCGGGCACGACGCGCGGCGCGGCGAGACGTTCGTCGTCTGCGGGCAGGGCACCGCGCCGGCCGGCGCGACCGCCGAGGCGTACACGGGCCTGGGCCTCGACCTGGTGCCAGGCAGCGGGCTGCTCGCCGCCACCGTCCCCGGCGCGTTCGGCGGCTGGCTCCTGCTGCTGCGCGAGTACGGCACGCTCCGGCTGCGCGACGTGCTCGGCTACGCGATCGGCTACGCCGCGGACGGCTACCCCCTGGTCCCCGCGATCAGCTGGTCGATCGCCAGCGTCGCCGACCTGTTCCGCGAGCACTGGCACACCTCGGCGGAGGCCTACCTGCCCGGCGGCGGCGTCCCCGCGCCCGGCCGCCGGTTCGCCAACCGCGCGCTCGCCGCCACCTACGAGCGGGTCCTCGCCGAGGCCGAGGCCGCGGGCGCCGACCGGGACGCGCAGCTCGAGGCCGCCCGCCGCGCCTGGTACGACGGCTTCGTCGCCGAGGAGATCGGCAAGTTCGCCACCACCGAGGTGATGGACACCACCGGCGAGCGGCACCGCGGGCTGCTCACCGCGCACGACCTGTCCACCTGGCACGCCCGCCTCGAGGCGCCGGCCAGCCGGGACTACCGCGGTTTTACGGTCAGCAAGACCGGCCCCTGGGGGCAGGGCCCCGTCTTCCTGCAGCAGCTCGCCCTGCTCGAGGGCATCGACCTCACGGCCATGGGACCGGGATCGCCCGACTTCATCCACACCGTGACCGAGGCGGCCAAGCTCGCGTTCGCCGACCGGGAGGCGTGGTACGGCGACCCGGCGTTCACCGACGTGCCACTCGACGACCTGCTGTCGGCGCCGTACAACGACGAGCGGCGGGGGCTCATCGAGGACAGCGCAAGCATGGAGCTGCGACCCGGCCGCCCCGGCGGGCGAGAGCCGCGGCTGCCCGGGTTCGCCACGCTCCCGTTCGGTCCGCCGGACCGCGGCCCGGGCGGGCGACGGTATGGCGAGCGCGGCTGGCGGGGGAGCGGCGACCCGGGAATCGACCCGGCGACCGGCGAGCCGGTCGGCCGCGCGAGCGGGCCCGCGGGCACCTCCGGCCTGCACCCGACGCGCGGCGACACCTGCCACCTCGACGTCGCCGACCGCTGGGGCAACGTGGTGACCGCGACGCCGAGCGGCGGCTGGCTGCAGTCCTCGCCGGTCATCCCGTCCCTCGGGTTCTGCCTCGGCACCCGGGCGCAGATGTTCACGCTGGAAGAAGGGCTGCCCGCGACGATCGCCCCCGGCAAGCGGCCCCGGACCACGCTGACCCCGACCCTGGTGCTGCGCGGCGGCGAGCCGTACCTCGCGTTCGGCACGCCCGGCGGCGACCAGCAGGACCAGTGGACGCTCGGCTTCTTCCTCAACCACGTGCACTTCGGTATGAACCTGCAGCAGGCGATCGACTTCCCGGCGTTCCACTCCGCGCACATGCCGTCCTCGTTCTACCCGCGCGAGGCCTATCCTGGCCGCCTCGACGTGGAGTCCCGGGCCGGCGACGCCGTCGCCGCCGAGCTGGCCCGCCGCGGCCACGACGTCCACGTCCAGCCGCCGTGGTCGCTCGGCCGGATCAGCGCCGTCGCCCGCAGGAACGGCATGCTCTACGCGGCCGCCAACCCCCGCGGCATGCAGGGCTACGCTGCCGGGCGCTAACCTGGTCAAGCCGGGACGCTAATCCGGTAAAGCTGAACGCCGCAGGTGAGCGCGAAATGCCTGTGCGGGCGCCGGAATTGCACAGGTTCACCCATGACAGTTGTCATAGGTGAACTCTGAGCGCCGACACTACCCAGATGTCTAGACCAGATGATGGGATGCGTTAGCACGCGAAACCATCCCAATCCCAACCCCCAGGGGACGCACTAATGAGCCACAGCGGAACGGGGCCTGTCGTCTCGTTCGACAACGTCAGCAAGCACTACGGCAGCCTCAAGGCGGTCGACGGGCTGAGCCTCGAGCTCCGCCGCGGCGAGACCGTCGCCCTGCTCGGCCCGAACGGCGCTGGCAAGTCAACATCCCTCGACATGCTCCTCGCCCTGCGCAAGCCCACCTCCGGCAAGATCCGTATGTTCGGCCAGGACCCGTACCACGCGGTCAAGTCCGGCTCGGTCGGCGCCATGCTCCAGTCCGGCGGGCTGATGCCCGAGGTGACCGTCGGCGAGCTGGTGACGCTCGTCGCCGGCCTGCACCCGAGGCCCGTTCCCGTTGCGACCACGCTGCGCATGGCCGGCATCGCCGACATCGCCGGCCAGCGGGTTGACCGGCTGTCCGGCGGCCAGACGCAGCGCGTCAGGTTCGCGCTGGCGATCGCCGGCGAGTGCGACCTGATCGTGCTCGACGAGCCGACCACCGCGATGGACGTGGAGACCAGGCGGCGGTTCTGGGCGTCCATGAAGGAAGAGGTCGCCGAGGGCAAGACGCTGCTGTTCGCCACGCACTACCTGGACGAGGCCGACCAGGCGGCCGACCGCATCCTGGTCATCAACCGGGGGCGGCTGCTCGCCGACGGGACGCCCGAGGACATCAAGAAGCGGGCAGGCGCCAAGCGGATGTCGTTCCGGCTGCCCGGCGCGGACGAGGCGGTGCTGCTCGGCCTGCCCGGCGTGGTCAGCCTGGAGACCAGGCACGACCTGGTGCAGATCCAGACGGCGGACTCCGACGCGACGCTGTACGCGCTGCTCAACGCCGGCTACCGGCCGACCGAGATCGAGGTCGGCAGCCTCGGCCTTGAGCAGGCGTTCATCGCCATCACCGCGGAAGACAACCAGGCCAACGGCCCCGAGCCGGCTCCCGCCCGCTAAGCGCACATCCGACCTGACAGGAGACGAGAGACAATGCGCGGCATACTGCTGCTGACGCGGGCCGAGATCAGCCGGCTGCGTCGCAACCGGAGGTACCTGATCTTCACCGTGGGCCTGCCGGTGATCCTTTACCTGATCATCGGCAAGCAGGCGACAAGCAAGGCGTACGGCGTGGACTTCGCGGCCTACTACATGGTCGCGATGGCAACGTTTGGCGCGTTCGCCGGGGCGCTCAACGGCAACTCCATCAGGATCTCCGAGGAACGCAAGGTCGGCTGGATCAGGCAGCTGCGGCTCACCCCGCTGCCCGCCAACGCCTACGTGGTCGCCAAGATCCTGACCTCCATGGCGACCACGATCCCGTCGGTCGTGATCGTGCTGCTCCTCGGCCGCTTCTACGGCGGCGTGCACCTGGCGGCCTGGCAGTGGCTGGTGATCGCGGTCATCATCTGGCTCGGGTCGACCATCTTCGCCGCGCTCGCGGTCGCGGTGGGCTACCGGTTCCCGCCGGACCAGGTGCAGCCGATCACGTTGCTGCTGTACTTCACGTTCACCATCCTCGGCGGGGTCTGGTTCCCGATCAGCGGCGCGCTGCAGACCATCGGCAAGGGCACGCCCACCTACGAGGCGATAAAGATCTCCACCGACGTCATCGGCAACGTGGCGGTACCGTACGGCCTGGTCCTCGGCCTGGTGATCTGGCTGGCGATCTTCGCGGGGCTGGCCACGCTCTCGGTGCGCTCGATGGCGGAAGCGGTCTAACCGGGTAACGTTCCGTTATGTCCACTACGTCCGCGGACCGCTCGCTCCTCAGCGCAGGGGCCCCCGAGAGGGGGCCCCTCGCGGGGTACCGCTCGCGGGGGGCCCGGATCGCCGGGATCCTGTTCACCGGGATCTGGCTGGCGTACCTCATCGGGCCGATCGTCGACCTGAGCACCCAGCACTACAGCCCGGTCCAGCGCGCCGCGGGGCTCTCCATCATGGGGGCATTCTGCATCATCTACGTGGTCCTGGTTCCGAGCTGGCCTTACAGTCCCCGGTACGCTCACGCGGGACTCGCCGCGCTCGCCGCCCTCGCCGCGGCGGCCTGCATCCTGTTCGGCGGCATGGGCGCGGCCAGCCTGTGGATCTTCGTGTCGTCCGCCTCCGGGCTGCTGGTCGCCAACCACCGCTGGGCGGTGCGGGTGATCGTGGCGGTCTGCGCCTGCTACGTGTTCTTCTGCTACACCGGCCACGTCGCCAAGACGGACTTCCTCGGCAACCTGCTGCCGGTGACCTGCCTCGGCCTGGTCATGATCGGCCTGCGCAGGCAGCTGGAGCTGACCAGCCAGCTGCGCCAGGCGCGCGAGGAGGTGGCGCAGCTGGCGGCGAGCGACGAGCGGCTGCGCCTGGCCCGCGACATGCACGACCTCACCGGCCAGTCGCTGTCGGTGATCACGCTCAAGTCCGAGCTGGCCGCCCGGCTGCTGTCCCGGCTGCCGGGCAGCCCCGAGCGCGACCGGGTGCACGACGAGATCGAGCAGGTCGCCGCCGTGAGCCGGCAGACACTGCACGACATCCGCGAGGCGATCAGCGGTTACCGGCGGCCAACGCTCGCGGTGGAGATCATCACCGCCCGCGCCGCCCTGGTCAGCGCGGGCATCGACCTCGAGGACGACCCCGCGCTCATGCTGGCGTCCGGCACGTTCGACCCGGACGCGGAGGCGGCGCTTGCCTGGTGCCTGCGCGAGGCGGTCACCAACGTGGTCCGTCACTCCGGCGCGAAGCACTGCCATGTCAGCCTCATCAGCAAGCCGGACACCGTCACCCTGGTGGTAAGCGATGACGGCCACGGGTACGCACCGCCGATCGGCGCCGGTGCCCGCCCCGCCGGCCTGATCGCCGACGCGGGGACCGGGCTACGCGGCATGTCCGAGCGCCTGCGCGCGGCCGGCGGATCGCTTGAGCTGCGCCCGGACGAGCGCCCTGGCTTCTGCCTCACCGCCACCGTCCCCGCGCGCCTGGAGCAGGTGACATCATCGGGGACGTGATCCGGGTGCTGCTCGCCGAGGACCAGGCGATGATCCGCGAGGCGCTCGCGGCGCTGCTGTCGTTTGAGGACGACATCCAGGTGGTTGCCCAGGTGGGCCGCGGCGACGAGGTGACCAGCGCCGCGCGGGACGCCAAGCCGGACGTCGCGCTGCTCGACATCGAGATGCCGGGGATGGACGGGCTGAGCGCCGCCGCCGCGCTGCGCGCGGCCTGCCCGGACGTCAAGATCATCATCCTGACCACGTTCGGCCGCCCCGGTTACCTGCGGCGGGCGATGGAGTCCGGCGCGTCCGGTTTCATCGTCAAGGACTCACCCGCGGACAAGCTCGCCCGCACGATCCGCGGCGTGCTGGCCGGCCAGCGCGTCATCGACCCCGACCTCGCCGCGGCCGCGCTGGCCGAGGGCGCCAACCCGCTCACCCCGCGCGAGAAGGACGTGCTCGCCGCCGCCGCGCGCAACGACGGCGCCACCCTCGCCCAGATCGCCGCCGCCGTCTACCTGTCGGAAGGCACCGTCAGGAACTACCTCTCCTCGTGCATACAGAAGACCGGCGCCCGCAACCGCGCCGAAGCCGTCCGCGTCGCCCAGGACCGCGGCTGGCTCTTATCTCCCGGGGGGACGACCCCCCGATGTCCGCGCGGCCGGGCCCGATCGCAAAGACCGCGATCTTATCAGGCCCGCCCGCACGGACGAGGGCGGCGCGGGTACCCAAAGCCGCCTCGTGTGGGCACCCGTCCGGCGGCCTTAGGATGAACCGCGTGGCAACCCCTGGCTATCTCCGCTTTCCGCACATCCACGATGACCTGCTCGCCTTCGTCGCCGAAGATGACGTCTGGCTCGCACCGGCGGAAGGCGGCCGCGCCTGGCGGCTGACTTCCGACGGCGGCCAGGCCGGCCACCCGCGGTTCGCGCCGGACGGCGCGACGATCGCGTGGACGAGCTGGCGGGACGGCGGTATCCCCGAGGTCTACACCGCCGACACGGACGGCGGGATCGCGACCCGCCGCACCTACTGGGGTGACACGCGCACCCGCGTCACCGGCTGGACGCGGGACGGCGAGGTGCTCGCCGTCACCGCCGTCGACCAGCCGTCCGCGCAGCGCACCATGGCGTACGCGGTGCCGCTCGGCGCCCCGCCCAGGCGTCTCCCGTTCGGCCAGGTCAACGACCTGGCGCTGACGGAGTCAGCGACGGTCCTGCTGACCGCGCAACGCGGCGACCCGTCGTACTGGAAGCGCTACCGCGGCGGCACCGCCGGCCGCCTCTGGGTGGGATCCGCGGAGGACCCGCTGTTCACCCGCGTGCTCAGCCAGCTCACCGGTCAGCTCGCCGCCCCGATGATCGTCGGCGGCCGCCTCGTCTTCCTGTCCGACCACGAGGGCACCGGCAACATCTACTCGACCACCCTGGACGGCGGCGACCTGAGAAGGCACACCGACCACGACGGCTTCTACGCGCGCAACCCGGCGACCGACGGCAGCCGCATCGTCTACCACGTGGCCGGCGACATCTGGCGCCTTGACGGCCTGGACGCCGACGCCCGGCCGCGCCAGCTGGACGTGCAGCTCACCACGCCGCCCGCGGCCCGCGCGCCGCGGGTGATCACCGCCGCCGACCACCTCGGCGGGCTCGACTGCGACCACACCGGCCAGGCGAGCGTGGTCGAAGTCCGCGGCACCGTCCACTGGCTCACGCACGCCGACGGCCCGGCCCGGGCCCTGTCGGTGAACCCGGCCGCCCGCGCCCGGCTGCCCCGCATCCTGGGCACCACCGGCAAGGTCGCCTGGGTCACCGACGCGGGCGCCAATAACACCAGGGGCCGGGACGCCATCCAGGTGGCCGAGATCGACACGGAGTCAGCCGCCACCGTTGCGACCCTTACCTCCGTCGACCTTGGCAACGTCACGCGGCTCGTGGCGTCGCCCGACGGCGCCAGGCTCGCCGCCGCCTCGCACGACGGGCGGCTGTCGCTCGTCGACGTCGAGTCGGGCGAGGTCACCGAGCTCGCCGGCGGAGACGACGGCGACATCGAGGACGTCTCCTGGTCGCCGGACTCGGCGTGGCTCGCCTGGGCGCAGCCGGGCCCGCAGCCGCTGGCGCGGATCAGGCTGGCGCGCGTGGCCGACGGCTTCACGGTGGACGTGACCGACGGCCGCTTCCTCGACAGCGACCCGGTGTTCACCGTGGACGGGCTGTACCTGGCGTTCCTGTCCCGCCGCACCTTCGACCCGGTCTACGACATGCACTCGTTCGACCTGTCGTTCCCGTTCGGCGCCCGCCCGTACCTGGTCCCGCTGGCCGCGCACACGCTGTCGCCGTTCGGCCCGCTGCCCGGCGGCCGTCCGGTTGGCGGTGGCGAGAACTCCAAGGATGCCCCGGAACGAGTGCGGCTGACCGTGGACACCGACGGCATCTCCTCCCGCGTGGTGGCGGTCCCGGTGGACGAGTCGCGGTACCACTCCCTCGCCGCCGCCAAGGGCGGCCTGCTCTGGCTGCGCTCCCCGCTGTCCGGCGTGCTCGGCGAGGGCATCGCCGACCCCGACGACGCGCACCCGCGGCCCGCGCTCGAGCGGTTCGACCTGCGCAAGCGCGAGTCGAGCGTGCTCGCGGGCGAGGTCAGCTGGTTCACGGTGAGCGGCGACGGCGCCCGGCTCGTTATCGGCGACCGCAGCGACGTGCGCGTCGCGCCGGCCGACCGCAAGGTGGACAACGGCTCGTCCGACGAAGTCGTCAACGTGGACCTGACCCGCGCCAGGTTCCTCGCGGACCCGGCGGCGCTGTGGCGGCACGCGTACGCGGAGTTCGGCCGGCTGCTGCGCCGCGACTTCTGGACGCCGGACATGTCGGGCGTGGACTGGGACGGGATCCTCGAGGAGTACCGTTTCCTGCTCGACCGGGTCAGGACCTCGGCCGAGTTCGGCGACCTGCTCTGGGAGGTGGCCGGGGAACTCGGCACGTCGCACGCCTACGTGATGCCGTCGGGCACCTTCTCCAACCGGTCGGCGCAGCGCGGCCAGCCCGCCGCGCTGCTCGGCGCGGACGTGGTCCGCGCGCCGGACGGGCGCTGGATCGTGGAGCGGGTGCTGCCGGGCGAGTCGTCCGACCCGCAGGCCCGCTCGCCGTTCGCCGCCCCCGGCGTGGCCGTCCGCGAGGGCGATGAGATCCTCGCGGTGGACGGCCGCCCGCTGGATGAGGTGCACGGCCCGTGGCCGGCCCTGGCCGGCACGCACGGCAAGCCGGTTGAGCTGACGGTCAAGCCCGCCGACCCGTCCCTGGTGCCCCGGCCGCCGGCCCCCGCCGAGGACGACAAGGCAGAAGACTCGGACAAGGAAAAGGACGGCGCGGCGCCCCGGGTGAAGGACGAGGCGAAGGACGCTGCCACCCCTGACGCCGCCACTCCTGACGCTGCCACCCCTGACCCGGGCACCGACGCCGAGGCCCCGGCCGAGGCGCCCGCGCTCGAGTTCCCCGCGACCCGGCGCGTCGTGATCGTGCCGCTCTTCGACGACCGCCGCCTGCGTTACCAGGACTGGGTGGCGAGCCGCCGCGCGGCCGTGCGCACCAGGTCCGACGGCCGGGTCGGCTACCTGCACGTGCCCGACATGATGGGAGAGGGCTGGGCGCACCTGCACCGCGACCTGCGGGCCGAGATGAGCCGCGACGCGCTGATCGTGGACGTGCGCGGCAACCGGGGCGGGCACACCTCGCAGCTGATCGTGGAGAAGCTCGCCCGCCGGATCCTCGGCTGGAAGATACCGCGGCACCTGCGCCCGTACAGCTACCCGCAGGAGGCCCGCCGTGGGCCGATGGTGGCGCTCACCGACGAGTTCGCCGGCTCCGACGGCGACATCGTGACCGCCGCGATCAAGTCGCTCGGCCTCGGCCCGGTGATCGGCACCCGCACCTGGGGCGGCGTGGTCGGCATCGACGGCGCCGGGCACGGCCTGGTGGACGGCACCCGGATGACCATCCCGCGTTACGCCTCCTGGTTCAACGAGTTCGGCTGGACCGTGGAGAACTACGGCGTCGATCCCGACACGGAGGTCTTCATCACCCCCGACGACTGGGCCGCGGGCCACGACCCCCAGCTTGAGGTGGGCGTCGACCGTGCCCTGGCGCTGCTCGAGGAGAACCCGCGGCCCCCGCTCCCGTCCCCGTCCACCGGCCCAGTCAAGCGCCGCCCGCCCCTCCCGCCCCGCAGCTAGACCGCCCGCTGCGCTCACGACTGCCGGGTGACCAGGTCCTGGCCGTGCTTGCGCAGCTCGGCGACCGACGTCATGCCGAGGAACTGCATGGTGGACCGGAACTGGCCGGACACGAGGTCGAGCGCCCGGTCGACGCCGGCCTCGCCGCCCGCCATCAGCCCGTACAGGTAGGCCCGGCCGAGCACCGCCGCGTCCGCGCCGAGGGCGAGCGCGATCGCCACGTCCGCGCCGTGCCGCACGCCGGAGTCGACGAGCAGCGTGCACGACGGCCCCACGGCCTCGCGCACCGGGGCGATCAGGTCGACCGAGGGGACGGCCCGGTCGAGCTGCCGGCCGCCGTGGTTGGACAGCTGGATCCCGTCCACCCCGAGCTCTACCGCCCGGCGCGCGTCGGCGGGTCCCACCGGCCCCTTGAGCAGCAGCTTGCCCTTCCACCGAGAACGCAGGTCCGCGATGTCCGCCCAGTTGAGGTCGGCGTCGAAGAGGTCTGCCGTCTTCATCACCGTCGTCGGCCCCCCGTCGGTGAAGTTGACGTAGTCAAGCGCCGGGCCGGACAGCAGCCGGTACCAGTAACCTGGCCGGGACGCCACCGACGCCACCGTGGACAGGGTGAGCGCGGGCGGGATGGACAGCCCGTTGCGCAGGTCCCGCACCCGGTTGCCCGCCACGATCGTGTCGACCGTCACCACGAGCGTCGAGTACCCATTGTCCGCCGCCCGGGCGACCAGGTCGAAGGCTCGAGGGCGGTCCCTGGTCAGGTAAAGCTGAAACCACAGGTCGCCGTCGGCTCCGGTCCCGGCGACGCCGGCGCGCAGCTCCTCGAGCCTGGTCGTCGCCATGGTGGACAGCGTGTACGGCACCCCGTGCCGCAGCGCGGACCTGGCCGCGCCGATCTCGCCGTCGGGATGCAGCATCCGGGTATACCCGGTCGGCGCGAGGAGCAGCGGAACCGGCAGGGTCGCGCCCAGAACCGGGGCGGACGTGTCCGCCGCGGCCACGCCGGCCAGCACCCGGGGCAGGAACCGCCAGGACCGGAACGCGGCGACGTTCGCCGCGATCCCGATCTCTTCGTCGGCGCCGCCGTCGACGTAGTCGAACACCGGCCGCGGGATGCGCCGTTTGGCCGCCTGGCGCAGGTCGGCCACGTCAAAGCAGGCTCCGAGGCGCCGCTCCGTCGCGTTGAGCGTCACTCCACGCAGCTGGACCAGCTTGCGCATCTCGCGCACTTTCATGCTGGCGACGATACGCCGGGCCGCCCGGTCTGCGAACATTGCCGTCGCCCAAGAGAACCACCGCCCGCATGTGCCCCGCTGCCAAGCATCCGTGTGCCGCGCACCCGGGCTAATGTATATTAAACCCATCGTAAAAGTATGAATTTCTCACGGCACCTCCGCGACGGAGCCGCGTGGCTTGTGCCGAGTAGGCCGTAGGGGAGAGGATCGCGGCATCATGACCAAGATCGCAGTCGTCACCGGCAACCCCAAGCCGGACTCGCGCACCCACTCCGTCGCCCTCGCCGTCGCGGCCGCCCTGGCCAAGGAGCTCCCTGGCGCGGACACGGATCCCGTCATCGACCTGGCCGGCTACGCACCGCGGCTGTTCGACTGGTCGGATGAGGAGCTGACCGGCCTGACCGCCCGGGTGGCCGCCGCCGACGTCGCGGTCTTCGCCTCGCCGACCTACAAGGCGGCCTATACCGGCCTGCTCAAGGCATTCCTCGACCGCTACGGCAGCAACGGCCTGGCCGGCGTCACCGCGGTCCCGGTGATGACCGGCGGCTGGCCCGGCCACCTGCTCGCCGTCGAGGTGCACTTGCGCCCCGTCCTCGTGGAACTCGGCGCCACGGTCCCCGCGCGCGGCCTCTACGTCACCGAGCCCGAGCTCGCCGACCTGGACAAGGCGGTCGGCACCTGGTCCGCTCAGGCCATCCCCCTGATCAGGAACTCACTCAGGAACTAGCGAAGCCGGGCCGGGACGCGGGGTCCCAGGCCGCACCAGGGCGATGGCCTCAGGCGGGAATCTGCCCGCCGATCGAGGTGTACGTGCCCCGCCAGAACAGCAGCGGCGCGGCGCCGGCGCCGTTGGTTTCGACGTGCCGGACGCGGCCGATGACGATCTCGTGGTCGCCGCCGGGCAGCGCGTGCTCAAGGGTGCACTCGATGACCGCGATCACGTCCGTGAGCCTGGGCGAGCCGGTCGCGCCGCGCTGGTGGCTCACCCCCTCCCAGACGGCGGACAGCCCGCGCCTGGCGAAGTTGGCGGACAGGTGACGCTGGCGGTGGCCGAGCACGTTGACGGCGAACGCACCGTGATCTCGGATGGCCGCGAGCGTCACGCTGCTGAGCTCGAAGCAGGCCAGCACAAGCGGCGGATCAAGGGAAAGCGAGGTGACCGCGTTCGCCGTGGTCCCGACCGGCGTGCCGTCCGGCCCGACCGAAGTGATCACCGTGACGCCGGTAGCGAAATGCCCCATAGCCTCGCGCAGCTCGGCCGGGGAGACCTCCGTCGACTCGGCGTCAGGACGGCCGTGCGAAGCCCCGTTGACGGTTGTCATGACTCAAACGCCATAGTTAGCAGACGGTAAGGACTCAACCGAATTCCTCCTGATATGGCGATTTCTCATCGTGCAGCGTCACGCTCGGCGAGCGCGGCCGGATCGCGCCAGTGCGGCCCGGCCATGGTGCAGCCGTGGTGCGGCCCGGACGCTCGGCGCCGGGCCGCGCATTCAAGGCTGCCAGCCGCGACTGATTTTTGTCAATAATTACGACCTAATTAGTAGGAATTACCTCGCCTGGATGCTGACCAGGCCGCGGGATATGGCGGCGGAGGGCATAACGAGGGTCTGAACGGGGTTAGTCGGGGTTAGTTGTGGGGGAGAAGGGCCGGGTGCCAGCGCGGCGGCCCGGTGCGGGGCGACGCCGCCTGCGACACCCAGGGCGGGCCTGAGCGACAACCGGAGGCGACGATGAAAGCGGTACGGTTCGACGAATACGGCGGCGTTGACGTGCTCGACGTCCGCGAGGTTCCCATCCCGGAGCCGGGACCCGGCCGGGTGCTTGTCAAGGTCAAGGCGGCCGGGATCAACCCGGGCGAGGCGAAGATCCGCACGGGCGCACTGCATGAGCGCTGGCCCGCCACCTTCCCCTCCGGGCAGGGCAGCGACTTCGCCGGCATCGTCCAGGGGCTGGGGCCGGGAGTGACGGAGTACGCGCCGGGCGACGAGGTGATCGGCTGGGTGGACAACCGGTCAAGCCAGGCGGAGTATGCGGTGGCCGAGACCGCGAACCTGGCGGCCAGGCCCGCGGGCATCCCCTGGGAGGTCGCCGGGGCGATCCCGGTCGCCGGGTTCACGGCGTGGGCCATGGTGCGGGCCGTCGGCCCGGCCGACGGTGACGTCGTTGTCGTCTCGGGCGCGGCCGGCGGCGTCGGCTCCCTCGCGGTGCAGCTCGCCAAGCGGACGGGCGCGACGGTGATCGGGCTGGCGGGCGGGGCCAACCACGACTGGCTCACCCGGCACGGCGTGCTCCCGGTGGCATACGGTGACGGCGTGGCGGACCGGATCCGCGACGCCGCGGACCACCGGGACATCACCGCCTTCCTCGACACCTACGGCGGCGATTACGTGGAACTGGCGCTCGACGAGCTCAAGGTGCGCCCGGAGCGCGTGGACACGATCGTCCGTTTCGACGCCGTGGCCAGGTACGGCATCAAGGCCGAGGGCAACGCCGCGGGCGCGAGCGCGGCGACCCTGGCGGAGCTGGCCGGGCTCGTCGCGGCCAAGGAGCTCGAGGTGCCGCTCGCGCGCAGCTACCCGCTGAGCGAGGTCCGCGCCGCCTACACCCAGCTCGCTAAGGGGCACGTCCGGGGCAAGATCGTCCTCATTCCGTAACGTGGACGAAACGGCAGGCGGGCCGTGGGGCCGCCGGACGCGTCCAGGGTAAGGTTTGTCCGCTGGTACCCCCTCAGCGAGGAGCAAGCCCCATGACCGCCCGGCAGCAGATCGCGCGCCTGCTTCCGCTGGGGCTGCTTGTCCTGCTCGTCATCGCCGGGCTGCGCGGCGCGGTGCCCGCGCCCGGCTGGAACGGGCCGCTGCGGGCCTACGGCACCGTGATCGGGATCGGGCTCGAGGTGCTCTGCGGCGCGCTGCTGATCGTGATCCGCGTCAGGGCGACGGCGGCCCGCCGCGAAGCGGAGCGCCGGCCGTACAGCGCCGAGGTGCGAGACATCGAGCCGGCCGCGGCCCTGCGCTACACCCTCAGCTACGTGCTCGGCCCGTGCATGATCGCGATCGCCGTCGTGCTGGTCGCCAACCTGCACCTGCACTTCTTCACCGGGCCAAAGGGGCAGAGCCCGCTGCCGCCGCCCAAGCTCAAGGTCCCGCTGAGGTCGTCAGGTCCGGGAGGCGGTGGCTTCACCTTTCATATCCCGCTCGGCCCGATCCTCTACGGGCTGCTCGTCGTTGCCCTCGTCGCGGCGGTCGCCATCAGCATCTGGTGGGCGGCGCGGCTGCGCCGGCCGGCCGTGCCGCTGGTCATCGAGGACGTGAGCACCGAGGAACTGCGCGAGGCGGTGGCCGTGGGCCGGGCCGCCCTGGCCGGAATTGACGACGCCCGGGCCGCGATCATCGCCTGTTACGTGGCGATGGAACGCAGCCTCGCGGAACGCGGGACCGCGCGCGCCGCGGCCGACACGCCCGACGAGCTGCTGACCCGCGCGGTCGCCGCCGGCGTCGTCCGCGGCGGCGCGGCCGGCCGGCTCACCGCCCTGTTCTACGAGGCCCGCTTCTCCACGCACCCGCTCGGCGGCGGCCAGCGCGACGCCGCGAGCGCCGCGCTCGACGAGCTCGCCGCTGAGCTGTCGGCGCGGGGCGGCGCGGCGGCCAGGGAGGCGGCCACGCCGGCGGCGGCCGGCCAGGCTGGGACGGGGCAGGATGGCACCGGGCAGCAGCCGAGGCCGGGAGGCGGCTGGGTATGAGCGGAACCGGCACCAGGCCCACGGCTCCGGGCGACGGCCGCTGGCGGGCGGCGGGACCTGAACTGGTCATCGCGGCCGTCACGGTCATCGCCGCGACCCTGGCCGCCGCCGCCGTGTCGGGCTGGCCGGGTGCCGTCACGGTCGCCCTCGCGACCGCGGTCATCTCCCTGCTCGTGCTGCGCGCGCTCATCCCCAGGTCGGCCGCCCAGGCGCTGCGCCGCAAGCGGAACGCGCAGCGCGCACGGCAGATCCACGGCTACGCGCAGCGCAGGTTCGTGGTGGTCACCAGCCTGTCAAGCCGCGCGATGTACGAGTCGGACCTGCGTCCGGCCCTTGAGCACGTGCTCGCCGCCCGGCTGGCGGAACGGCACGCCGTCAACCTGTACACCGAGCCGGAGAAGGCAAGGCAGGCGTTCTGCCGCACCCGGGCCGACGGGGCCCTGTGGTCCTGGATCGACCCGGCGCAGGCCCTCGACGCGGACGCGCGCGCACGGCAGAAGCACGGGATTTCCCGCCGGGCCCTCGCCCGGCTGATCACCCGATTGGAGCAACTGTGACCCCTCAGGAGACCGCGCGGAAAGCGAAGGCCGTCCTTGACGAGCTCGAGGCGGCGGTCGTCGGCCGAAGGCGCAGCCTCGAGCTGGTCCTCGTCGGCATCCTGGCGGGCGGCCACGTCCTGCTCGAGGACCTGCCCGGCCTCGGCAAGACGCTCATCGCCCGGTCGTTCGCCCAGGTTCTCGGGCTTGACTTCGCGCGCATCCAGTTCACGCCCGACCTGCTGCCGAGCGACGTGACCGGCGCGCCGCTGTATGACCAGCGCAACGGCGAGATGGTGTTCCGCCCGGGCCCGGTCTTCACCCAGTTGCTCCTGGCCGACGAGATCAACCGCACGCCGCCCAAGACGCAGGCCGCCCTCCTTGAGGCCATGGGCGAGGGGCAGGTCAGCGTGGACGGTGAGTCGCGCAGGCTGCCGCAGCCGTTCATCGTGCTCGCGACCGACAACCCGATCGAGTACGAGGGGACCTACGAGCTCCCGGAGGCGCAGCTCGACCGCTTCCTGATGCGGCTGCGCCTCGGCTACCTGACCGCGAGCGACGAGACGGACATGCTGCGCAGGCGGGTGGACCGGGCCACCGAGTACGTCGCGCTGGCCCCGGTCACCGACGCCCAGGGCCTGCTCGCCATGCGTGAGTCGCTTGAGCGGATCGAGATCAGCGATGACCTGCTCGACTACGTGATCGCGATCGTCACCGCGACCCGCAAGGACCCGCAGATCCAGGTGGGCGCCTCGCCGCGCGGCGGCCTCGCCCTGGTCCAGCTGGCCCGCGGCCAGGCCCTGCTGCACGAGCGCGACTACGTGGTTCCCGACGACATCAAGCAGGTGGCGGTCCCGGCCCTGGCGCACCGGATCACCCTCCGCCCCGAGCTGTGGGTCCGCCAGGTCTCCGCGGACGACGTGGTGGCCCGCCTGCTCGCGGGCGTGCCCACGCCGCGGACCGACCCGCGCGCCGCGACGGGTGCGGTCGCCGCCGGCGCCCGGCCGGTCCGGTAACGAGCATGGTCAGGCAGAACGGTGGCGTGCGCTGATGTCCGCCGACCTTGGCGCGTCGTCCCAGGTGAGGGCGGAGGAGGTAGCGGTCAGCTGGCGGCCCTCGCGGCACGCGCGGCGGTTGTTCACCCTCGCCGCGGCCGCCCTGCTGCTCGCGGTGCTCACCAGGAACGCGGCCCTGGCCGGCGTGGCCGGCCCCCCGCTGCTGCTGCTGGGGATGGCGAGGGCGGGAGCAGGCGGGGCCAGGGCGGGCGCGGGCCGGGTGAGCGTCCGTAGCCCCGGCCGGCCGGACCGGGTAAGCGTCCGCATCGGGCTGACGGCGACCCGCGTCTATGAAGGCGAGCCGGCGGCGGTCGACGTAAGGGTGCAGGACGGGGCGGGCCAGGACACCGCGGCGCCGCCCTCCGCCCTCCCTGCCTCAGCCACAGTGCCCGCGGGCCGTCCAGGGCCGGCCGAGCGTGACGACCACCTGGATGCCAGGCACGGCGCCAGGTGGACGCTCGAGCCTGGCAAGGGCATCGAGCCGGGCAGCGCCACCGCCGTGAACGGCCCGGCGGCCCGGTTTACCTTCGCGGCCTCCCGCTGGGGCAAGCGCGCGCTCGGCACGGTCACCCTGACGCTGCATGACCGCTGGCGGCTGGCCGAAGGCCGGGTCACCTTCACCCTCCCGTCCGTTGACTGCTACCCGTCCCCGGCCGTGCAGCGCACGGCCGTCGTGCTGAGCAAGCTGCCGAACCGCCTGGGCGAGCACCGCGCGCGGGTTCCCGGGGACGGGACCGAGTTCATGGGCGTCCGCGAGTTCGTGCCCGGCGACCGGCAGCGCGCGATCAACTGGCCGGCGTCCACCCGGCGCGGCCGCCTTCAGGTCAACACGTTCGCCGCCGAGCGCTCCCAGGACGTGGTGCTGCTCGTGGACGCGACCTCGGACGTCGGCAAGCCCGGCGAGTCCGCGCTCGACCTGGGGCTGCGCGGCGCGGCCGGCGCCGCGCGCGCGTACCTGGACGCCCGCGACCGGGTCGGCGTCATCACGTATCAGTGGGGCGGCGCGCACTGGCTGGCGCCCTCGCTCGGCCGCCGCCAGGTCTACAAGATCATCGACGTCCTGCTCACGGCGGACACTGGCTACGCGCGCGGCGCGGTGTTCAGCCGCCTGCCGCGCGCCGCGCTGCCACCCGGGTCCCTGGTGGTCGCCTTCTCCCCGCTGCTCGACGGCCGCTTCGTTGAGGCACTGCGGGACATGCGCGAGCGCGGCGTTGCCCTGATCGTGGTGGACGTGCTCACCGCCGATCCGCCGGCCCGCCGCCTGTTCGCCGACGTCGCCGCCCGGCGGATCTGGCGCATGGAGCAGGACGCCATCCGTTTCTCACTCCGCGAGCTCGGCGTCCCCGTCCTCCCCTGGGACGGGGTGACCGCGCTCGACCTGCCACTCGCGCCCTATACCCGCCGTCCCCTGATGGCCCGCCGATGAAGGAGCATAAGCTGCCCGTCGAGGCCGACGCCGCCGCCGCCGCCCCGACTGCGAGCGCCAGCGCGCCGCGTCCTGCCCCGCCGCGGGCCGGGGTCGCCTCGGCGATCGGCAGCCGCCTGGCCGCGCTGCTGCTCGGCGCGGCCTGCATCGCCTGGACCGCGACCCCGGTGCTGCCCGGCGGCCTGGCCAAGACCGCCCTGACCGTCGCCATCGTCGCGGTCACGGCTGGCGCCCTGCGGCTGGCCACCGCGGACATACCGCAACCGGAGGACGCCTACTTCCTGCCCGGCTACCTGCAGGCCTGGCTGACATTCCTGGCGCTGCTGCGCACGCTCGCCTGGGAGGAGACGGCCGCGGTCGCGATCCTGTGGCTGGAGATTCAGCACCCGCTCCGGCCGTGGCACACCGCGGCCCTCGGCGCCGGCCTGCTGGCCTACCTGCTGACCACGCACATCGCCGAGTCCGGCGCGGACGCCGGGCCGCTGCTGCGCCGCCAGGGACGGGTCCTCGCCGCGGGCGCCTGCCTGCTCGCCGTGGGCGCGGGCTTCGCCATGATCCCGGCCTCGGCGCCTGGCGCCGGCTCCGCGATCCTCCGCGTCCTCGCGGCGGTCGCGGTCATCGCGGCCGCCGCCCTGGTCCTGCCCGGCTGAGGCCAAGCTGAAAATCCGCCGGCCGCGGGCGGCAACCTTCCGCAGCCCCGAGCATCTGTAAAGGCGTGGACTCTCCCACGGAAACCGTGCCTGCCTCCCTTGAGGCCAGAAGTCACGTGTCGGCGCTGTACCAGGCGCACGCCCTGGCGCTGGTGAAGCTCGCCGTCCTGATGACCGGCGACCAGCCGACCGCCGAGGATGTGGTCCAGGACGCGTTTCTCGGCCTGTACCGGCGCTGGCCGGGCCTGCACGACGCCGACAAGGCCCTCGGCTATCTCCGCTCGAGCGTCCTCAACGGCTGCCGGTCGGTTCACCGGGTCCGGTTCCGCCGCCAGGGCATCACCCTCGACCCGCCTGAGCCCGTCGGCTCGGCCGAGGCGGAGGCCATGCTCGGCGAGGCGCACCGCGAGGTCCTCGCCGCGCTGCGCCGCCTGCCGCAGCGCCAGCGCGAGGCCGTCGTGCTGCGTTACTACCTCGACATGACCGAGGAGCAGGCCGCCCGGGCGATGGGCGTCGCCCGGGGCACGGTCAAGTCCGCCACCTCCCGTGGCCTGTCCGCCCTCGCCCGCATGCTCAAGGAGGGGGACGTCCGATGAGCATCGAAGACCGCGTCCGCGCCGCCACCCGGGCCCGCGCCGGCCTCGTCCGCCAGGTCCGCCCGCTTGAGCTGCCTGACGAACTGCCCGCCCGCGGCCGCCGGAGCCGCCGTACCCGGAGGGTCCGCCCCGCCCGCGACCCCCGTCACTGGCTCAACTGGGGCGCTCCCCTCGCGGCCGCGGCCCTGGTCACCGCCTTGGCCCTGGCCCTGGTCCTGCTCCGCCAGGCCCCGGCGCCGCAGCCTGGCCCGGCCACGCCGACGAGCACCCCGCCCATCCCGGCGTCGATCCCGCGGTACTACGTGACCCTGGACCACATGGATGCGGTGGTCGCCGACGACCGCACCGGCCGCAGGCTCGCGGTCATCTCGACCGGCGAGAACATCTACAACGTGACGGCCGCCGCCGACGACCGGACGTTCGTGCTTGAGGAGTCCCCGGTCGGCGGCCATGCGACCACCTGGTACCTGCTGCGGCTCACCCCCGGCGCCACTCACCCGACGCAGCTGACGAAGCTCCCCATCGCGCCGATCGTGGCCAACATCTACGGCTTGGCGCTGTCGCCCGACGGCACCAAGCTCGCCCTGATGTGGCGGACCGCCAGCACGCCGACCAACGCGGTCGCTCACCTGTCGGTCTACTCGGTGCCGACCGGTGCCACACTGGGCACCTGGACCGAGTCCGGTGGCAGCGGTCACTCCGCCCTCAACGAAGGCGTGGCCGGGGACGGGACGGGCCTCACCTGGATCGACGGCGACACCACGGTCGCCTTCCCCTGGGCCGTCCAGCCGGTGCCCGGGTATGAACACCTTACGAAGATGTTCCGGGCGCTCGACGTGTCCACCGCCGGGCATGACCTACTGACGGACAGTCGGGTCGTCTCGCAGGTACCGACCTCCTGGACGCAGACCAAGACGGCCTCGGCGACGCCCTGCGGCGTCACGCTCATGTCCAGCGACGGGATCCTGGTGTGCGGCAGCAGTGGCAGCGGCAATGACTCGTTCCAGCCGGCGTGTCCCACCGCAGACCCGACGATCGCTAGCTACTCGGCGAGGGGGAAGCGGCTCCAGGTGCTCTACCGCTGGCCGGCCGCCCAGTGCCTGAGCGCGAACACCACGGTGATGTGGACGTCCCCCGACGCCAGCACCGCCATCGTCAGCCTCGACCTCTCTATGAAGGGCATCAAGGTGACGGCACCGGAGAGCAGCCGGTTCGGCATTGTCTCGGGTGGCCACTTGACCGTGCTGCCCCCGCTGCTCGCCGGCGACTACGCGACCATCGCCTTCTAGGATGTGGCTGGCAGCCGGGCAACGCTAGCCCGCGGCCGCGCCTTCAGGCCAGCGGGACGGCGGCGATCTCCGCGAGCAGCGCTTCTTTCGACGGCTGGTCGAGGAAGGAGGCGCGAACCCCGTTGGCGGCGAGCCCGGCGAGCTCGGCGGGGGAGAACCCCAGGTCGCGCCCGGCCACCAGGTACTCATTGCTCAGGGAGGTACCGAACATCGGCGGGTCGTCGCTGTTCAGCGTCACGAGCAGCCCGGACTCGGTCATCCGCCGCAGCGGGTGCCCGGCGATCGAGGGCACGCACCGCGTGCACACGTTGGACGTCGGCGACACGTCAACGGGCAGCTGCCGCTCGGCCAGCCAGGCGACGAGCGCCGGGTCGTCGAGCGACCTGATCCCGTGCCCGATCCGCTCCGCGTGCAGGTGGGTGACCGCCTCCCACACGGTCTCCGGGCCGCTGTTCTCCCCGGCGTGCGGATTGCAGCGGAGCCCGGCGGCGTGCGCCGCGCGGAAGACGTCCCTGATCAGGGCCGTGTGCGGGGCGCGCCCCGCCTCGATCCCGCCGATGCCGAACCCGACGAGCCCGGCCGGCGGGTTCTTGAGCGCCAGCCGCAGCGCGTTCTCCGCGTGGACGTCCGCGAGCTGCCCGGGGAACTCGATGATCCATCCCATCCGCACCCCGGAGACCGCGAGGGCGTCCCGCGCCCCGCTGTCCAGTGCCTCGGTGATCGCCGCGTCCGGCATGCCGATGCGCTGGAACGCGTAGGGGCCGAACTGGAACTCCGCGTACCGCACCCGCTGTGCGGCGAGGTTCCGCGCCACCCCGCGCACCAGGTCCGCGATGTCCTCCGGCTCGGACAGCAGCCGGCTGACCGCCCCGTACACGTCGATGAAGTGCGGGAAGTCGCGGAACGTGTAAAACTCCCGTAGCCCGTCCGCGCTCGTGGGCACCCCAGCCTCCGGATGCCGCCGCGCCAGCGTGAGCACGGTCTCCACCGGCGCCGAACCGACCAAATGAACGTGAAGTTCTACCTTGGGAAGAGCGGAGATGAACGCTTCGAGTGTGTCCATATCCGGAACGCTAACAGCCGCCCGACCGGACGCGGTGATTTCTAACATCAGAAAGTCAAATTCGTCAGGGAGTCCTAGCGAGGGCGTGCCCGGCCTGGCCCGGTCAGCTCCTACTTGGCCGCCTTCGCCTTGGCGGCGGCCTTCATCGCCTGCTTGTAGCTGCGGACCTTGCCAAGGGACTCGTCGTCGCTGATGTCAGCGACCGACACGTACGACCCGTCCTCGCCGAACGGTCCGGCCGCCGCCTGCCAGCCCGGCGGCCGGACGCCGAGCTGCTTGCCGAGCAGGGCCACGAAGATCTTCGCCTTCGCCTCGCCGAACCCGGGCAGCGCCGACACGCGCGTGAGCAACTCATCGCCCGAGGACGCGGTCGCCCACAAGGCCGCCGCGTCCCCGTCGTAGTCGGCGACGATCAGCCGGGCCAGCTCCTGCGTCCTGGCCGCCATCGCCTTGGGGAAGCGGTGCAGCGCCGGCCGCTCGGAAAACACCGCGGCAAGCGCCTCCGGGTCGAAATCGGCCAGCTCATCGGCGGTAGGCTCGTGTCCCAGCCGCCGAACCAGGTCACGCGGCGCGGAAAACGCCCGTTCCAGGGGAACCTGCTGATCGAGTAGCATCGCGATTAGCAGCGCGAGGGCGTTGCGCGACAGCAGCTCGTTGGCCTCATCGTCAACTGGCAGCGAGATCGGCACAGCGGTCCTCCAGGGTTAGCGGATAAGGTGGAGCCACGGGCTAAGCAGGTCCCGGTGGATCCGGATGGATGGAGTCATCATGACACCGAGCATGAAGGTCGGGATCGCCGGAGTCGTTCTCGGGCTGATCCTGCTTGCCGTACTGCCGTGGTGGGCAGCGGTCGGGATCATCATCATCGCCGCCGCGATCCCGGTGGGCGGCTACATGACACTCGACAAATCGCAGCGCCGCCGCCTGCGGGCCATCCGCGCCCGCCAGCGCGACTAGCTCCGGAAGGCGGAGCCGCACAGCCGGCATACGGGGGGACGGGTCCCTGGACGGCACCGTCCGCGCGGGCGGGCCTGATACGATCGCGCTCTTTGCGATCAGGCCCGCCCGCGCGGACATCGGGGGGTACGGGGGGTTGTCCCCCCGGAAGATAAGAGCCCCGGCCGGCAGGCCCGCCAGGTGCCCGCCGGCCGAGGCCGTCCGCTACCGGCCTTCGGACACCCGCGTGATGTAGGTGATCCCGACGAAGGACCGGTAGACCTCAAGCGGATCGTCTCCCTCGATCCGTACCGACCGCGTGCCGCTCAGTTCGGCGCCCTTGACCCAGCTCGCGACGGCGGCCATGTCCGCGGTCTGGAAGTCGACGTCGAGGCGGGCAGGCAGCGGGATGACCGGCAGCCGTATCGACCCGAGCCGGCGCAGGGCCGCCTCCGCCCCCGCGTAGATCATCTCGCGTGCCTCTTCCGGGTGGACCTGCGCCGCGGCGAACCGCGTGATCGACCCCTTCACGGTCACCAGCTCGGCCTCCTTCATGAAGGGCGCGGCCTCCGCCGCCGTCACCTGGTCGCCGGTGATCAGCGCGACCGGCACCCCGTGCCCGAGCGCGACGAGCGCGTTGATCCCCGACTCCCCGCACTCCACGCCGTTCAGCCGCACCCGGGACACCACGGACGGGTTGTAGGTGTGTGACAGGACAGACGGCTCGCCGGAGATCGACCCGTGGTACCCGATGAAGAAGACCGCGTCGAACGACGCGTCGAGTCCCTCCATCATGTACCGCGGCTTGTGCCGGCCCGCGATGTAGGCCGCGCGCCCGTGCAGGTCCACCGGGTTGAGGTTGTTCATCGCCCCGTGCGAGTCGTTGCACACGACCTCGGTGGCCCCGCCGGCCAGCGCCCCGTCGATCGCCGCGTTGACCTCGCCGAGCAGCAGCGCCCGCCCCTCCTCGTAGGCCTGCCCGGGCGGCCCGCACTGCGCCCAGTCGACGATCCCGGCGACGCCCTCCATGTCAAAGGAAATAAAGACCTTCATGCAAACCATTATCCAGAACGGATGCGGCCGATTCTTTCGGTGCTCCGCTAAAGCCTCAGACCAGGCTCACCCAACCCGGCAGGAGTCTCCCATGGCAGTACGCAGGCTCAACCACGCGGTGCTGTACGTCAACGGCGTCGCCCGCGAGGTCGAGTTCTACACGCGGACCCTCGGCTTCGAGGTCCGCATGGAGATACCCGGCCAGGCGGCCTTCCTTCGCGCCCCGGACTCGGTCAACGACCACGACCTTGGCCTTTTCGAGGTGGGCGCGGGCCACGCCGACGGCCGCCCGCGGGTCGGCCTCTACCACCTGGCGTGGGAGGTCGGCACCCTCGCCGAGCTCGTCGATACCCGCAAGCGCCTGGTGGACGCCGGCGCCCTGGTCGGCGAGAGCGACCACCGCCTGTCGAAGTCGCTCTACGCCAAGGACCCGAGCGGCATCGAGTTCGAGGTCCTGTGGCGCGTCCCGGTTGAGGACTGGGATGCCGAGCTCGCCCGTGACGGCGGCTTCACCGTCCCCCTCGACTGGGACCGCACCCTGTCCCGCTGGGACCCCGGCCTCAAGACCGGCGCCGCCGCCAACTCCCCCACCTAGGGGCATGCGCCGGGCGGCTCCACTTTCGATCAGTTCCTGCGTGTTTTCCTGACTCTGTATCAGTTTCGGTCATTTCCGCGCCCGTTATGTCCGATATGGAAGCAGAAACTGATAGTAAGTTGTCCCGGGAGGCGGGAATGGCAAGTCGCGGCCCGCTGAGGGCGGGGGCGCGCCAACCCGGAGCCGGCTGCTGGGGCCGGGTCACGCGCAACGCCAACCCGGCAACGCCCCACCGGTAATGCCTACCCTGCGCGTGAGCAGCCGCGGCCCGGGGTCGCTAGCGGCGTCGGCTGGGGGGGAGGGGCTGAGTGGGGCTGGTGCGGTTGCCTGGGACGTTCGGGCCGAGAGGGGAGCGGAGGCGGGCAGTGGCGACGACGCGGGCGATGATCGTGATGATGATGGCGATGGGCAGGGTCTGCGGCAGTTCGCCGGACGGGGCGAACACGACGACGGCGAACGCGGCCGCCACGCCGCCGAAGACGATGGCCAGGGCGGCCAGCACCCGGCGGCTGAGCAACGTGCTGCGGGCCAGTTGCCTGGCCTCGGGGGGCAGCCGGGTCAGCATGACCGCGAAGGCACCCACGGTGGCCAGGATGAGCGTGGCGAACCCGGCGCCGATCGGCAGCACGCCCGTGTGCATCACGGTGGGGATCCACAGCAAGGTCATGGCGACGAGCACGAAGATGTAGATCATCCGCGACACCGAGCGGATGATGACCACGTCGATGTTCCTGCTGTAGATGTGCTCGCCCGGCGTGGTCCGCGCCGCGTTGATGAAGTGCCTGATCGCGCCGGTCGTGTCATGGCGGCGGAGCCGGATCCGGCCAAGTTCGTTCATCGCGCCGCTATGCGCGGGATCAAGCGCCAGGGCGCGCTCCTGATGGCCCCGCGCACCGTCTAGGTCGCCCCGGGCCAGGGCCACCTTGCCGGACAGGAAGTGCACGTCGGGCTCGTTGGGTGCCAGCGTGCGCGCCTCGGCCGCCGCGGAGGCGGCGATCGCGGGCTGGCCCGCCGCGAGCGCGGCCTGCGCGACGCACACGTGGGTCTGCCAGTAGCTGGGCGCGAGCCGTCGTGATTCCGCCGCCGCCCGCAGCGCTTCGCCGTGGTGACCGAGGTGCATGAGCGCGTTGGAGGCGAGCCGGTGCGGCCACTCCTCGGTCGGCTCGATGGCCGCGGCCCGGTTGGCGGCCTCGACCGCCTCGGCGAAGCGGTCGGCGCCCAGGTGCGCCCGGGCGAACAGGCACCAGGCCCGGCCGCTGCCCGGCTCGGCGGAGACCAGCCGGGCGAGCAGGGTGGACGCTTCCTCGTAACGCCCGAGGTCGAGCATCGTGGCGGCCCGCGCCAGCTCCTGCCTTATCTCCGTCACCGCGCGCTAGTCAGATCAGCCGGCGCTTACGCAGGTATGCCACGAGATCATCGTATGCGCCGCCCTCATTGGCGAACAGCGCCACGTTCCGCGCGGTCTCGAACCAGGTGCCGAGCGACGGCCGCACCTCGCCGACGGCCGCCTCCAGGTCGCCCTGCCCGATCAGCCGGGGCTCGCCGCGCCGCACCGAGTCGAGCAGCGCCCGTTCCGCGGCGGTCTCGCAGACGTGGGCGATGTCCGCGCCGGAGTAGCCGTCGGTCAGCCGCGAGAGCTTGGCCAGGTCGATGCCGGCCACCGGGCGGTCCCGCAGGTGGTAGCGGAACACGCCCTCGCGCGCCGGGCCGTCGGGCGGCAGCACAAGCAGCGTGCGGTCGAAACGCCCGGGACGCCGTAGCGCGCTGTCCACGTCCCACGGGTGGTTGGTCGCCGCGAGCAGGAACACCCCGGTGTTGTCCGACGCCACGTCGTCGAGCTCGAGCAGCAGCTGATTCACCGCGGAGCGCATCGGCGTGTTTCGCAGCTGTGACCGCTTCTGCCCGATCGCGTCAACCTCATCGAGGAAGACGACGCAGGGTGAGTTGCGCCTGGCGACCTCGAAGAGCTCGTGGATGTTCCGCTCGGAGCGCCCGACGAACATGTCGATCAGGTCCGCGAACGACACCGTGATGAACCGGGCGCCGAGCTCGCCGGCCACCGCGCGGGCGATGAACGTCTTCCCGCATCCCGGCGGCCCGTACAGCAGCAGCCCGCCGCGCAGGGACTTGTTGTAGAGCTTGCGCAGCTCGGGGTTGCGCATCGGCGCCAGGAACGCCGCCTCGAGCCGCTGCTTCACCTCGTCGAGCCCGGCGACGTCGGCGAGCGTGAGGCCGGTGTTCTCGGCGTCGTAGGCGCTGGCCTCGTCGAGCCCGGCGGAGACGGACCCGGCGTCGCCGACGAACATCGCCGGCAGCACGTCGCGTAGCTCGTCCTCGGCCTGCGACCAGTCGTAGGCGTCGGCCCCGTGGTCGCCGGCCCCGTGGTCGCCGGCCCGGTGGTCGGCGACACTGCCGTCGTCGGTCCCCTCGTCGCTTTCCTGCGCGCCGTTCCCCGGGACGCCGTCTCCCGGCACAGCGCCGCCGCCCTGGGCCGGGGCGGAGCCAGGGGCGGGGGAGGCGGAGCCACGCGCTCGTTCTGTGGAACTGTCGAGGTCGGCCGGCGGGGAGGCCGGCGGGCCTGAGACCTCGGCGGAGGAGGTGAGCATCCGCATCGCCTCCGCGTTCCCCGGATCTCGCTGCAGCACGGCACCGAGGTGCCGCACGGCCTCGTCGCGCTGCCCGGCGCGCAGCAGCATCGTCGCCAGGTGCAGGCGAAGCGGCACGTCGTCGGGCATCGCGGTCACCGCGTTACGCAGGCTGTCCAGTAGTGGTTCAGGTTCCATGCGTCCGTTCCGGGGAGTGAGTGCGACCTCTTCTCACACTATGATCCCTGGCGGCCCGGTCGGTACCGATAGCCGTATTCTCCCAGGGAGAAGCGGGGACTCCCGCCCTCCGGCGTCGTCGTGTCCAGGTACCCAGGCGCCATGATTCCCTCCCGTCGCGCCCGTGGTCACGCCCGGCCGGGAACGGCGGCGGGCCGAGCCCGTCCCTGGGTAACGGCAGCGGTCACCGCGGTGAATACCAGTGGGGAACGTGACGTCAATTGAGAAATGCGTTAACGGGAGGGGAGTCCCATCCTTTCCGGGGCGGAAATTAAGATGCCACGCTCTTCTCGCCCGGCTTTGGCAAAGGCACATCGCGAGTCCTTTGCAGATCTTGGCGGAGAATTTTACTTTCGGCAAGCCCGTCGCCGCTCATTGCTTTATGTCGTTATGCCTTTGCGGTCGCTGGCCGGCAATTGCCGGACGGGAACTGCGGCCGTCTGACGGCTGGCCGGGCGTGTTCGCCCGGGGTGTCGCCGCTCTCCCGCGTGGCTAGCCGGCCTCTCTCGCGCCTCCTGGCATGGCATTGCCAGCCGCTGGGGCGGCCCGAACCGTCACATCGGTAACTCCGCAAGGACAGTTGCGCGTTGCCGTGCTGCGGTGCTTAACCACGGTGCGGCGCTCCGTTAGAGCGCCTTGTGTCCGGAAATATCGGTCATGCCGTGCGAACCGGCATTTAAGTAATTTTTTGATGTATGGGGAGGTCAGCAGGCGTGGTCGGCGGTGGTTGAGTCGGCATTAAGGGCATTGACCGTGCTGGCCGGAACCTCGCCGGCGGCCACGTCGGTCTGGACCGTCCTGAGCTCGCTGAGCAGGCTGTTTAGTGCTGACTTGACCGAGGTGCCGTGCGCCGCGGCGACCGCCTGCGTCAGCTCGGTGACCGTCGCCGACGTGTCCGCGGACAGGCGAGACTGCGACGCCTGCGTGTTCAGGTCGTGGACCATGTTGTCGTAGGCCGTCAGCGTGGGGCCCGCGTACGCCGTGCAGCCGGGGTCGGATGTGTTGAACAGCCGGGGCGCCAGGATGACGCCGCCGATCGCGACCACGCAAAGGACGCCAGCGCCGACGACAAGCACCCGGTTCCTGTTCTTGCTGGGTGACGCCCCGGCGTCCCCGGCCCGGGCGAACGCGTCGGTGATCCGCCGGCGGCCCGTACGACCGGGCCGGTCGGGACCACCTGGGCCCGCGGGCCCGGCATAGCCGCCGGGCCCGCCCGGCTGGTCGTAGCCCGGCTGGTCGTAGCCCGGCTGGTCGTAGCCCGGCGGCGGCGGACGGTGCAGCGCGGTCGTCGCCTGGAACTGAGGGTCGTTCGGGTACTGGGGGCCACCGGGCAACGAAGGCGTGTCTGAGAACCAAGGCGCACCCGAGGCAGGCGGGAACTCCCTGCCTCGTGGGGGCTGAACGGATTCGGGATACGTGCCCTGGCGGTACGCCGCGTTCTGCGGGGCCATGCCCGCGGACGGCTCGTAGCCTCCACGGGAGGTGAACCCGCCCTGCGGTTCTGGCCCGCTCTGGCCGGTGAAGAATCCAGGCTGCTGAGGGGGCGCGTACCCGCCACGTGGATCATGGGCTGGGTTGCCCGGATATCCGCTGCCCGCGGGCGGGTATCCGCCCGGTGCGGACAACCCGTTCGCGCCGTACCCGCCGGGCACAACCCCGCCTGATCGCGGATCTGGGCCGGGAGGCTGCGGACGATAAGGTCCCGGTGCCCATGTTCCGCCGCCACCGTCGGGGTAACCGCTGGTGGGACTGGGGTAACCGGGACTGGGGTAGCCGCCGGCCGCGCCGGGGTAGCCGTCCTGGCGGAAGCCGTCGGCCGGCCGGCGCCCGTCCTGACCGCCAGGCCCGCCCGGGACCCCCGGGTACCCGCCCGGGCCGCTAGCCGGCCCTGGGTACCCGCCCGGGCCCGCCGTGACTCCGCGGTATCCGCCCGCGGCTCCCGGGTACCCGCCTGGCGGAACATAGCCGCCAGGCCCGCCCGCACCCGAAGGCGGCCCGGGCCAGCCGGCATCGGCACTGGCCTCGTCGCTGACCGCTCCGGCGGGCAGCGAACGGGGCGTCGGGGCAGGCATCGGGGCGGGCGCAGCGGGCCTCACCGGGGGATACCCCTCGTGCGGGTAGGGCGGTCCTGACGCAGACGACATCTAGCTAATCCGTTCTTGTGCCCCGGGAACCTGCCCGACGGGAAGGCGATGCTATCGGGCTGCTCTTGCCCGGGGGACGCCCCTTCCCCGGGGTCCCTGCCGAGAAGGCATGCGCAGGGCGGGGCGGTTAGACGAAGCCGTTGCGGCTCAGGCTAGCCGGGTCTGGCTCTCCTCGGGGGAGTGAGACGTCACCGGTCACGTCCGCGGCGAGCCGGATCTGATCGCCGTCGACGAGCCGGACGTCGCTGCCCGGGTGCACGCGCTCACCGTTGACGAAGGTCCCGTTGGTGGATCCCTCGTCGCGGATCGACGCCCGGCCGCCGTCATCGACCATGACCGTCGCGTGCCGCCGCGACACGTTGTCGTACTGGCCGAACGCGGCGGCGACCAGGGACTGCGCCGGGTCCCTGCCGAGGATGACCGAGGTCCCCGCCGGGACGTCGACGTTCCCCGTGGGGAACGAGATCCGCAGCACGACCAGGGACGGACGGCGCCGCGCCCCGGGCAGGGGCTGCCGGCACTGGAGGCAGACGACGTCGGCGGGATCCTGCACGGGCGTGCCGCAGTGCGGGCAGATCATCGCCCGGTTGTCGCCCGGCCGTATGTACTGCTGCGACACCGTCGGCGACGGGATGTCGTCGTCTGGGTACGGGGCGTGCGGCAGGTTGGCACCACACCGGAAGCAGATCAGATCCTCCGGCTGCACCCCGATGCCGCAGTTCTGGCAGGTCAGGATCGCCATCTCCTCGCTCTAAGGCGGTAAGCCGTTGTCAGCTACCATACCGCCCGAGTGGCGCTGAGCGCAGCTATCTGCCGGTGGGACGACCGCTATCTCCCCGCTTCGAAGTGCCGCCCGCGTCCGCGGCCTGGGCGTGCGGAGCGAAACCATCCTGCAACTTCCGGAGCTTGCCGGTTTTTACGTCACAGCGTCCCCAGTAGAGGTAGCCTCTCATGAGCCTGACGGGCCATATGGGCCTAGCCCACCTGCGGCGGCCTGGGTAGGTACGCCAAAGTTAAGGGTGATTCCCGGTGAATGCCGGGTCGAGGGCTGCCGATTGATGATTATATGTCCCTACCCGATTTGTAGCGCTAACTGGAAGAGTTGCCCTGTGCTGGTCCAGGTGGCCTTTGATGCTGCGAGGTGTAAAGCGCAGTGCGTAGACGTTCGATGACCAACGGAAACGGTGGTCAGCAGACGCCGGCTTCCGGCGTTCCGCTGAACGGAGGCGGTAGCCCTCCGCAGGGCGGACCGCTGGCCGTCAGCCAGGCCCCGAGTGGCCCGGGCGCTGTTAGCTTTGGCGGCCCGTCGGCCCCGGCCAACATGCCCGTCCCCGCGGTGCAGGCGCGCGGGGGCGGCCCGCTCGTCCCCGCCGGGGTGCCGGCCGGACGCAAGGGCTCGCCGTTCTCCATCAGCAACTGGCGCGTGCGATGGCGGCTCATCGCCATCATCACCGTGCCGACCGTCACCGCGTTGATCCTCGGCGTGATCCAGATCGTTGGCTCGGTTAACAACTACTCGTCGTTCAAGCGCGTCCAGGACCTGGCCAACCTGAACTCGCTCGTGGTCCAGGCGGCGGGCCTGCTCGCCGACGAGCGTGACGCCACCGCGGGCTTCGTGGCGGCGGGTGGCCAGTCGGGCGTCGCGGGATCCGCGTCGCTCAAGTCCGCGGTGACGAACGACCAGAACAACACCACCGCGGTCACCGACCAGATCGGCCAGCAGGCGCTGGCGGTCGTCAACGGCAGTGGTTACCGCGCGCAGACCGTGCTCGACCTCAGCAACGGCGTGCTTGCCAACATCTCGGACCTCAAGTACATCCGTCAGGCGGCGCTGACCACGAAGTCGCCGGCGCTGTCGGTGATCACGAACTACGACCGGGTCATCCAAGCCTTCGTTACGTTCAGCAACGACGTCGCCGCCGGTACCGGCAACGCGACCTTGCAGTCGAACGTCTCGGTGCTCAACGCGCTGCTCCGGATGGAGGACGACGCGTCGTTGCAGCGCGCCTACCTCTACCAGGCGCTGGCCAGTCCGCAGCCGATCCTCACGCCGAGTGCCCTGCAGGACCTCAACCAGGCGACCGAGCAGCAGCAAGCCGACACCAGCGCCTTCGACCAGGCGGCGACGGTCACCGAGCAGCAGCAGCTGAACAACACCGTCGCGGGTCCGAAGGTGGACGAGGCCAAGAGCGCGGAGAAGCTCGCGGTCGCCACCGCGGGCGCGAACCAGCTGCTGGACATCGGCAAGCCGCAGACCTGCGGGGGCCAGAGCCCGGCCGCCTGCTGGCTGGGGATCCAGACCTTCCAGATCGGGCAGATGCGTCAGGTCAGTAACGGCCTGGTCAGCGACATCTCGGCGCAGGCCAACTCGCTGGAATCGAACTCGCTGCACAACGCGGTCATCGTCTCGGTCGCCACCCTGCTCCTGCTCATCATCGTCCTGCTCATCACGACCTTCGTGGCGCGGTCCATGATCCGCCCGCTGCGCAAGCTGCGCGCCGACGCCCTCGAAGTGGCCGGCAGCAAGCTGCCCGACATGGTGCGCCGGCTCAGCGAGAGCGAGGGCGGTGACGCCGCCGCCGAGATCGAGCCGATCGGCGTCACCTCAACGGACGAGATCGGTGAAGTCGCGCGGGCCTTCGACCAGGTGCACCGGGAAGCGGTGCGGCTGGCCGCCGACGAGGCCATGCTGCGCGGCAACCTGAACGCGATGTTCGTCAACCTGTCGCGCCGCAGCCAGTCGCTCATTGAGCGCCAGCTGTCCCTGATCGACAACCTGGAGCAGACGGAGCAGGACGCCGACCGGCTGTCCAGCCTGTTCCGCCTCGACCACCTGGCGACGCGCATGCGCCGCAACTCGGAAAACCTCCTGGTCCTCGCCGGCCACGAGGCGGCGAGCCGGCGGTGGAGCCAGCCGGTTCCGCTCGTCGACGTGCTGCGCGCCGCGATCTCGGAAATCGAGCAGTACGAGCGCGTGGTGCTCAACGTGCAGCCCGGCATCCAGGTCATCGGCCAGGCGGTCAACGACATCGTGCACCTCGTGGCCGAGATCGTGGAGAACGCGACCACGTTCTCTCCCGAGGACACTCAGGTGTACGTGACCGGGCAGCCGCTGACCAGCGGTGGCGTGCTGCTCGACATCACGGACAACGGCGTGGGCATCTCCGAGCAGGAGATGGCGCACGCGAACTGGCGCCTGGACAACCCGCCGGTGGTGGACGTCGCGGTCTCCCGCCGAATGGGCCTGTTCGTGGTCGGCCGCCTCGCGGCCAGGCACGGGGTCCGGGTCCGGCTGCGGCACGCGCAGTCGGGCGGCCTCACCGCGCTGATCTGGCTGCCGGAGTCGGTCGCCGCGCCGGAGAGCGGCCAGCCGCTCGGCCGGCTGCGGAAGTTCGAGGCCGACGACTTCGGGCCGGCGTCGTCGCTGTCCGCGCCGACCGCGCCGGTCGCGCCGGTCGCGCCGAGCGGCTTCACCGGCCCGGTCACCTTGCCGAGCGTCCCGGCAGCCAGCGGGAACGGCTTCACCGGCGCGGCGGCGACCGCGGCCCGGATACCGCGCCTTAGCGGCGGCGGTCCGGCGGCCGGGAACGGCGGCAACGGAAACGGCAGCGAGACCGGAGGCTTCAGCGCCTTCGGCGCCGGGAACGGCCTCACCAGGCCCGCTCCGGCGATGCCGAACGGTTCCGGCGGTCAGAGCTCGACCATCGACGCGCCCGGCGGCTCGCTGCCCGTGCGCACCCCGGGCAAGCACCCGCTCGGGCCGGGTGCGCCAGCGAGCGGCGGCGGCTCGGTCTTCGGCGCCGCCCCCTTCAGCGACGAATTCGCCCCCACTCACCTGCCGGCGGTCGGCGGTGACGGCGGATCGGCCGGGACCGGCCCGATGCCGGTGACCAGTCCAGCCGGCCTCAGCGGTTCCGACGGCGGCCAGGTGACGATCCCGGCGGTCAGCGTCGCGACCGACCAGCGGTTGCCGATCTTCGACTCGCTGGAGTCGGACTGGTTCAGGCGCAGCGGCAAGTCGCTGAGTTCTAGCGAGGCTCCGGCTGCGGGCCAGGCCTGGAACTCGCCGGCGGACGAGGGGTACCGTGCGGCGCGTATCGTGGCATCACCGGAGGCCGCGGAAACCACCACGGCCGGGCTGCCCAAGCGCGTCCCCCGGGCCAACCTCGTGCCCGGTTCGGTCGGCGGCGCCGATGAGATGGAGGACACGCAGCCTGCCCGGTCGGCGGACACGATCCGCAGCCGGATGGCGAGCTTCCAGCGCGGTGTTCGCGAAGCGCGTGCCGCCGCACCCGAGATCGAGGAGCCATACGACGCATGAGAGCCACGGATAGAGCCATCGGAACTAGAGGAGGAGCCTGTATGCACGGGCGAGGAGAGGAGCGCGCGTGAGCACGCCAGGACGCCCGGTCCAGGACCTCAGCTGGCTGATCACGAACTTCGTGGAGCGAGTCCCGGACGTGGCCCATGCGGTCGTCGTCTCCTCGGACGGACTGCCGCTCGCTTTCTCCGCGGGATTCCCGCAGGAGCGCGCGGATCAACTCGCTGCGGTCACGTCGGGCCTGACCAGCCTTACCCAGGGTGCTTCCCGGGTCTTCGAAGGTGGCGCGGTTGTGCAGACCGTCGTGGAGATGCAGCGCGGTGTGCTGGTCATCATGGCGATCAGCAATGGCGCCAGCCTCGCGGTGCTCGCGGCATCCACCTGTGACCTGGGACTTGTCGCTTACGAGATGACGCTGCTCGTCGAGCGGGCGGGCCGTGTGCTCACCCCCGCCGCGCGTGGCGGGATCATGCAAGGCGCGATGCCAGGAGACGGAAGGCGATGATGGGCACAAGTGGCTCCATCTCTGGGGGATGCGGTGGCGGGGCTCGGCCGCGGCGGTGACGACCGCGGTTCGCCCACGTGGCAGGGTCCTAACCGGGCCGGCCCATGGGACGAGCCGCCGCCGCAGCGCCAGACATTCCCCCCCGGGCAGCAGCCGCAGTTTCCGGCCGAGGAGGAGAGCGGCTCAACCCGGCTCGTCCGTCCGTACACCGTAACGGGCGGCCGGACGCAGCCGAGGTACAAGCTCGCGCTTGAGGCCTTGGTAAGCGCGACCGTCTATGAGCCGCGCGATCTGTCCGTCCTGGCCCCCGAGTGCCAGGCGATCCTTCAGTTCTGCCTTGACTGGCGTTCTGTCGCAGAGATCTCCGCAGTGCTCAGGATGCCCCTCGGTGTCGCTCGGATCCTGGTCGCGGACATGAGCGCGGACGGCCTCGTACGCATTCACCAGCGTGACGACTCAGAGGGGCGTCCCGACCTTAACCTGCTCGAAAGGGTGCTAAGTGGACTCCGTAAGATCTAGCGTCGCCCGCCCGGGCGGAGGTGGCGACGCTTCGGCGATGACGTCGGTGAAGATCGTCGTTGCTGGTGGCTTTGGCGTGGGGAAGACGACGTTCGTCGGGTCGGTGTCGGAGATCACCCCGCTGACCACCGAGGCGGTCATGACCGTCGCGTCCACCGACGTGGACGACCTCTCGCATGTTCCCGACAAGAACACCACCACGGTGGCGATGGACTTCGGCCGGATCACGCTGGAGAAGGACCTGGTGCTCTACATGTTCGGCACGCCCGGACAGCACCGGTTCTGGTTCATGTGGGACGACCTGATCCAGGGCGCGATCGGCGCGGTGGTCCTCGTCGACACCAGGCGGCTGGCCGACTCCTTCCCGGCGGTGGACTACTTCGAGGCGAGCGGCCTGCCGTTCGTCATCGGTATCAACGGGTTCCACGGCCAGTTCCCGCACCGCTCCAACGACGTGCGCGAAGCGCTCGCGATCCCGTCGACCGTGCCGATCATCCCGTGCGACGCGCGGAACCGCGAGTCGACCAAGGCCACGCTGGTGACCCTGGTCGAGCACGCGATGTCGATGCAGACGGCCGGCCG
>Ga0265338_10001267_pt1 | contig 41639 bp, 36 predicted proteins | sample 42126metaG_FD_193579 | JGI IMG/M metagenome (GOLD analysis project Ga0265338, IMG submission 193579) | Rhizosphere microbial communities from Carex aquatilis grown in University of Washington, Seatle, WA, United States - 4-21-26 metaG | ecosystem: Host-associated > Plants > Roots > Rhizosphere... | reverse complement strand
GGTGTGCGGCGACCGAGATCAGCTCGGTCCGGTCGGCGCTCAAGACGAGGCGGGTCTTGGTCAGTGGACAGACGAGCATTTCGAGCGTCTTGACGTCCACCTCGTAACGCCGCGAGGGCGCCCGCTCGTCCATGAGGCCGCTCAGTTGAGCGGCGTCGCGCCGCCGCCCTTGGCCATTTCGACTTCGGCGAGGGCGATCAGCGTTTCGGCGCGGGCGCTGAGGCTGTCGGCTTCGAGCATCACCTGCTTTTCGCGCGCACCATAGGGCGACACCATGCAGGCGAAGTTGACGAGGTCGGCCGTGCCGGTCTTGTTGATCTCGTCCCAGTTGAGCTCGAAATTGGCGAACTCGGCGTAGTCCTTCATCATCTTCAGAAAGCGCGGGCGATCGACCGCCTCCTCGCCGAAGGCGCGGGTGAAGTCGGCGGCAAACCGGCTCGCGTCGATCACCGCCTGGCGGAACGGGGTCATCACCGTGAGCTCGGTCACGAGCTCGAAGCGGCAGAGACCCTCGAGGATGATGAAGTAGCGGCCGTCGCCGTTTTCCTCCCAATGGGTCAGGCGGCCGACAGTTCCAATCTTCTGGAGCGGCGCTCTACCGCGCGGGCTCTCCTCGGTGGTGTCCTCGGGCTGGATCAGGCCGATCAGGCGGTTGCCGGCGAGCGCGTTGTCGATCATCTCGATGTAGCGCGGCTCGAAGATGTTGAGCGGGCGGTGCGAATAGGGCAGCAGCAGTGCGCCTGAAAGTGGCAGCACCGGCACGTGCGAGGGCAGATCGGCGATGGCGGCAGGACGCTTCAGCATTACGAGAACAGCAGCGACGACAACAGCCGCCGTCCCTTCAGCGTTGCCGGGTCCTTGGCGCCCCAGGCCTCGAAGAATTCGAGCAGCTTCTTGCGTGCGCCGTCGTCGTTCCAGGTGCGGTCGCGCTTCATCAGCGTCACCAGTTGCTCGGCCGCCTCGACGCGCTTGCCCTCGGCGTTGAGCGCGAGCGCAAGGTCGAAGCGGACCTGGTGGTCGTCGGGATTCGCCTCGATCGCCGCCTCAAGCTCTTCGGTCTCGGAAAGGCTGGCGGCTTCGGTCAGAAGCTTCAGTTCGGCGATGAGCGAGGTGTAGTCGGCGCCCTTGCGCGCGGGCTCCGGGATGGTGTCGGCCACAGCCTGCGCCTGCTGCCCCTCGCCAGCCTTGAGGTAGACGCGCGCCATGCCGATCAGCGCGTCGGCATTGTCGGGCTGGTGCTGCAGCACCATGCCGAAGATCTGCGCGGCGGTGTTGAGGTCGCCGGCGCCCAGCGCCTCGGTCGCGGCCGTCATGGCGGCCTTGATCTCTTCCTCGATCGAGCCGGCCGCCGGCTGGCCCGGCCCCGCCGCGGCGATCACCTTATCGGCGAACTTCCGCACTTCGCTCTCGGGATAGGCGCCGATGAACGCATCGACCGGCCGGCCGCCGGCGAAGGCGAATACGGCCGGGATCGACTGCACGCCCAGCTGGCCGGCGATCGACGGATTCTCGTCGATATTGATCTTCACGAGCCGGATCTTGCCGGCCTTCTCGTTGACCACCTTCTCGATGGTTGGCGACAGCGTGCGGCACGGTCCGCACCAGGGAGCCCAGAAATCGACCAGTACCGGCGCTTCCTTGGAAGCATCGATGACGTCGGCCTTGAAGGTGCGATCGGTCGAATCCTTGACCAGCACGGCTGGCGGCGCCTTGGCGGCGGGCTGGGCGGAAATATTGACGTTCACCGGCGGTCCTCGCGGGTTGCCCCTGTCGCCGGCCATCGGGTGCGGCGGCGCGGCGGCAGTTTGGGGTTGCAACGGAAATGTTGTTTGGGCATATAGGCCCGCGCCGTGCCAAAGCCAAGATTTGGCGTCACAAAGCGGCTGGAGCGCGGGTGTAGCTCAGGGGTAGAGCATAACCTTGCCAAGGTTAGGGTCGAGGGTTCGAATCCCTTCGCCCGCTCCAATTCTCAGAACTCGGAAACGCCGAGACAACGGGGGCCTGATGGCCCTTTTTGTTTTTCCAACCTTTGTCGAAGACTCGGGTGGGGGTCTCCGGTTCCATTCCGGTTCCCTGGGCCGGTTTAGGGCCCTGCCTCAAGTAGGCCCGAGGGGCACGCAAGTCTTCCCAGTTCGAATGGTCGTTGTGTAGGGGAACACAGCGTTGCAGCAAGCTCGGAAATACAATCTGCTTCAGTCGGACACGAGGCGCCTCCGCAATATCAAGACGCCAATCGATCAGTCAGCGGCAGAAGTGGCGACCGGTTCCGGCCTGGTTCGTCAGGCGGTGCCCCGGCGAAGCGACAGTACGTGCGTCAGGCGCGGCCTTCTATCTCCCGCCATCGGTGGCAGGCGACGGTGTGCCTGGGCGCAACTCCTTCGAGCAGAGGCCGCTTCTCGGCACAAAGATCAACGGCGTGGCGGCAGCGCGTCCGGAAGGCGCAGCCTGAAGGCGGGTTGATCGGCGACGGAATCTCTCCCGAGAGCACGTCGATGCTTCGTTGGCGTGCCTTCTTGGGGTCGGCGATCGGAACGGCGGTCAGCAGGGCACGGCTGTACGGATGTTTCGGGGCGTCGTAGAAGTCGTCACCGTCGGCCATCTCGACGATCCGACCCAGATAAAGCACCATGATGCGATCCGACACATGCCGGACGACCGAGAGATTGTGCGAGATAAAGATTAGGGTGAGACCGAGCCGTTCCCTGATCTCGCTCAGCAGGTTGAGGATTTGCGCTTGGATCGACACGTCGAGGGCGGAGACCGGCTCGTCGCAGACCAAAAGCTTTGGGCCGGTGACCAGAGCCCGCGCGATGCCAATACGCTGGGCCTGTCCGCCTGAGAACTCGTGGGGGTAGCGATCGACCATCTCGGGCTGCAGGCCGACACCTTCCATCATCGTCATGACCCGCTCACGACGCTCGGCAGCCCTGAGGTCCGGCTGGAGCGCACGTAGCGGCTCGCCCACGATTTCACCCACTGTCATGCGTGGATTGAGGGACGCCAGCGGATCCTGGAAAATGATCTGGAGGTCACGTCGCAGCCGGCGCATGTCTTCGCCTTGAACCGTCACAAGATCGCGCCCCAGCCACAACACGCGGCCGTCGTCGGGACGCAGCAACTGCAGGATGCATCGCCCGAGCGTGGACTTCCCGCAGCCGCTTTCACCGACGATGCCGAGCGTCTCTCCACGCCGGAGCTCGAACGAGATGTCCTGCAGCGCGTGCAACTTGAGCGGCTTGCGGAACAAGCCTTCCGCGATCTCAAAGGTCTTGCCGAGCCCTTCGACGCGTAGCAGCTCTTCGCCGGCAACCTCGCTCATCGGGCCGCCTCGTGCGCATGCCCAACCAAGGGGCCGCCGTAGAAGCAGGCTTTGGCACGGTCGCCGGCAATGGGCGTCAACGCCGGTCGTTCCGCAAAGCAGCGGTCGAAGCGAAAGCCGCAGCGCGGATTGAAGGCACAGCCATCGGGCAGGTGCTCGAGGTTCGGCGGGGAGCCGGTTATCGAGTTCAACCGGCGCGTGCGGTGGGCGATGTTGGGCGTCGAGTTCAAGAGCCCAAGCGTGTAGGGGTGCCTGGGCTCGTAGAAGAGCTCATCGACGCTGCCGGCCTCGACGATGCGGCCGGCATACATCACCAGCATGCGGTCGGCGAGGCCGGCAACGACGCCCAGATCGTGGGTAATCATGATGAGGGCGGTGCCGAACTCGGCGGTGAGCGACTTGAACAGCTCCAGCATCTGCGCCTGGACGGTGACGTCGAGCGCCGTTGTCGGCTCGTCGGCGATCAAGAGCTTAGGCCGGCAGAGCAGCGCCATGGCGATCATGATGCGCTGCCGCATGCCCCCTGAGCATTCATGCGGGAAGCGGCCGAAGATGTTGCGCGCGTCGGCAAGCTTGACCGCGTCGAGCATGCGCACGGCCTCTGCCTCCGACTCGCTCCGATTCATGCCCTTGTGCAAGGCGAGCACCTCGACCAGCTGCTCACCCACCCGCATGTACGGATTGAGCGAGGTCATTGGGTCCTGGAAGATTATCGCGATCTGCTCGGCCCGCACCCTGTTGAGCTCGTGCTCGCGTAGGCCGAGCAGCTGCTGCCCGTCGAATTTCACGCTACCCGAGGCAAAGCCGTTGCGCGCGAGGAGGCCGATGAGCGCAAAGACGGTCTGGGTCTTGCCCGACCCGCTCTCGCCCACGATCGCAAGAGTTTCGCCGTTCTCGACGGCGAAATCGATGTGATCGACCACCTGAACATCGCGGCCGGGCATGCGAAAGCCGACTGTCAGCCCGTTCACTTCGAGCAGGCTCATCAACGATCCTTGGGGTCGAGCGCGTCGCGCAACCCGTCGCCGATGAAAAAGAAGCTGAACAGGACGACGACGAAGAAAGCGAGCGGGAAGGCCAACTGCCAGAGCTCGCCGTACTGCATGGTCTGTGCCCCTTCGGCGATGAGAGCACCGAGTGACGTATTCGGCTCCTGAATTCCGAGGCCGAGAAACGAAATGAAGCTCTCAAGCAGGATAATCTCGGGGATGAGAAGCGTCGCGTAGACGACGACAACGCCCAGCAGATTCGGAACGATGTAGCGAAAGACCACCGGCAGAGGCCTCACGCCCGTCGCGATCGCGGCCTCGACGAACTCCCGATATTTGAGCGTCAGCGTCTGGCCACGCACCACGCGTGCCATGCCGAGCCATGAGATGAGCCCAATGCCCGTGAAGAGCACAACGAAAGAGTGCCCGAAGATGATCAGCATCAGGATGAGAATGAAGAGGAAGGGGATGGAATAGACGATGTCCACGAAGCGCATCATGAGGCTGTCGAGGCGGCCGCCAAAATAGCCGGCGATCGCGCCGTAAAGCGTGCCGATCAGCACCGCAACAGCTGAGCCGAGGATTCCGACCGCGAGCGAAATCTCTGTGCCCTCGATGACGCGCGAATAGAGATCGCGGCCAACCTCGTCGGCGCCGAAATAGTGCCCGCTCGCGATCGATGGCCCGCCGACGTCGGCAACATTGCCGATGATCGACCAGTCGATCTTTTCGATCGACCAGGCGGCAAAGAACGGCCCGACTAGCGTGAACAGCACGACGAGGGCGAGGATGATGGTGCTCGCGAGCGCCGCCCGGTTGTTGATGAACCGGATGCCAGCGTCGCGCCAGAGCGAGCGACCCTGGGCAGATTTGGCGGGGGCAGCGGCGCCCCCTTCGCCGACCTTACTTCGCCTCGCGATGCGCGCCTCGGCGAGGAGCATGGCTCAGTACCTGATCTTGGGGTCGATCCATGCATAGAGCACGTCGACGACGAGGTTGCCTCCGATGGTGAGCGCTCCGAGCAGGATCGTCACCCCGAGCAGCGTCGAGTAATCGCGGCTGAGGGCGCTGTTGACGAACCACTGGCCGATGCCGCCGGTGGAAAAGTACATATCGACCACCACCGAGCCTGTGATCATGCCGACGAACACCGGCCCGAGATATGAGATTACCGGCAGCAGTGCGGGTTTCAGCGCGTGCTTGAACACGACCTGGTATCCGGGCAGGCCCTTGGCGCGGGCAGTGCGGATGAAGTTGGAGCTGAGCACTTCGAGCATCGACAACCGGGTAATGCGCGCGATGTTGGCCATGTAGGTGGTGGCGAGCGCGATCACTGGAAGGATGACGTAATTCCAGCGGCCGTCGTTCCAGCCGCCCCCTGGCAGCCAGTGGAGACCGAGGGTGAAGACCAGCACCAGGATGGGCGCGAGCACGAAATTGGGAACGACCTGCGCGCCGATGGTGAGACCGACGGCGAGGTAGTCGGCCCAGCTGTTCTGGCGCACGGCCGCCACGATGCCCATGGTGATTCCCACGCTCGTCGCCAGCAGGAACGCCCAGAAGCCGTAGGTGAGGGTTACGGGAAAACCCTGCGCGATGATCTCATTGACGGTGCGGTCCTTGTATTTGAACGACGGCCCAAAATCGAAATGTGCAACGATGTTCCAGATATACTCGAGCAGCTGCTGCCAGAGCGGCTTATCCAGACCATAGCGCGCCATGATATTGGCCATCACCTCGGGCGGCAGCTTCTTGTCGCCGTAGAAGGGATTGCCCGGAGCCCAGTGCATGAGCAGGAAGCTCAAGATAATGAGCACTAAAAGCGTCGGGATCGCGATGGCGAGGCGCCTGAGGATGAAGCCGATCATTGAGCGCTGATGGGTCCCTGGGACGGCCCCGCGCCTAAGCGCGGAGCCGGACTGGCGTGCGATCGGCTACTGCGCGACCTTGTAGAGATCCTTGGCGTACCAAACCTGCTCGGCGTTGTCGTAGGGCCAACCCTTGATGTCGGTCTTCAGCAGGAAGTTCTTGGTATAGAAGTAGATGGGGATGATCGGGACATCCTTGGCGATCTGCTCCTCGACCTTCTGATAGTCGGGGGCCGGATCCTTGCTGGTGGCCGCGTCCGCGAGGAGCTTGTCGACATCGGGGTTGGAGTAGCCGGAGTCGTTCTCCGATGAGGTCGACGCCAGCAGCCCGAGGAAGGTCGAGGCCTCGTTGTAGTCGGCGCCCCACGCGTCACGCGCGACTTCGAAATCGCGGGTGTGGCGGCGGTCCTGGAGCGTATTGAACTCCATGTCCTCAATCTTCATGTCGATCCCAAGCTTCTCCTTGAGCATCTGGGACACGACGGTCGCGATCTTCTTGTGCGCTTCTGAGGTGTTATAGATGTAAGTGAAGCTCAGCGGCTTGTCCGGACCGTAGCCGGCGTCGGCCAGCAGCTGCTTGGCTTTCGCGTCACGATCGGCCTGGGTCATCTTGGCGTAGTCGAGGTCGGGCGGCGTGAAGCCGGCTGTGGCCGTGGGCGTGAAGTAGTAGGCCGGCTGCTGGCCCGCCTGCAGCACGTTGTTGACGATGACGTCGCGGTCGATGGCGTAGGAGATCGCCTGGCGGACGCGCACGTCCTTGAGGGCGTCGACGTCCTGCTTGTCGGTCATGTTGAAGTCGAAATAGTACGTCGTCAGCTCCGGCACGGCATGCACGAGATCCGGCGTCGCTTGTTTCATTTTAGGATACTGTCCGGCAGGCACGTCAGTCCAATCGACTTCGCCTGCCTGGAAACGGGTGACCCCCTGGTTCTCGTCGTTGATGGTCAGCACATTGACCGTATCGATGACCGTGTGGGCTGCATCCCAGTAGCTGGGGCTCTTCTTCATCGTTACACGTTCGCCGGGCTTGTATTCGGAGAGAACGTAGGCGCCGTTGCCCACGATGTTTTCTGGCTTGACCCAGTCCTTGCCGAATTTCTCGACGACTTTCTCGGGGATCGGGAACAGCGTCGAGTGTGCGGTCACCCGCACGAAGAACGGCACAGGCCGGCTGAGGTCGACCTCGAGCGTTTTGTCGTCGATCGCCTTCACGCCAAGCTGGTCGGGAGCCATCTTCTTGGCGACGATGTCGTCGGCATTTTTGACGCCGACAAGGCCGAGGAAATAGGCGTAGTTCGATGCCGTGGCTGGATCCACGGCCCGTCGCCAGCTGAAAACGAAGTCACCGGCGGTGACCGGATCGCCGTTCGACCATTTCGCGTCGCGCAGATGGAAAGTGTAGACCGTGTTGTCTGCGTTGACGTCGTAGCTCGATGCGACGCCAGGGGTGGGATTTCCCTTTTCGTCCTCGTTATAGAGGCCCTCGAACAGATTGCCGACGATCGAATACGCGGTGTCGGCATCCTCCACGATGTCTGGATCAAGCGACCCCGGGTTATCGAGGATGCGATAAGAGAAGGTCTGGTCCGCCGCGAGCTTGGTGCCATCGGGGACGTTTGCGGCAAGGCTCGGATGCGAGAGCGCAGTTGCGCCCAAAAGGGTAAGCGCGAACGCGCTTCCCCGAACGATAGCTCGGAGTGTCATGAGGTCACCTCCCTGACTGGAATTTCACACCCCGGAGTGCCTTCCGGGCGCCTCTTTTGTGCCGGCGCGCGCGTGGGCGACGGTCAAGATTAACCGAAGACTAACTACCGATTTCCTCGACTGACAAGCGGAAAGGTTGACGTATGCGTTAACTGGCCGCCGAGCGACGGGCCGGCTTGCGTCGAGCCATGAAAGCAGCGTGAAGGAGCATCGAACGCCTTCTCGAAACCATCGAAGCTGATCTCGAAAACGACGGAACTGCGAGGATGTCCGCCGTATGCCGAAATCCCGACAGCACCATCTACATTTTATCCCCTTCGTCCGCCTCAATCCATTAGTCTGACTTTATGCGTTGCCACACCAATAACAGTCTGATTAATTCATCACGGGTCTTGAGGCCCAGGGAGGAAACAATGAAACGCGCTTTCGCGGCGATCACCGCCGTTGCCCTTCTGTCGCTCACGGGCATGGCCCACGCGCAGGACAAGTTGACGATCGGCTTTGCCAACCCGCTTCCGGCCTATCCGGTGTGGGCTGAGGCGGACAAATGCTTCGCCGACGAGGCCAAGGCCATGGGCGTTAACGGCCTAACATCGGGCCCGACCGGCCTGCAGGTTGACAATCAGTTCGTGCTCGACCGCATCTCGCAGTACATTGCGACGGGTGCGAAGGGGATCATTGTCGTGCCGCTTGACGGCCCGATGTACGAGCCCCTGATGAAGGACGCCAAGTCTAAGGGCATCTTCGTCGTAACGCTGAACACGGGTGACACGACGAGCGTGCAAGACGCACTGCTTGGTACAGACTACGCCAACCAGGGCAAGACAGTGGCCGACAGTCTGGCCAAGCGCAACGGCGATCAGAACGTCATTGTTCTCGGTAACCAGCCGACAGGCGTTCATCGGGTCTTTACGGATGGCTTCATCAAGGCAGCGGCAGCGCACCCCAACGTCAAGCTGGTGCAGGAGATCTTCGACCAGGGCGACCCGGCGCAAACCACCGATGTCGTGTCCCGCGCGTTGACCGCACACCCCGAAGCCAACGTCGTCCTCTCCTGGGAAGGCACGGCGGTCGCCGGCATCACCACTGCGATCAAGGAGAAGGGGCTCGTCGGCAAGGTCGTGGGGGTCGTCAACGACATCACGCCTGAAGTCATCGCCGGCCTTAAGGACGGCACGCTCTACGGCGCCAGCAAGCAGAACTTCTGCGGCATGGCCAAGGGTGCGGTCGATGCGATCGTTGCTCTCTCCAAAGGTCAAACAGTTGAAAAGAAGATCGACACCGGCATCACCTTCGTGACGCTCGACAACCTCGACCAGGAATCCAAGTAGTGACGCTGGACGCTAACGGCGCCGCCGGTCCTCCGACCGGCGGCCTGAAGCTCAGAGGCGTCTCGAAAGCCTTCGGGCAGGTCGAGGCCCTGACCAATGTCGACCTCGATGTGCGTCCGGGCGAAATCCTTGCTGTCGTCGGCGACAACGGCGCCGGCAAATCGACGCTGATGAAGACCATCTGCGGCGTTTACAGACCTGACGCTGGCACTATTTTCGTCGACGGCGAAGAACGCCACTTCCGCTCGCCAGCGGACGCTAAGAATGCGGGCGTGGCCACGGTCTTTCAGGATCTTGCGCTGGTCGAAGTGCTCGACGTCGCCACCAACATGTACATCGGCCAGCTTCCCACCAAGCGCGGCTTTGTCGACCGCCCCAAGATGGAGCGCGATACCCGCCAGCTGCTGGACAGCCTCAAGGTGACGGTTCGCTCGGTGCGGACTCCGATCGGCATGCTGTCCGGCGGCCAGCGCCAGATTGTTGCCATCGCGCGCGCCATGCGGACCGGCGCCCGGGTGGTGTTGCTCGACGAGCCGACGGCCGCCCTTGGTGTGCGCGAGACGGCGCACGCTTCCAGTCTTATTGCCTCGCTGCGCGAGCGCGGCGCCGCCGTGATCTGCATCTCGCACGACATGGGCTTCGTGTTTGAAATCGCCGACCGGGTGCAGGTCATGCGCCTCGGTCGCACAGCCGGCGTGCGCTCCATCAAGAATACTGACAAGGCCGAGGTCATCAGCCTCATCACTGGAGCCACCGCCGATGAGTAGCGTTCCAGCTGCTGCCTGCGATCTCGACGGAGGCGTGACCCTGCGGGCCAGAATAACCACTCTCGCCCAGCGGGCAGGGCTGGTGCTCGTCATCGTGCTGCTGACGATCGTGTTCCAGGCGTTCAACCCGGTGTTCCTCAGCCAGGGGAATCTCGTCGAGATCTTCCGCTCGGGCGCGCTTTATTTTGTGGTCGCCTGTGCATCGACCATGATCTTCGTTGGCGGCGGGCTCGACTTCTCGATCGGCGCGACGTTCCCTCTCGGCGGCATTGTTGCGGGGGCCCTCATGCTGGCCGGTTTGCCCTGGCCAATAGCCATCCTCCTCGGCGTGGTGGCGGGCGGCCTGGTGGGTCTAGTCAACGCCGCGGTTATCGTTCGATTCGATGTGCCACCGCTGATCGCAACGCTGGGCTCGTTCTTTGCCTTTGGTGGACTCATCACGGTCTACACCGGCGGCACCAATCTCTTCGGCTTCCCCGACACATTCAACGCCCTGGGGCAAGGCCATCTCTTGGGCATTCCCTATCTGGTGTACTATGCGGTGGTGATCGGCATCGTCTTCCACGTGCTGCTCGAGCGCACGGTATTCGGCTACGAGACGCGGATCGCCGGCGGCAATCGTGCCGCGGCCTCGGCTAACGGCGTTCGCGTCAAATCCCTCGACCTGCGGCTTTATGGTTTATCGGGCGCGACAACCGCCCTCGCCGGCATCATGTTCATGGCGCGGACCAGCACGGCGTCGCCGGTCGCCGGCGGCTCAGCCCTGACGTTTCAGGTGATTACCGCCATCATCATCGGTGGCACGAGCCTGTTTGGTGGCACCGGCACGATCACCGGCACCGCGCTCGGCATACTGCTCTTTGCTGTGCTCAACAACGGATTGGCCGTGGTGAACGTCAATTCGCTCTACCAGAACATTTTCATCGGCGTCATTCTCGTGGCGGCGGTTGCCTTCGATCAGGCGCAGCGGCGCAGACGTTTCACGGCACGGCGATAAGACAACAATGGCAATCCTCGTTGGCCACAAGGGTACAAGCGGCACCCGCGGTACAATTGCGCCGGATCTGCAGCGCGCCGAGGCCGCGGCCGAGAAAGCGACGACTGTCGCATTGCCTGAAGGTGTTCTCAGCGTCACCGCCTATCGCGCCTGGTTCGAGAACTATGCCAGCGTCATGGTGCCGAAAAGTCAGCGACCGGATTGCGCCGTTAAGAACACCATTCTTTCGGTGCAGCCCGCCGACGTGGCCGTCCGTATTTTCGATCCACCCGCTGCCGAGGCGACGATCGTTTTCGCTCATGGCGGTGGCTGGATGATGGGCAGTATCGAAACGCACGACCACATCTGCCGCTGGCTCGCCATCGCCACCAAGAGCCGCGTGATTTCTGTCGACTACGCGCTTGCTCCCGAGCAGCCATTTCCATTCGCAGCCATTCAGACGGCAAATGTCGTGCGGGCGGTGCTGGCGCAGAGCTCGCTAAACAAGGGCCTCCGCCTGTTCGTCGCTGGAGACTCTGCCGGCGCCAACATTGCGAGCCTCGCGCTGCTGCGACTCGAGGTGGCGCATCGCCAGCAAATTGCCGGCTTCATCTCGATCTACGGCGCCTACGCGCCGGGCATGGATCTGTCGTCCCACCTTCTGTTCGCAGACGGACCGTTCGGCCCCTCACGCCAACTTATGATGTGGTGCTGGAACCTCTACGTGCCGCAACTTGAGGGTCCGGACCGACAGCAGGCGTCGCCGCTCGGAGCAAAGATCGATCCCTTTCCGCCGACGCTCTGCGTCGCCGCCGAGTGTGACCTGCTGATCGACGACACGCTGGCATTCTACGGCACTCTCGCCAAATCCGGAACCGACGTGAGCCTGTCGATCTGGCCGGGCATGACACACGGCGCGCTGCACTTCGTCGGCGCGGTCGATAGCGTGACGACCGCGGCACAGTCGATCGTTGCGTTCGTCGCGAGCCATCGCGGTTCGGTGCCTGTGGACCCGACTACAGGCTCGCTGGGTCGTCTGCTGGCGCTTGCCGAGAGCGACGAGGGGGTGCAACTGCCTTTCCTCTCCGACGAAGCGCACCTGACCCCCGATCGTGCTCCGTCGATCCGCACTCCCCATCTCCTGGACCGAGCCAGACTGCATGGCTCCCTCGCCCACAAGCTTGGGGCCGAGATCATCAACGGCACATATCCGCCGGGTTCGGTCCTGGTCGCGGAAGACGATGCGGGAAACTCCCCCGGGCGGAGCTCCTACCGCGAAGCCGTGCGGACGCTCGCCGCCAAGGGACTTGTTGTCGCGACACCCAAAATTGGAACCAAGGTTGCGCCGCGATCAAGCTGGCGCCTGCTCGACCCGGATGTCCTCGCCTGGCACTTCGAGTCCCGCCTCGACGAAAGCTTTCTCCACGATTCCTTCGAGCTGAGAAAGGTCGCAGAGCCCAGTGCGGCAGCTCTCACCGCGCTTCGCATGACGCCCCAGATTAGAAGCGGCATGGCCACCGCTGTCGCCGCGATGACCGGCAACGCGCCAGCGACCTCAGGTTGGCACGAAGGCCGCTTGCACTTCCATGAACTGGTGTTGACCGGTGGGGGTAACGAACTGCTCGGAGCGCTCTGGCCCTCCATCCAAGTGATCCTGCAATGGGCCGCAAACCTCCGTTCGGTGGAAGACCACCTGGCGACCGACGAGGAGGTGACGAGCGCATACACCAATGCGTTCGCGAAGATCGCCGCAGGCAACGCCGAAGCCTCAATGATCGCAATGGCTCATCTGATCGACATGAACCTGGCTGAAGCTCTTGAGGTTCTACGTCTGGCGCGATTGTTGGCCGACGGAGTCAACCGCTCCGCCGAACGAGTTTGAGTGTGCGGTTGGGGCCACAATTGGCCTTAGCGCCGAAGCTGGTGAAGATCGAACGGTCACCTGTCCCGCGATGGGATGCGAAGCGCATTGACGCCCCCCGGACTGCAGAGGGAGTAGTCATCGCCGTTGTGCCCGGAGGCGCAACGAGGGCACCCAGCTTCATTTTAGGTCCCTGCAGGCACTCCATTGAAACCCGCTCTAGGCGACGCGCCGTGCCGTGTTGCCTAGAAGCTAACAAAACCTGACCTTCGTGCTAACCGACAGACTGACAAATGATCCGCGTGTTCACTTTGCGCCAAAAGCTGACCTCATCGGATACCTACGACCCGAAGATCGCCGCAAGCAGTCGCCGTTCGATGCCGGCTGCTTCTGCCGTCCCACGCTCGCGGGGACGAGAAACGGCAACCGTTATGTCTAGCGCGATTTTCCCCTGGTCGAGCACGATCACCCGGTCGGCCAAGGCTACAGCCTCACCCACGTCGTGCGTCACGAACAGGGCGGTAAAGCCTTGTTCGCGCCAGACACGGTCGACCAAGGCCTGCATGGTGATCCGGGTGAGTGCGTCGAGCGCCCCAAGCGGCTCATCGAGGGCAAGGAAGTCTGGTTGGCTGACAAGGGCACGCGCCAAGGCCACGCGCTGGCGTTGGCCGCCCGACAACCGGCCGGGCCATTCATCAGCCTTCTCGGTGAGCTGGACCTCAGCAAGGGCCGCGCGCGCCTGCTCGCGCACCGCGCCTGACTTGACCCCGCGTCCCAGTCCGACAGTGACATTGTCGAGCACATGCTCCCATGGCAGCAGGCGCGGCTCTTGAAAGACGATCCGCGAATTAGGTGGAACGGGCTTGCCCCCGGCATCGCTGAAGGCGAACTCCCCGGCCGTTGGCTCATCGAGACCAGTCAGCAATCGCAGCAGCGTGCTCTTGCCGCAACCGCTCTTGCCGACCACCGCAAGGAACTGCCCAGCCGGAATCTCGAGGTCGATGCCGCGCAAGACGCGGACATCGCCGAAGGATTTCTCGAGTCCGCGGACTGAGATTGCGTGGCCGCCGCTACGCAGGCCCTTCGCTCGGGTTCGTGGCTCGAGGTAGTCGGGCTCTATGTCCTTGCCCCAAACATTGGTCCGGCGCGGCCCTTCGATGATCTGGCTCATACTCAGCTCCTCGTCACCGCCTGGAAAGCCGGGTGCCAACTGAGTGTGGCGCGTTCAAGCAAACGAACCGCGATATCGGCGAGCTTGCCCAGCAGCGCGTAAATGACGAGCGCCAGCACGACCACGTCGGTCAGCATGAACTCGCGCGCTTCCATCGCCATGTGACCGATCCCGGAATTGGCCGACAGCGTCTCAGCGACGATCAGCGTCAGCCACATGATCCCGAGCGCGAAGCGCAGACCCACGAAGATCGAGGGCAGCGCACTGGGCAGGATGACGCGGCGGAACAAGGTCCATCCGCGCATGCCGTAGACCTGTCCCATCTCGACGAGTTGCGGATCGACCGTGCGTACGCCGTGCAGTGTGTTGAGATAAATTGGGAAGAACACGCCCAGCGAGGTGAGGAACAGCTTGGCCTCCTCCCCGATGCCGAACCAGAGGATCACCAGCGGGATCAGCGCCAGGTTCGGAACGGTGCGGATCATCTGCAGCGTGGTGTCGGTGAGAGTGAAGCTCGTGCGGCTGAGACCGTTGGCAAGGCCAAGCAGGAAGCTGATGCTGCCGCCCACCAGGAGCCCTGAGATCGCCCTCAGGCCGCTCACCCCGATGTTCGCGGCGAGCTCGCCCGAGATCAGCTTTTCCCAGCCGGCGGAGAGCACCTGCGACGGGGCCGGCATCAGCCGATTGCCGATCAGACCAAGGCTCGACGCGATCTGCCAGAGGACGATGAGCCCCACCGGCACAAGGAAGGGCGCGACAGCATCGAGCTTCGGTCGACGCAGCTTCAGTCGGGAGGGGAAGCGAACGGCAGGGATCGCGGTCTTGCCGATGTCGGTTGCGAGGCTCATTGGGCTTTCCTTGTGCGCGGCGGGAAACGATCAGGCGGCCGGAGCGGTCCAGAACGCCGATTTGATGTCGAGCTGCCTGGGCACGATCTTGAGCTTGAAGAACGAGTCGGAGAGGCCCTGCTGATAGGCGAGGACCTTGTCGTCGAGGGGCAGCACGCTGCCGAGATCGGCGCCCTTGCGCGTAAGGGTGATCTTTTCGATCGGCTGAGGAACTCCGATGGACGCGGAGATGATCTTGGCGGTGCTGTCGAGGTCGGCCTGCGCCGCCTCGCCGGTCTTCTTCAGGGCAGCCAGAACATCGATGACGACCTTTGGATTGGCCTTCGTGAAGCTGCCATTGGCGAGGTAGTAACTGAAGCCAGCGACGATCCCTTCGGTCGTTGCCAGGACGCGGGTATCCGGGTTCTGTGCCTGCACGGCATAGTAGGGATCCCAGATCGCCCAGGCATCGATCTGCCCGCTCGCAAAGGCCGCGGCTGCATCGGGCGGGGCGAGGTCGAACGACGTAATGTCGTCGGGCCCAAGGCCGACCGACTGGAGTGCCCTCACGATGAAGTTGTGCGCCGAGGACCCTCGCTTGTAAGCGACGTTCTTGCCCTTGAGATCGGCGAGAGTCTTGATCGGGCTGCTTGCCTTGACAAGGATCGCCGAAGCATCGAGCGCCGTGGCGACGGCGGCGACGTAGAGCAGGTCGCCACCTGCGGCCTGGGCGAAGAGCGGCGGCACGTCGCCGGTCGAGCCAAAATCGAGCGCACCGGCGCCAAGCGCCTCAAGCAGCGGCGGACCGGACGTGAACTCGTTCCACTCGACGCCGATGCCGCGGTCCTTGAGGGCGGTCTCGATCGCGCCATTGGCCTTGGCGAGGGCCAGCACGCCGCCCTTCTGGAAGCCGATGCGGAAGGTCTTGGGGGTATCGGCGCGGGACACGCCCGCGAAGCTGAGCGCTGCACCGGCAGCAAAGAGGGCAAGCGTCGTGCGACGGGTGACCATGGGAACTCCGGAGAATGGTTGGAACGAGAAACTGGGTCAGCTGGCGGCAAGCGCCTGCAATGGCGCAATGTCCGAGGTCGTGCGGGAAAGCCGCCAGCTGAGCTCGGTGGCCGCCCGGTCGATCCGCCCCAGAAGGGCGGCGGTCGAGGGCCGGTAGTCGGTGAAATCGGTCTCGGTCGCGTAGAGGCCGGTGGCGATGATGTCGGCGGAAAAGAACGCAAAGAGCGGCCGCAGACCATGATCGAGAACGAGCGCGTGGCGCTCGCTGCCGCCCGTGGCGGTCAGCACCACCGGTTTGTCCTTCAAGGCACGCGGCTCGATGAGGTCGAACAGATGCTTGAAGAGCCCGGTGTAGGTGCCCTTGTAGACCGGCGATCCAACGATTAGCGCGTCGGCAGTGACGATGTCGTTCAGGAGGAGCGCCAGGTCCGCCGGTGCCTGATCGGCGCTCAGCGTCGTGCCGAGCGAGAAGCAGAGCTCCGTAAGGTCGTAGATACGTGCCTCCGCACCGCTGCGGTCAGCGGCCTTGAGCACCGCTGCCTCGACGAGGTTGCGGGTGCGCGATGGCTGCGACCAACTGCCGGCGAAGCCGACAATTTTCGATTTGCTCATCAGGCGCTCCTGTGGGTCTGGGCCCCGGCACGCTGCACGAAGCGGTTAGCTGGCCGGTCGAGGCCGAGATTTTCGCGCAGGGTGTTGCCGGCATAAGCGGTTCGGTAGAGCCCGCGCTTCTGGAGGATCGGCACGAACTGGTCGACGAAATCGGTGAGACCAGTCGGCAGGATCGGTGGCATGATGTTGAAGCCATCCGCCGCTCCCTGCGTGAACCACTCCTCGATCGCGTCCGCGACCTGCTCGGGCGTGCCGACCACCGTGCGGTGGCCGCGCGCGGTGGCGAGCGACAGATAGAGTTCACGCAAAGTGAGACCACGAGCGGCGAGATCGGAAACCAGCTTTAGCCGGCTCTGGTTGAGCTCGGTATGAGCGGGGAGCGGAGGTGCCCTGTCGTCGAGCGAATAGCCGGAGAGATCGACCCCGACGTAATACTGCTTGAGGATCGACCAGGCGATCACCGGGTGGACCAGCGCCTGGATTTGGTCGTAGTTCGCTTTAGCTTCCGCCTCGGTGCCGCCGAGCACCGGGAAGATGCCGGGCATGATCATCAGCTCCTCTTCGCGGCGGCCGAACCCCCCGAGCCGGCTCTTCATGTCGGAATAGAAGGCCTGTGCGTCGCTGAGTGTTTGGTTCGCCGTGAAGATGACCTCCGCGGTGCGCGCCGCGAGCTGGCGGCCCGGCTCGGAGGCTCCAGCCTGGACCACCACCGGCCGACCCTGCGGCGAGCGTGCGACGTTGAGAGGCCCTGCCACAGTGAACACCTGCCCGCGATGGTTGATCGCGTGCACCTTTTGCGGATCGAGGAAGATGCCGCTTTGTTTGTCGATGACGAGCGCCTCGTCCTCGTAGGAATCCCAGAGGTCGAGCACGAGGTCGACGAACTCCTCGGCCCGATCGTAGCGGTTCGAGTGCGCCGGGTGGCCGGGGATCGAAAAGTTCCGACTGACGTCGGCCGCCGTCGTAACGACGTTCCAGGCGGCGCGCCCCTTGCTGACGTGGTCGAGCGACAGGAACTTCCGAGCCAGCAGATAGGGGTCTTCATAGGTCGTCGAAGCGGTGGCGACGAACCCGACATGCTCGGTCACCTGCGACAGCGCCGCCCAGAGCGTCACCGGCTCGAAATGCGCCGCGTGGCTGACGCGCGCCCGGATTTCCGGATCGCGATCGCCATCCCAGCCCGCGGGACTGTCGGCAACGAAGACCACATCGAAGAGCCCGCGTTCGGCTTCCTGCGCGAGATGCCGATAGTGATCGATGTTGTGGCCGGCATTGGCTTCGGCCAGCGGGTGCCGCCAGGCGGCGATGTGGTGGCCGGTCGCCATGATGAAGGCCCCGAGCCTGATCTGCCGCTCACCGTTGCTCATGCCTCAATTCTCCCTTCAAACCCGCGCGTCCCGCTGGACACATCCACAATGTAGACTTACTCTACCTTATTAGTCGACTAAAGGATTTGCGGAGTTTGTCGCGATGGGAGCTTTCCGTTCTAGCCGGATGGACGACTTTGAGATTGTCGCTGCCCCGGACCCCTCTAGGCGCGCCTCGCGCGTGGCGGTTGTTGGCGGTGGCGCGAGCGGGACGCTGATGGCTCTGGCTCTGGCCCGACAGCGACCCGACATAGATGTCACGTTGATCGAGCCGGGACAGATCGGCGCCGGCCTCGCCTATGGCACTTCACACGGCGAGCATCGGTTGAACGTGCTGCCACAGCGGCTGAGCCCTTTTTCGGATCAGCCCGATGATTTCGCGCATTGGCTCGTGGCTCGCGGCCAGATCGCTGAGGTCGGCGAAAAGGCCTTCGTTCCCCGCGCGCTCATGGGCGCCTATCTGAGCGAGCGGCTCGCCACCTTGGGGCGGCGTGTGAGCATCCGACACGCGTCGGTTACCACGATCGACGCGGACGCAGAACTCATCCACGTCCGGCTGCACTCGGGCGAGATCGTCGCCGCCGACGCGGTCATCCTTGCGACCGGCCACAGTTGGGCTCCTCCGCGGGATCTCGATCGCGACGTTCCTCCCGATGCGTCGGTGACCATTCTCGGCACCGGTCTCGGAATGGTCGATCGCTGGCTCAGCCTGCGCGAGAGCGGACATCGCGGCCCGGTAGTCGCCGTCTCCCGCCATGGCTTGGCGCCACTCAGCCATGGCGCCTGCCCAACCCCACTATCGCTTCCGGCGGTCCCGCTCGGTTGGTCCGTGAGCCAAACCATGTGCTGGCTGCGCGATCTCGCTGCGCAGGTCGCTGACTGGCGCATGGCCGTCGATGCGATACGGCCCCACACCCAACGCATCTGGCAATCCTGGACACAAAGCGAGCGGCGCCGCTTCCTCCGCCACGCGCGTCGTTACTGGGACGTGCATCGGCATCGCATCGCGCCAGACATTGCGCTGCGGCTCGCGCAGGAACTCGAAGAAAGGTCTGTTCGCCTCGTGCGCGCGCATGAAACCACGGCCGGCGACTACCTGTTCGACTGCCGAGGGCACCTGCCCGACTGGTCGGACCTTTCGAACCCGCTGATCGCATCTCTCGTCCGCGACGGGCTCATTCGCCCCGACGCATTGGGCATCGGTCTTGACGTCACGCCGGGCTGCAACCTTGTTGCGCGAGACGGTCAACCATGGCCTCAGATGTTCGCCGTCGGACCAATCACCCGCGGCCGCTTCTGGGAGATCGAAGCGATTCCGGACATAAGGGTGCAGTGCGAGGCTCTCGCACAGTCGATCTCGCTCGGCGCCGGCGTCGCTGCGGTTTGAGTCCGCTTTGAGCCAAAACCGGACCATACGGCCGGTCGCGGACTCCCGGTTTTTAGCTACTAGGGAGTGTCGCTGCCGGTGCTTAGCGCGGGCACGCTTCTCGGCGCTACACTCACGGCTCGAGGTTGGGCGGGACCGGCGGAGGGGCGTAGAGCGCAGTGATCTCGACGCGCTCATTGCCCGAGAGGTAAGGATCGTTGGGAAATAGCGGCGCCTGCGCGGCGTGACCAGTGACCGAGCGCACCCGGTCTTCGCTCAGACCAAACTCGCCCAGAATCTGGCGCACCGCGTTGGCTCGATCGGCAGAGAGTTCCCAGGCGCCATAGTTCGTATCGGCATATTTGTCGCCATCGGCGGTGTAACCCGAGATCTCGATCTGGTTAGGCAGCTTTTCGAGCAACGGCGCCATGTCGGCCAGTGCCTTGCGGACAGTCTCGATGGGAAACTTCGAGCCGTCCTCGAACATCTTGTGACCCTGCTGGTCCATGATCTTGATGTTGAGCCCGTCGACGGTCGCCTCGATCTTGAGGTTTTCGGCGATCTGCGTGACGTCGGGATCGGCCTGCCAGGCTTGGCGGATGCTGGCTGCCGCGCCGCGAAATTGTTGGTCGAATTTGGAATTGATGTCGGCCTTGGAGACGCTCTTTTCCTCGGCCCCCTTCACGGCCTGGCTCCCCCCTGTGACTGACACCATGGGGCCCTGCTGGTCGTTGGCGGGCGCGGTGAATGCCTTGGCGTCGGTGGGCGAGCCCTGCATCTTGGCATGGGGGTCGTTGTCATAGGCGGTGCCGCCCAACACGCCACCAGCGCCGCTTGTCGTCGAGGTCACGCTCGGCGGAGCAAAATAATCGGCGATGCCTTTCTTCTGCTCGGGGGTCGTCATCGAGATGAGCCAGAGCAGGAGGAAGAACGCCATCATCGCCGTGACGAAATCGGCATAGGCGATCTTCCACGCGCCGCCGTGATGGCCGTGCTCGGCCTTCTTGACCTTCTTGATGATCGGCACATCGTCATAGGCCATGGCGAACCCCTCAGGCGGCCATGCGCCAGTCGGCGGTCGCCTCGTCGACCTCCGAGAAGGTCGGACGGACTTCCGACATCAGTCCCTTGCGGGCGAACTCGATGGCGAGCGCTGGGGCGTAACCCGAGATATGGGCGAGCAGACCGACCTTGATCGAGAGCAGATATTTGTCCTCGGCCTCGTTGATGTTGCGCAGCGCCTGCGCCATCGGGCCGAAGAAGCCGTAGGCGCAGAAAACGCCGAGGAAGGTGCCCACCAGCGCCGCGCCGATCATGTGGCCCAGCACTTCCGGCGGTGCGGTGATCGAGCTCATCGTGTTGATGACGCCGAGCACCGCCGCGACGATGCCCAGCGCCGGCGTGCCGTCGGCCAGCGCCTGAACGGCGGTGACGAGCCGATGGTTTTCCTGGTGGTGGGTTTCGAGCTCTTCGTCCATCAGCGCTTCCATCTCGTGGCGGACACGCGTTCCCAGCGTCACCATGCGCAGGTAGTCGCACATGAAGACGAGCGCATGATGGTTCTTGGTGAAGCTCGGGAAAGCCTGGAAGAGTTCTGACTCGTCGGGCTTTTCGATATGCGTCTCGAGCGCCAGCACGCCCTTCTGCTGCACCAGCTTGAACAGGGTGAACTGCAGGCCCAGAAGATCGATATAGGCCTTCTTGTTATAGCGCGGCCCGCGGAACAGCGTTCCAAAAACCTTTATCGACTGCTTGAGCACGGGCCCAGTATTGCCGATGACGAAGGCGCCGGCCGCGGCACCGAGGATGATCAGTGCCTCCATCGGCTGGAGCAGCACCAGCATGTTGCCGCCCTCCACGACGAAGCCGGTGAGCACGCAGGCAAAGATGATGACGGCGCCGATAAGCAAACGCATGGTGAGATGTTTCGGCCGCGATGCGGGCCGCCCCGAGTTCTTGGGCGCGGCGAGCCAGACCCCGCCTCGCTGGTTTAGCAGTGGCGATTTTGTGCGATGCTCGCAATTAAGTTCGGTCGGGGCGGTAAATGGACACTAAACCGTGGGCGTTAGCTCACGCTGCGGCCCGCCAGGTCTCGACCAGTCGCGACAACTCGGGCGCCGGTATCGGCCGCGCGAAATGATAGCCCTGTAGGCGATCGACGCCGGCGACACTGAGGAAGCGCGCCTGGTCGGCATTCTCGACACCTTCGGCGGTCACCTGCAGGCCGAGGGTCTTGCACATGGTGGTGATCGAAATGACCATCGCGCGCGCCTCGACCGAGCTGTCGGAGTCGCGCACGAACCGCTGGTCGATTTTGAGCTTGTCGAAGCCGAATTGCCGCAGATAGAGCAGGCTCGCATAGCCGGTCCCAAAGTCGTCGAGCGCCACTTTGACGCCGAGCTTCTGCACTGCGGTCATCTGCGCGTTGGCGCGCGCCTCGTCGCCGACGAGGCTCGATTCGGTCAGCTCGATTTCGAGTCGCGAGGCTGGAAAGTCGGCTTCGGCGAGCAGCCTGCGAACCATCTCGGGGACGTCCGTGCGTTGAATCTGCACCGCCGAGACATTGACCGAGACGGTCAGCGTGGGCCAGGCGCGCGCGTCGGCGAGAGTCTTGCGGAAAACCTGCTCGCCGATATCGACGATCAGTCCCGTCTCCTCTGCAACGGCGATGAATTCGCCCGGCGACACCAGTCCCAGTTCGGGATCGGTCCAGCGAGCGAGCGCCTCGACACCCACGATAGTGCCCGTGTTGGCATCGATCAGCGGCTGGTAGGCGACGCCGATGGCATCGCGGGCGATCGCCCGCCTGAGCCCGGCTTCCACCGCCAGCCGGCGTACGCCCTCCGCCTCAAGGCTCGCCTCGAAGCGGCGGGCTGTACCCGCGCCCTCGCGGCGAGCGCGAGACAGCGCAAGATCGGCGCGGCGAAACAGCTCGTCTTCGTCGACGCCGTGTGTGGGCGCCACCGCGTAGCCGACCGAAGCGCCAATCTGCACTTCGCCGATCCCGGTCAGGTGGAGCGGAGATCCAAGAGCCCCGGTGATCTCCTCGGCAATGCGCGCGAAACTCCCAAGCTCCGCGCCGTTGACGAGGATCGCGAATTCGTCCCCACCCATGCGCGACACGAAGCCCGAGGGCACCGTTTCGGCGAGCCGCTGCCCGACGGCGGACAGCGCCTTGTCGCCGGCACCGTGTCCGAAATGGTCGTTGATGCGCCGCAGCCCTGTAATGTCCACCGCCATCACCGCGAGGAATTCGTCAGGCCGCAGCGCGCCGATGCGACCGCCGGCTTCCTCGCTGAGGGCAAGCCGGTTGGGCAGCCCGGTCAAAAAATCGGTCCGCGCCTCGCGTGCAGCGTTGCGCACGCGTTCCCGCGCCTCCCGCATGGACCGGCGGATGGCGCGCGCGGCAAGAACGCCCAAAATCAGCAGCAGGACGAACCCGATGCCGAGCGCGGTCGACATGCGGGTGAGCAATTGCTGTCCCGGCAGGTCCTTGCGCCAGGCGAGGCGACCGACAGGGTTCCCGTTCGCATCGACCACCTTCGTCGAGATATCGTTCACGCCTGCTTTGGCGTCGGGCGAAAGCCAGCCCAGATCGTCGAGGTGGAGATCTTTACCCAGGGCGGCCAGGGTCGATACGTCAAGGTCGCGGGTGGCGACGAGGAGCGGCGCCGGGCCGCTCGGACGCCAGCCGTGAGCGGGACTCGAATCTGGCAGGATGGTTTCGACTGTCACATTGGTGGGGCTGCCACCGACGCGGCGGACATCGCTGATGGAACGGTGTTTTAGCACAAGGCCGTCGCCCAGATCGACGTCTGACTCCGTTACGCGCGAAGCGACGGCGGGCGCGCGGACCGCGGCGATGAGATCCGTTATGTCCGCCCGGTCCTTTTCGAAGGCGGTGACGTCGGCCTGGCGCCCATCCTCGAAACCGTAGATCGGCTGGTCGCTGCCATCGAGCACGTAAATCTCGTCATAGCCAAGCAGGCGGGATAGATAATGGCCGTAATATTGATCGAGCCATGAGGGGTTGGGCGCAACGGCCGCGTTGCTGTAGGCGTCAGCCCAGATGGTTTCGAGCTTGAGCTCTCGCTCCAGCCCTTTGCCCTGTTGACGGATCGAATTGGTGACTGTTTCCGTCTGCCGATCGGCCGCAGCCCGATCTCCCTCCTGGTAGGCAAACAGGAAAGAGGTCGAGACGACAAGCAGCATCAGCCCCGAAATCAGGATCAGTTGTAGCGCGACGCCACCCCCGCCCAGCCGCCTCATACCCGTCCCAATCATCTTCCTGTTCCGCAGTTAATTGCCGTATTGTCACCGCTGACGGGTAACAAGCAATGAAGTTGGTCAAAGGACCGCAAGCATCGTTATAAGACGGTGAACGGGGCGTTATCGAGCGAGGGCAGTTCATGGAAGTTGGACTCGGCGCGACGAGGACCCGACACCTCAGGTCAGCGTTGTGCAGTAGAGACGTGTGACTGTCCTCGAGGCACCGTGTAAATGAAGCTCTTCGTCTCGACTGTGTGACGTCGAAACAGCATTCTTGTGGCGAGATCCCAAGCGGCCATCGACTAGCAATTTTGGGCTTCGACTTTTGTGCATAGTTGCCCCGCGGCCAACGCAGGGGACGAGATGCTTGCCAGCCCCGCGGGATCGCTCAACGCACTGAAATTCATGAGGGTTTGCGCTATCCCATCGCGCGCGCTTAAGCGACCGGGATCCCTTACATTCTCAACTCGCAATTAATTGTATCGACTTCATAAAAGTCTCCGTCAGTGGGCGCGCCTACCTCCCCGCGCCAGAGAGCTGCGATGCAGCAAACAGCTGACGGCCGTTCACGAGGGTCGTGACCGGCGGCTGTCAACCGATGAGAGAAAGAACAATGAAAATCAGCCTCAAAACGACAGTCCTCGGCGGGACGATCGCGCTCGCCCTTTTTGGAACAGTGGCGGCGGGTGCCGGCCTCTACGGCCAACATCTCCTCGATGCGTCGCTCGCCGGCGCCAACGACGACTCCATTCCCTCACTCAAGACCGTGAAGGAGATTTCGAACTCGGTGCTGGAGGCGCGCCGGGTGGTCAGCGAAATCACCAGCGGCCTCTCCGGCGCCGATCTGAAGGATCACGAAACCGAACTGGCGCAGGACATCGCAGATATCGGCACCGGACTTGCCGCTTATACGAACAATGTCAGCGACGCGACGGACGGCGCCAACCTCAAGGCCGCAAGCGACGCGTTCGCTGCATGGAAGGCAACCGTTTCGCCGATCCAGGCTGCCGTGGATGCCGGCCAGCTCGAAGCAGCGCGCGCCGCCTACTGGCAGGTGCAGGACTCCGCGGGCGACGCGCTCGAGCAGGCCAATACCAAGCTCTTCGACTACAATGTTCAGTTTGCCGAAGCCCAGCGCGTCGAGGCCGATGCTGCAAGCACGATCTCGACATGGACGACCATGACCGCCACGGTCGCATTCCTTCTGGCCGCCGCGGGCGTTCTCGCCCTGCTTCTGGCGCGCGTCCTCTCGCCGCTCAACCGGCTCACCCGCAAGATGTCCGAACTGGTCGCGGGCAAGATCGACGAGCCGGTGGCCGGGCTCAGCCGGACTGACGAAATCGGTGACATGGCCCGCGCGGTCGAAGTGTTCCGCGAGAATGCCGTTCGCGTGCGGAGCCTCACCGAGGCCGAACGCAGTGAGCAGGCGGCGCGTCAGGTTCGCATGCAGATGATGCAGGATCTGCAGAATGGCGTCGGGGCCGTCGTCAACGCGGCCGCCGAAGGCGATTTCAGTCAGCGCGTGGAGACCCACTTCGACGATCGCGAGCTGGCGGAAGTGGCCGATGGCATCAACCGACTGGTGACGACCGTCGACACCGGCATCACGGAGACGGGCCGCGTCCTCGGAGCGCTCGCGCAGACCGACCTGACGCAGCACATGACCGGCGACTTCAAGGGTGCTTTCGCCCAGCTCAAGAACGACGTCAACGCGGTCACCGAGAACCTCAGCGCGATCGTGCAGCAGCTGCGCGGCACCTCGAATGGTGTGAAGATCGCCACCAGCGAAATCCTGGCCGGCGCCAACGACCTTGCCGACCGCACGACCAAGCAGGCGGCCACTCTCGAGGAAACCTCGGCGTCCATGGAAGGCCTCTCCGCCTCGGTCTCGGCCAACGCCAAGAGCGCCGGCGAGGCGAGCCACAACGCGATCGCAGCCTCCGCCGCTGCCGAGGACGGCGGCAAGGTGATGCGGGAAGTGACCACGGCGATGGAGCGGATTTCGACATCGTCGGCCAAGATTTCCAACATCATCGGTCTCATCGACGACATCGCCTTCCAGACCAATCTGCTGGCGCTCAACGCGTCGGTGGAAGCCGCGCGGGCCGGCGAAGCAGGCAAGGGCTTTGCCGTGGTCGCGATCGAAGTCCGCCGGCTCGCGCAGAGCGCTGCCAACGCCTCGTCCGAGGTGAAGGTGCTCATCGAGCAGAGCAGCAATGAAGTGCGGCAGGGCTCGGGCCTAGTCGACCAGGCCGGCCAGCGGCTGGCAGCAATGCTCGAACTGGTCAAGCAGAACGCCGCCGCGATGGCAGCCATCGCCCAAGCCAACACGGAGCAGGCGAGCTCGATAAGTGACATCAGCGCCGCCGTGCGCCAGCTCGACGAGATGACGCAGCACAACGCCGCCCTTGTCGAGGAGACCAACGCCGCCATCGAGCAAACCGAGTCCCAGGCTCGCGATCTCGACGGGATCGTTGCGGCATTCCGGATCAGCAGTGGCGAGCGCCAGCACGCCGCAGCACCCGCCTCCCGTGCCCCCATGACCGCGCCGGCCACGGCCAGCAACCGGCCCACGCCGGTCAAATCCAAGGCGGCGAAGGTCGCTGCCCGCAAGTATCTGAGCGAGGGCAATGCGGCCATTGCTCAGGACTGGAGTGAGTTCTGATGCCCGCGCTCAATTTCATTGGCGAAGCCGAAACTGTCCGTCCACCCGAAACCACGGACCAGCAGTACATCGCCTTCCGTTGTGGCGACACACACTATGGTGTGCCCGTTATGGCCGTCCGCGAAATCCGAAGCTGGACGCCGACCGTTGCAATACCGGGCCGCCACGCGGCGGCTCGCGGCGTGATGGACATTCGGGGTACTGTCGTTGAGGTGTTCGACTTCGGAGCACTGCTCGGCGGCAAGCCCGTTGTGCCCTCACCCGGCAGCGTCGTCCTCGTACTGTCGCTCGAAAATAAGCTGGCTGGCGCCCTGGTCGATGCGGTCTCGGACATCATCCAGGCGGGTCCGGCCGATCTCATGCCAACGCCGGAGACCGGCGTCGCGCCGGGACGGCAGGTCAAATGCATGGTCAATCATGAGGATCGGCTCCTTGCGATCCTCGACCTGGCGGCGGTGTTTTCCTAGCACCCAGCGAACGCAACCGCACCCCGGAAATCGACATCGAAATCCGGGGTGCGCGCCAATATGTGGGGCGGTCGATATTTGGATTCCCTCGCAATCAAGACGACGTTAGAGCCTACGCAACCGAACAGCAGGATTTCGCCGCATGGCCGGGGCGCCCAAAGACTACGATCCGCGTGGCGTCGGCATTCAGAACAGCGGCGTGCGGCTGACCAATCAGCGCGTTGTCCTCACCAGCATTTCGCGGAATCCCGGTGTCTCGGCGGCCGAGCTCTCCCGCCTGACGCGACTGGCGCCGCAAACCGTCGGGGCCATTCTCACCGATCTGGACGAAGCCGAACTGCTGCGGGCGGGAGAGGTCATCCGCGGCCGCCGGGGACAGCCAGCCACGCCCTACTTTGTGAATTCGGACGGCGCCTACTCGATCGGCGTAGAAGTCGGCTGGCGTCACCTCGAAGCTGTGCTGGTCAACATCGGCGGCCAGTCGCTGCAGACCTATCGGCGTGACTACGACTTTCCCGATGCCCGTACCATCGCAAGCGAGATCGGCGACATCGTTCGACGATTCCGTTCCGCCTTGCCTGAATCGCGCCGCGGACGGCTGATCGCCCTCGGACTGGCCGCACCGGGCGGGATTGGACGGAACGTGGTCGAGTTTACGGGGGACCCGGAGATCGCGCGACTGTGGGACGGGCTCGATCTGCGCGAGGCGGTGGAGGCCACGACTGGGCTGCCGGTACAACTCGTCAACGATGGCAATGCAGCCTGCTGGGCAGAGTTTGGGGCGCAGCCAAAACCGCGGCCGGCAAACCTGGTCTATATCCTGATCAGTACATTTGTCGGCGCCGGGATCATCGCCGAGAGCACGCTCTGGGAGGGTCCAACGGGAAACTCCGCGAACCTAGGCTCAATGCTGGTGACCGACCGCCAGGGACGGCAGAATTTTGTTCACCGCATCGCGTCGATCCAGGCGCTGCGGCAGCGGCTCGCCGCGGCAGGGATCTCGGTGCCATCGACCCCTGCGGTCGCCTGGCCTTGGGACCAGTGGGAACCGCACGTCAGCGAATGGATCGCCGACGCTGCACCGGCCTTGGCAAAGGTGCTGATGAACACCGCCGCCGTAATCGAATACGATGTCGCGGTGTTGGATGGAGTCATGCCCGCGCCGGTGCTCGACCGATTGATCGACGCCACTCGCAGGCGCCTCGACGACCTGCCCACACTGACGTTCGATCATCCAAAGCTACTGAAAGGGCATCTGGGCGCTGCGGCGCCCTCGATCGGGGCCGCGTACCTGCCGCTGTTCCGGCGCTTCTTTTCTCGCGACATCAGCCACCTGGCCGATGCCGCAGACTGACCGCGGGCTGGCCATCGCGACGCATCGGTTGCCGTGTGCTCCAATTTCAAGACCAGGACGTGCCGAAACGACAAGGGCCTCACGGCCCTTTTTTGTTTTCCAGCCGCATGGCTAGCGCATCTCGACGAGCAGGGCGCGGTCGGCAAGCTCCATGCCGAAGCCCGGTCGATCGGAGATTTTGAGGACGCCGTTGCGCGGCATGTCCTCGCCAACGAACAGGTCACCGAAGACGGGGGCGATCGATTTTCCGTCGGGGCTTGCGGCAACGTATTCGCAAAAGGCCGGGCCGGTCTGGCTGGCGATGAAATGGTAGGAATAGGGCCCGCTGCCATGCGGGACGATCGCGACATCATAGGCTTCGGCATGGCCGGCGATCTTCAGGAGCTCAGTCATCCCGCCGACCCACATGACGTCGGGTTGAACGATGTCGAGCAGCCGCTCCTCGATCAGCCGGCGGAACCCATAGCGCGTATATTCGTGCTCGCCCGTGGTCCATTTGAGGGTGGGGTGCGCTTGACGGATCTGGCGGTAGCCCTCGACGTCGTCGGGTGAGAGCACCTCCTCCCACCAGTTTATGCTGAGGTGGCGGCAGGCCTGGGCGAGTTCGATGGCATAGCTCACATTGAGGGCCATGTAGCAATCGACCATCAGCGGATAGTCGGGGCCAACGGCGTTGCGGTGGCGCTCGAGAAACGCCACGTTCCGGCGAAGCCCGTCTGCGCCGTCGAACGGCCCGTGCGGCAGCGGCACCTTCGCGCCCCAGAAGCCGAGCGCCTTGATCGCGGCGGCATCGGGCGTCGTACAGTAGAAGGTGATCTCGTCGCGGCTCAGGCCACCGATGAGGTTGTAGACGGGCTCGGCGCGAACCTTGCCGTTGAGGTCCCAGAGGGCGAGATCCACGGCACTGATCGCCATGATCGGCAGCCCCTTGCGGCCATAGGGCAAGGAGGCCCGATACATCTCGTCCCAAATGCGGTTGAGGTTCCGGGCGTCTTCGCCGACGAGGAAGCGGGCGAAATGATTGCGGATCAGCCAGGCCGCCGGCACGCCGCCGGAGCCGGTCGCCACGCCGACGACGCCCTCGTCGGTCTCGATCTCGACGACGAGCGATCCGATCGTCGAGATGCCCCAGCTCGACCGCTTCTCGCGATATTTCGCATATCCCGACATCGGATTGGCGATCAGGCTGTCCACCAGCCAGTGCTCAGCATTCTCGCCGGGCTTGAAATAGGTCCCGGCTCCCGCGGCCGGCGCCAGCGTGAAGACCCGAACGTCCTTGATCCGGAAGGAGGCGCTCACGGCAGGTGGAAGACCCGCTTCAGCGGGATCTGCACCGGCACATTGTCCGCGTCGGTCGCCATGATGTCGGCCATGTGCGCCCACCAGCGCTTCATGATCGCGGTGTCGGGCAGCTTATCCAGCGTGTTGTCATCGCTCAGCGTGAGAATGCCGAAAAGGTGGTTGGCCTCCGGGTCGAGCCAGATCGAATAGTCCGACACACCCGCACCCTTCAGGGCGGCACTGAGTTCGGGGAAAATCTCGTCGTGGCGCTTGCGGTACTCGGCAGCCCGACCGGGGAACAGGTTCATGCGAAAGGCGATCTGGCGGGGCATTTGAGACCTCAGGCCGGTTCGTGCCGTTTCATGGCGGCGATGGTCGTGTCGCGGACGTGCTCGAGATGTTTGCGATAGGCGCCCACGGCACCGTGGGCATCGGCTGCGGCAACGGCTTCGGCGACATCGATATGCTGCGCGACGCTTTTTTCGATATTGCCCGGAATGGAGCTCGCGATCCGGCGCACGTCGAGGCCGATATCGTACAGCCCCTGCGCGAGCGCCGACAGCAGCCGGTTGTCGGCCGCATCATTGAGCGATTGATGAAACTCGATGTCGAGCAGGCGGAACGCCACGGGATCGTGGTAGAACGCCCGTCCATCGATGGCGTGCTGCATGATGCGCCGGCGCTCTTCGTCGGTCGCCCGCAGGGTGCCCAGGCGCACCAGCTCGAGATCGACAACGGCGCGGGCCTCGAAGTGCTCGTGCACGTCGTATTCGCTGATCGACAGCATGACGTTGAACGGCGCCACCAGGCGGCTCGGCGACAGATCGGTGACCGTGTAGCGCCCGCCCTGGCGGCTTTCGAGCACACCCATCAACGTCAACGCCTTCAGCGCTTCGCGCAGCGGCGGGCGCGAAATGCCGAAGGCAATGCCCATCTGCGCCTCGGTCGGCAGCCGGTCGCCGGGGCGGAGGTTGCCGGACTTGATCATCGACATGATGCGATTGGCGACCTGCTCGGAGATCGACTTCCGCTCGAGCGTGCCACCCCCGAATTCGGGTGGCGCGGCGGGGCGGCGCGCGGCGTCGACGAGGTCGGCAAAAGCGTCGCCCGGCTCGCCCACCGTCTTCTCCTCGGCTCGTCCGCCGCTCTTGCTCACCGCGCCCTCACAGCCCGAGCCTGTAGAACCTGATCGCATTGTCGCGGTAGATCATGCGCGTCTCCGCCTCGCTCAGGCCGAGCCGGGCGAAGGTCTCGTCGAGCAGATGCACCCATTCGCTCAGGCTCATCGACTGCAACAGGATGGGATAGTCGCCCGCATAGATCGTCCGCTCGGGGCCGAAGATGTCGATGGTCGCCGCGATATAGGGGAATATCTGATCGCGGGTCCAGTTCGGTCCGGCGTAGGGCGGCAGGTCGGAGAGCTTTACCCACATGTTCGGATAGCGGGCGAGGTCGCGCAAATCCTCGCGAAACTGCGCAAGCGCACCCTGCCTGATCCCCGGCTTGCCGCAATGGTCGAGGATCAGCGGCACGCCCGAGCTGATCCGGGGCACCCATTCGCGGATGATGTCCATCTGAGTGTAGTTGGGATTGATGTCGAAGCTCCAGCCGAATTTCTCGAGCAGGTTCACCCCGTCGATGAAGCCGGCCGAAAGCGTCAGCGCGCGCGGATCCTTGTCGAACTCCATGATGCGGCGGATGCCCCTGACCGATGGATGCCTGTCGCGCATCTCTACGAGCATGGGCTCGACCTTGCTGCCCCATTCGAGCGGCGCCATCGGCACGATCGCCTTGATCCGGGGATCGCGCTTCTGCTCGTCCTCGACGAACTCGATCTCCTCGATGTACTGCCCGCCGCCTTCCCAGAAGTCGGCGTAGCACTCGAGGAAGACCATGGCCTCGACCTCAACCGGCCCGCAGTCCCGGCGGTAATCCTCGACGTGATAGGGATGGCCGAAGAGCGGACTGCCGTCGAAAGCGGAGTATTTGAGCCGGGTCTGGTCCCAGATGTGCAGGTGCGTGTCGATGATGGGAAAGCTCGGCATCGCCCGTCTCAGCGCGTCAGCTTGAAGTTCTTGTCGACGGGCTTCAGCGTCAGCCCAAAGCCGGGTGTGGTGTCGCTCAGGTCGATGTAGCCGTCCTTGGCTTCGGGCTCCCCGTCGAAGATGTACCAGAACAGCTCGTTGCCGACCTCCACCGGCACCTTCGGGAAGTATTCCGAAATCGGGCCGGCATAGGTCGACATCGTGAGGTGATAATTGTGCATCTGGCCGGCATGGGGAATAACCAGAATATCGTTCGCCTCGCACAGGTCGGCGATCTTCTTGGCCGCTGTGATGCCCCCGACCCGGTTGACGTCGAACTGGACGATATCGAAGGCCTTGAGCGCGAGAGCGTCACGGAAGCCGGCCAGCGTATACTCGTGCTCACCGCCGGAGATATTGACGAGGTTCAGGGCCTTGAGTTCGGCATAGGCATGGAGGTCGTCCGAAATCACGGGCTCCTCGACCCAGCGCATCTCGAAGGGCGCGAGCATGCGAAGCATGCGGCGGGCGTATTCGAGGTTCCAGCCCATATAGCAATCGGCCATGATGTCGACGTTCGACCCAACGGCCTCGCGCGTCGTCTTGACCAGATCGACGTTCTTGTGCATGCCATCGAGGCCGTCCTTGGGGCCCCAGCCAAAGCGGATTTTCACCGATTTGAAGCCCTGGGCCGCATAGGCCTTGGCCTCGGCATAGAGCGTATCGAGCGGCTGCGAATAGAGGCGGGAGGCATAGACCGGGATCTTCTGCTTGGTCCGCCCGCCGAGCAGCTTGAACACCGGCTGCTTCAGGATCTTGCCCTTGAGGTCCCACACGGCAAGATCGACCGCGCTGATCGCGGTCATGCCGATGCCCTTGCGGCCGAACGGCAGGGTGCGTCGATACATCGATTGCCAGATGTACTCGCTGTCGAGCGGGTCGGTGCCGATCAGAAGCGGCTTCAGGTAGGTATCGATCGTGGTCTTGGTCGCGTGCGGGCTGAGCGCCGCATTGCCGATGCCGATGGTCCCGTCGTCACACTCGATCTCGACGACGAGCCAGCCGAGGAAGCGGAAGCCCGCGATCGATCCGGTCACGTCGGCGACGAGGTCGCTCGCCGTGGTGCAGAAATGCGGCGGCATCGGCGCAACTGGTCCGACCCATTCGTAGATCGTGGTGCGGACATCCTTGATGCGGGGCATGATGACTCCAGTCAGACGGGCAGGGGGCCGAGCTCCGCGGCGTAGCGCCGGGCCCAGGTCAGCCCCGTCGGGGTAGCGGTTTCGTGTGGAACGCGATCGTGGCTCGGCGCGAGGCCCAGCCGGGCCGCGGCGATCACCTTGCCGTAGAGCAGGAAGGTGCCCAGCCCCTGCATCGCAAAGGCGATGACGGGCAGCAGCTTCTGATAAAGGGTCTCGGCGCGGCGCTCGTCGCCGGCCCGCATCGAACGCTCAATCTCCACCTGCAGATCGATAGTCTCGGTACCGGGGATCATGCCGTCCACGCCGGCGCGAAAATTATCGAGCAGCTCGAGGCCGGCGCGGCCGTTCAAGACCCGCATGCGGCCGGCGAGCTTGTCGACGACGCTCGCCACCAGCAGCGCCGAGCTTTCCGCTTTGACGATGGTCACATTGCGGTGGGCAGCGTTGAGTGCGAGCAGGTCGTCCGCCGACAGGCCGATCCCGAGAAATTCGGGGGCATTCTGGATGGCGATCGGGCAGTCGACGGCATCGGCGACGGCGCCGAAGAAGTCGATGAGATGGGCCGGGCTCGCCGGCGGCCGCGGCGGCTGGAGGATGAGCCAGGCCGCGCCGGCCGCGCGCGCGAACCGGGCGCTGTCGATCATGTCGGGGATGTTGCCGTCCGCCACGGTCACGGCGACCGGCACGCGTCCGCCGACATCGGCGATTGTCCATTCGACCAGCGAGCGCCGCTCATCGCGACCGAGCTTGTGCACCTCGGAGCCAAGCCCAAGAACCGCGATGCCCGAGGAGCCGGCGGCGACGGCCGCCTCGATCTGGCGCGTGACGGCGTCACGCCGAAGCCGGCCGGCCTCGTCGAAGAACGCATAGAGCATCGGGTAGGTGCCACCGATTTCCACGCCACGCTCCCTTGGGGTGCCGCGATCTTTTGTCGCCGCGGTCACGCATCCATTGGCAAAATGTCGGAGACGAATAGAACTTGTCAAACTAATTTTTGTCTGACAACTTTACCACGAACGCAGGAGAGCGGGCGAGCAAGCCCGCCGACGCGGCCAAGGAGAACAGCACGTGCCAAGCCGTATTGCGGCCGAGAAGCGCGTTGGCGCGACGAGCCTCAATCTGCCTGCCTTCGGCTTCGGGAGCGCCCATCTGGGCGAGCTCTACGCCAGGGTCGACGAGGCAGACGCGCGGGCGACGCTGCAGGCCGCATGGGACGCCGGAATCCGGTTCTACGACACCGCCCCCTGGTATGGTCGCGGGCTGGCCGAACATCGGCTCGGTGGATTTCTGCGCACCCTGCCGCGCTCCCAATTCAAGGTCACCACCAAGGTCGGCCGGCAGCTGGTCCGCCCGAAGGACCCGGCGCATTTCGACCGATCCCCCGGGGTGGGCGGGCTCAATTTCGAGGTGCTGTGGGACTATTCCTATGACGGGATCATGCGCTCCTACGCGCAGGCGCTGCAGCGGCTCGCTCTCGATACCGTCGATGCGCTGGTGATCCACGATCTCGATGCGGCCTATCACGGCGAGCATTTTGCAGCGCGCCAGAAGGATCTGCGCGATTCGGGCGTCCGCGCACTGCAGGAGCTCAAGAAGAGGGGCGACATCCAGGCCTACGGCATGGGCATCAACACCGACGAGGCGCTCGAGGATGTCGCCTCGCAGGTCGAGCTCGATTTCTGCCTCGTGGCCATGCCGTACACCTTGCTCGATCAACGCAGTCTTCACCGTGGCATGGCGGCGCTGCAAAAGCGCGGCGTGTCGGTGATCATCGGTGCGCCGCTCGCATCGGGCATCCTTGCGACCGGCTCGAGCGGCGAGTCCCGCTACGGCTATGCCAAGGCAAGCGCTGACGTGCAGGCCAAGGTCCGCGGCCTCGAGGCCGTGTGCAAAGCGCACAACGTGGCCCTGCCTGCCGCGGCGCTCCAGTTCGTGCTCGCTCATCCGATCGTGGTGTCGACGATTCCCGGCGCTGCACGCGCAAGCGAGGTCACCGCGAACGTCGCGCATATGAGCGCTGCGATCCCCGCGGCGTTCTGGGCCGACCTCAAGGCGCAGAAGCTGATCGATCCCGACTCTCCTGTGCCGGCGGGGCGGTGAGCATGGCGGAGCCGACGACCGACACGCCGCTGATCGCCGCGCGGGGGATTTCGAAATCCTTCGCCGGCGTCGAAGTGCTGCGGGACGTCGACCTCGATTTGCAGCGCGGCGAAATCCACGCGCTGCTGGGCGAGAACGGCGCGGGTAAATCGACGTTCGCCAAGATTCTGGCGGGCGTGCACCGGCCCACTCGCGGCACGGTCGCGCTCAACGGCGAGGTCGTCGACATCAACTCGCCGATCACCGCGCAGAAGCTCGGCGTTACGCTGATCCACCAGGAGCCGATCTCCTTTCCCGACCTGACGGTCGCCGAAAACCTGGTGCTGGGCCGCACCGTCGGCGCGCCGCTCGCCCGGGTCCACTGGGCGCAGATGACGCGCGAAGCCCGCCAGCTGATGGATTTGCTCGGGGTCAGGATCGATGTCACCCGGCCGATGCGAGGCCTGTCGATCGCCGACCAGCAGATGGTCGAGATCGCCCGCGCGCTCGCTTCTGACAGCCGGCTCATCATCATGGACGAGCCGACCGCGCCGCTGACCCCCAAGGAGGTCGACACGCTCTTTGGCATCGCGCGGCGTCTGCGTGGCGAGGGCCGGACCATCGTCTTCATCTCGCACCGACTCGAGGAAGTGCGCTCCCTGTGCGACCGCGTCACCATCTTCCGCGATGGCAATCGGGTCGCGACGGACACCATCGCCAATCTCTCCGATGGTGACATCATCCGCCTGATGATCGGCCGGCCGCTGCGCGAATACATGAAGAAGCATGGCACGACGATTGGCGAGGTGGCGCTCAAGATCGAGCACCTCAGCAAGCCCGGTCTCTTCACCGACATCAGTTTTGACGTTCGCAAGGGCGAGATCGTTGGACTCGGCGGCCTGATCGGCGCCGGGCGCACCGATGTTGCCCGGGCGATCTTCGGGGTGGCCCCGGCAAGTTCGGGAACCATCACCGTGAATGGCAAGGCCGTGGTCGTCACCTCCCCCTCCCAGGCGATTGACCTCGGCCTTGCATTCGTTCCCGAAGACCGCGCCATCGCCGGCATTTTCCGCACGCTGCCGGTGGAGCAGAATATCTCTGCCGCCGTGCCGCGTCGCATCGCGCCCGGCGGGATCATCCGGCGCAAGGTCGAAAAGGCGCTGGCAGCCGAGTCGGTGCGCCGGCTGCGCATCCGTCTTGCCTGGATGCGTCAGCCGATCGGCGAATTGTCGGGCGGCAACCAGCAGAAATCGATCCTCGCGCGCTGGCTGCTGACCGACCCCAGCGTACTCATCCTCGACGAGCCGACGCGAGGCATCGACATCGGCGTCAAGGCCGAGTTCTACGACATGATCGGCGAGCTCGCCGCGTCGGGCCGGGCGATCCTCCTGATCTCCTCGGAGCTGCCCGAGCTGCTGGCGCTCTGCGACCGCGTGCTGGTGATGTCGGAAGGCCGGCTCACCGCCAATATCGCGCGCGCCGATGCCTCGCAGGAATCGATCATGCAGGCGGCGGTGCCTCGCTCAACGGTGGCGGCATGAACGCGGTCAAATCCATCCTGCTGCGCCGCGAGATCGGCATCTTTGCCGCCATCGTCGTGTTCTGCGCCATCGTCGGCATCGCCAATCCGCGCTTCCTCACCACAGACAATTTCCGCGTCATCCTGCTCCTCATGCCGCTGGTGATGGTCGCCGCGATGGGCGAGATGCTGGTGATCATCGCGCGGCATGTCGATCTGTCGGTGGGCTCGACGCTTGGCTTCTCGGCGATGATGACGGCGTTGATGTTCAAGCTGGCGCCAGGCATCCCCTGGTATCTGGGCTTCGGCGTCGCCATCGGCATCGGGGCGGTCCTCGGCCTGATCAACGGCGCAATGATCATCGCCTTCCGCCTTCCCGCAATCATCGTGACGCTCGGTACGCTCTACCTCTACCGGGGCCTCACCTTCATTGCGTCGGACGCGAGGCAGATCGATCGCCAGTTCATCCCGGGTCCGCTCAAGGCGATGTCGGCGAACTCGCCGACCTACGCGCTGCCGTGGATCGTGATCATCGCCGTCGCGGTCGTCCTCATCACCTACTGGTTCGCCAATCATTCCCGGCTCGGCCGGCAGGTGTACGCGATCGGGTCGAACCCGGCAGCTGCGCCGCTGCGCGGCATTCCCGTCACCGCCGTCACCCTCGCGGTGTTCTCGATTTCGGGCGCGCTCGCGGGGCTCGCGGGCATCATGTATGCGAGCCGCTGGGCCTTCGTGAATCCGTCCAACACGGGCTGGGGCTTCGAGTTCCAGGTGATCGCCGCGGTGGTGATCGGCGGCGTGTCGATCAATGGCGGCGTCGGCTCGGTGCTGGGCGTCGTCCTCGGCGTGCTGCTGCTGAGCTGCGTCTCGGCGGCCCTGCCCCTGCTCGGGATCGCCGGCACCGTGCAGAGCGCCATCTACGGCCTCGTCATCATCATCGCGCTCGTCATCGACCAGACGGTGCGCGAACGCGGCATCCTGGCGCTCGCGTCGGCGCGGAGCGCGCGGCCATGACTACCGAGCCGATCGCCCCGACCGCCAACGCGCTCGACGCCGCACCGGCGCGGCCGCTGTGGCAGGTGATCTTCATCCGCCCGGTCATGTTGACGGTGCTGCTGCTCATCCTCGAGCCGATCGTGGCCAGCGTGTTCTGGCCGCAATCGCTCGACCTCCAATATATCCTCTCGACCTTCACGCTCACCGCACCGCTGGCCCTGATGGCGCTGGTGCTGACGCTGGTGATCATCGCCGGCGAGATCGACCTGTCGCCCGCGTCCAGCATGGCACTGACGGCGTGCGTGTTCGCGGCGGTGCAGCAGGCTGGCGTGCCTTTCCCGCTCGCCGTGCTCATCTGCGTCGTCCTCGGGCTGGTGCTCGGCCTGTTCAACGCCTTTCTCGTCGTGTTCCTGCGCCTGCCGTCATTGATCGCAACCATCGGGACGCTGACCTTCTATCGCGGCCTCGCGCAGGTGTTGGCCGGCGACAACTCGATCAAGCTGCCCGAGTGGTACATGGGGCTCAACCTCGTGACGATCCTCGGCATCCCAGTGCCGGATCTCATCGTGCTCGTTGCCGCGATCCTGCTCGCGCTGCTGCTCGGCGCCACGATCTTCGGGCGGCAAGTGTTCCAGATCGGCACCAACGAGATCGCGGCGCGGCACGCCGGCATCCGCACCCGCAGCATCAAGACGACGCTCTTTGCGACGCTCGGCGTCGTCAGCGCGCTTGCTGGAATGATGTTCGTCTCGCAGCTCGGCACGGTGCGCTACGATCTGGGTCTGGGCGGTGAGCTGCAGATGGTGCTGATGGCGATGCTGGGCGGCACCTACATCTTCGGTGGCCGCGGTTCGATTCTCGGCACGTTTCTCGCCGGCTGGCTGCTGTCGATCATGACCAATGCCATGAACACCGCGAGCTGGCTGCCCGCCACGCAGTTCTGCCTGCTCGGCGTGCTGCTCATCGTCTCCATCATCATCACCAATTTCATCTATTCCCGCACCCAGAGGTAGCGGGCGTGTCCGCCGGACAAACCGGCACCAACAGGAGGAAGCAAGTGCTAAAACGTACCCTACTCGCCGGAATGGCCGCTCTCGGCCTCGCTGTCGCCTTCTCGTCGGGCGCCCTCGCGGCGCACGATTTCAAGATCGTCTACATCGGCAAGAACACTGGCAACCCGTACTTCGACTCGATCACGGGCGGTTTCAAGGATGCCTGCGCCAAGATCGGTTGCCAGTTCGAGTTCGTGGCCCCGGCGACCGCTGAGGCCACCTCGCAGATCCCGCTGATCGACGCGCAGGTGCAGAAGGGCGTCAACGTCATCGCCATCGCGCCCAACAGCCCCGATGCGATGAACCAGGCCCTCGATGCAGCCCGCGCCAAGGGCATCCTCGTGCTCGCCGTGAACGGCGATCTCGTCGGCAATGAGAGCCATCGCGACGCCAACATCCTGCCGGTCGACTTCACCAAGACCGGCCCGAACCAGGTCGAGCTGATGGGCTCGATGATCGGCTACAAGGGCGATATCGCGATCCTTTCGGCCACCACCGAAGCGCCCGACCAGAACACCTGGATCGCGGCGATGAAGGACACGCTGGCCAAGGATCCGAAATACAAGGACATGAAGCTCGTCGCGACCGTCTACGGCGACGACCAGCCGGAGAAGTCGACCACCGAAATGGAGGGCCTCCTCTCCAACTATCCGAACCTCGTGGGCGTAATCGCGCCGACGACGGTGGGCGTGGCTGCCGCGGCGCAGGTCGTCCAGCAGCGCGGCATTGCCGACAAGGTGCATGTCACCGGTCTCGGCCTGCCCTCCGAGATGAAGGACTTCATCAAGGACGGCACCGTGAAGGCGTTCCAGCTCTGGTCGCCGTACAATGAAGGATGGCTCGCGGCCTATTTTGCCGACGGCGTCCTCAACAAGACGATCGACAACAAAGTCGGCACCAAGTTCGATGTCCCGACCCTGGGCACCATCACCATCGGCGACAAGAACGTGATGAACACGCAGGCCGAGCTGACCACCTTCGACGCGTCGAACATCGACAACTTCAACTTCTAAGCTTAGGGGGCGCCCGCGACCATCATGCCGGGCGCCCCTTTTCTCTTGTCTCCGAATGGATCCTTCCATGAACAGCTATGATCTCGCGGGCCGCGTTGCCATCATCACCGGCGGCGGCCAGGGTATCGGCCTCTCCGTCGCCGAGCGCATGCTCGAGAGCGGTGCCTCGGTCTCGATCTGGGACGTCGATGCAAAGCTGCTCGAGGCGCTCGAGGCCAAATATGGCAAGGGCGGGAAGGTGCAGGCCCTGCGGGCCGACATCAGCAAGATCGACTCCGTCGAGGCATCGACCAAGGCAGTCATCGACCGCTTCGGCAAGATCGACATCCTCATCAACAACGCCGCCATTGTCGGGCCGAACGCCAACACCTGGGAGTATCCCGTCAAGGCGTTCGAGGACGTGGTGCAGATCGGCCTCGTCGGCACGTTCTACATGTGCCGCACCGTCGTGCCGCACATGATCGCCACGGGCTATGGCCGCATCGTCAACATCGCCTCGATCGCCGGCAAGGAAGGCAATCCGGGGGCGCCGGCCTACTCGTCGATGAAGGCGGGCGTGATCGGGCTCACCAAGTCGCTCGGCAAGGAGCTCGCCAAATACAACATCGCGGTCAACGCCGTGACCCCTGCGGTCGCCAAGACCGCGATGGGGATGAGCCAGGACCCCGATTTCATCAAGATGATCCTCTCCAAGATTCCGCGCGGACGGATGCTGGAGCTCAATGAAGCGTCCTCGATGATCTGCTGGCTCGCGAGCGAAGAAAACTCCTTCACCACCGCCGCCGTGTTCGACCTGTCGGGTGGCCGGGCGACCTACTGAAGCCGCCCAGACCAGGGTTTGACGGCTAGCCCCTCAGGCAGCGCTCGAGGCAGGCGAGCCAGTTCTCGCTGGCGAACTTCCGCAGCAGCGGTGCGTCATAGCCGTGGGCGGCGAGCGTCTCGAACAGCGAGGGCACGCCGGTCACGTCCTTGATCGGGTCGGGGACGGTGCAGCCGTCGAAATCGGAGCCGAGGCCGACGTGATCCTCGCCGAGCTTGTCGATCAGGTAATCGATGTGGCGAACCATCGCCTCGAGCCCGACATCGGAGGTGCCCATGCCGTCGGTCCTGAGGAACGAGGTCGAGAAATTGAGCCCGACCATGCCGCCGGAATCGCGGATCATGCCGAGCTGGCGATCGGTCAGGTTGCGCGGCGAGGCGCAGAGCGCGTGGACGTTCGAGTGCGTCGCGACCAGCGGCGCCGTCGAGATCTGCGCCACGTCGTCAAAGCCCTTGGCGTTCATGTGCGACAGGTCGATCAGGATGCCGAGCCGGTTACAGAGCCGCACGAGGTCCTTGCCGGCTTCGGTGAGGCCCGGGCCGATATCGGGATCGCCGGGAAACTTGAACGGCACGCCGTGGCCGAACACCGTCGGCCGGCTCCACACCGGGCCGATCGAGCGCAGGCCCATTTCGTAGAACAGATAGAGCGCATCGAGATCGGCACCGATCGCCTCGGCGCCCTCCATGTGCATGACGCCGGCGATCCGGCCCGAGCCGAAGGTCTTCCTCACCTCCGCGGCGGAGCGGCAGACGGCGAAATTATCGGGGGCGACGCGCGCCATCCAGTGCAAATGCCCCGCCATGGCCAGCGCGATCGGCTGGGCGTAGTCGGCCGGCATCATATCGGGCAGCGGCACCTCGAACGGCGCCGTCTTCATCGCCGACATGTAGTCCATCCCGGTCTTGGGGGACGGCACGTAGATCGCGAACAGGCCGCCGGCAAAGCCGCCGCGCTGCATGCGCTTCAAGTCGAGATGGCCGATGCCGGTCTCGCCCAGCCACAGCTCGTCGCGACGCTCGGGGTCGTTCTTGAGGCGGAGCAGGAAATCGTTGTGGCCGTCGAAAAAAGGCAGGGGGGTGGTCACGTCATTGGTCCCGGGGCGCGCCTTGCGCCGTCGCGCCCATGCTGACAGGTTTCGGCGGTCCCTCGCAATCCTCACCGAATGTCACAGCCCTTCGCCATCGCCGACATTCCCCGAACCGACTGGGACCGGCCGCCCTGGAACCGCTGGTCGTTCCAGCATGTCGGCGACATCCTGCCAACGGCGGCCATCGAGCGCGGTGATGCACGCGCACTACTGCGCGCTGAGCGTGATCTGGATGGCCTCGAGGTTGTCGGACTCGATGGTCGGCCGACGACGCTGCGCGAGTTCCTCGAAGCGACGTTCACGGATGGGTTCCTCGTCCTCCGCCGCGGCGCGATCGTCTATGAGCGCTATTTCAACGGCATGGACGAGGGCACCCTCCACCTCTCGCAATCGCTGTCGAAATCGTTCTGCGGCGCGCTCGCCGGCATCCTGATCGGGCGCGGGACGCTCGATCCCGATGCAGCCGTCACCGATGTGCTGCCCGAACTGGCGCCCACCGCCTATCGCGGCGCGACCATCCGCCACCTGCTCGACATGACGAGCGGCGTACGCTTCAGCGAGGACTACACCGATCCGCGCTCGCATATGGGTCGGCTCGATGTTGCCTCCGGGTGGAAGCCGCGGCCCGATGACGGCGGC
>Ga0265338_10001266_pt1 | contig 41690 bp, 28 predicted proteins | sample 42126metaG_FD_193579 | JGI IMG/M metagenome (GOLD analysis project Ga0265338, IMG submission 193579) | Rhizosphere microbial communities from Carex aquatilis grown in University of Washington, Seatle, WA, United States - 4-21-26 metaG | ecosystem: Host-associated > Plants > Roots > Rhizosphere... | reverse complement strand
ATTGCGCTCTGTGGCCATAAGCAACGAGCCCCAGACATGGCCTCCGACATGGCCCGACAAAGATACGAGTTGGAACGGGCGGTGGAATGGATATTTCGGGACGTCGACCACTTTTGCACCTGACCAGGAGAGTTATACCGTCATGGATGATCAGTACTTCGATTCGTGGGACTACAATCCCGATAACAGGGACGCCACGCGGCACGGGTTGGGAATGAAGATCGCGGTGAGAGGGTTTCAGTGGGCTACGCCTCAGGCAGGCAACGTCATTTTCTGGCATTACGATGTCACGAACGAAAGCACTACCGACTATCCTCAGACCGGCGGTCCTGAAAATATCATCTTCGGCTTATATATGGATTCCGGTGTCGGCGGTTCGGCGCAAGGCTGCGATCCTGTTCCTGAATCGGATGATGACAATGCCTTCTTTGATCGCTCTAATTCATTGGGACTGAATCTGGTTTATACGTGGGATACATATGGCCACGGCGTTGACCTTGTCAGCAAATGCAGTAGAACGGGATACCTGGGGTATGCGTACCTTGAGACGCCCGGAAAGCCGTACGACGGAATTGACAATGACGGCGATGGCATCATTGATGAGAGCAGAACCAGCGGTCCGGGCCAAAAGATCGTAGGCCAGCAGAATATTCTGGCCTACGTGCAATCACACCCCGAGAAATATAACATCTCTGCATTTGAGGCTTATTACGGCAAAATCCAGGACCGCCCGGCCTACAAAGCAGGGGTCTGGTGGACCGGAGACGAAGATATGGACTGGGTCGCCGCTCTCAATGATTTCGGACAGGACGGGGAGCCAAATACTCACGATCCGGGAGAAGGCGACGGCATTCCAACCGAAGGAGAGCAGAATTTTGACGGAACAGATCTTCATGAATCCGATCAAATCGGATTAACCGGTTTCAGAATGTGGAAAATTGGTTCCACGCAAGGGTTGCCAACCGATGGCGGAATCACTTTTTACGACAACGGGAAAGAAAATTATCCGCAGCTGTTTTATCAATTTTTCACGAACACGTCTCCCGAAGCTAGGTTCGACACAGCCGTCGCCAATAACTATAATATAGGATTCCTCTTTGCGTCAGGACCATTCACCTTGAAAGCGGGATCACAGGAGAGGTTCAGCCTGGCGTTGGCGTTCGGGTGGGATTTGAACGAACTGATAAACACGACTAAGGTAGTACAGGCGATCTATAACGGCAATTATAAATTTGCAACCCCTCCGCCGGTACCAACGTTGTCGGCCGAGGCGGGGGATGGCTATGTTCAACTTCGCTGGGATGATGTGGCAGAACATTCCACGGATCCCACGACCGGCATCAACGATTTCGAGGGTTACAAGGTCTACCGCGCGACCGACTATCAATTCAAGGATGTGAACACAGTCGTCTCCGCACGGGGCATCTCACAGACCAGCAACGGAAACCCGTTGGCACAATTCGACCTCAAAGACGGAATCAGCGGATATTCCGCGCAGGTGGTCAATGGTCTGGCATTTTATTTGGGAAGCGAAACAGGGCTCCAACATTCGTTTCGAGACACCGCGGTGGTCGATGGACAAGAATATTTCTATGCGGTGACTTCGTATGACTTCGGTGCCACGATCATCGAGGGATTATCGGGCGCCGAGTTCACCTTCTATCCCGCCGAGAATTCAATCTCGGTGTCGAGAACGCTTCTCGGGGGAATCAGCCTCCCGAAGAACGTCGTTGACGTCCGTCCAAATCCCAGGGTGCTGGGATATCAACCGGCGGCTACATCAGTTGTATCGAAAATATCCGGTACGGGCGTAGGTACAGTATCAGTGAACGTGCTTTCCTCGTCTCTCGTTCCAAGCGATCATATCATGAAGATCACGTTCAATACCAGCCCGGACAGCGTCCATCCCCTTTCGTACAACTTGATAGACAGCACGACGGGCAATAAGGTAATTTTCAGCACCGGAAATGACTTCGACGGACTGGGCTCTGGAATCTCGGGCCTTGGCATTCAACCCGTGGTGAGAACCCTTCAAACGTACCAGGTCGATACGGCACATACCGGGTTTGCCCCGGGAAGCCCGACGAATGCTCAACTCGATATCAGCTATATGGGAACATGGCCCGTCAATTTTAAGAGAATGGGTTTCCCCAACAGCTTCACGATAACATTTGCCGATTCTACGCTGGATACGACATACTCAGACCATTGGTACGATCCGATCATTCCGGTGAAATTCAAAATCGTCGCTCACACGGAAATCGGAGACAAGAAACTCAAGTTCACCTTCTTTGACAGCAATAATGATTCGACATTGAGCTACTCAAGCAATGCTGAGGAAATCGATGTCCTCACGGGAGACGATACGATTCCTTCCAGCCAGCGGCTCACGTGGAGGGTGAGACTCAAGAATGCAACGGCAGCCACAAAGACTCCGGGCAAGGGGGATGTCTACGAATTCAAGACCATTGTTCCATTCAGCGCGAATGATGTTTTTGTCTTCAAGACATCGGCATTGCTTGTCGATCTCAACTCCGCTCATCAACAGTTCAAGCAAGGCCCCTACGTGGTGCCAAACCCGTACGTTGGTGCTGCCAGCTTTGAGCCGGCACCGTTCGAAGTTCAGGGGCGGGGTGACCGGAGAATGGAGTTTCGGAACCTGCCGAAGAATTGTGTTATTAGAATATATACCGTGCGTGGAAATTTGGTCAGAACACTTACCCAAGATGGTTCGATCGGCGGGTATGTCGCGTGGGATATGCGGACCAAAGACAACTTGGATGTGGCGCCCGGATTATATATCTATCAAGTCGACGGCGGCAGCGCGGGCACGAGTATCGGAAAATTTGCCATCATCAAGTAGGTGAGGACAGCTATGACAAAGGAAATTGCATTATTCTTCGTTCTGCTTGTCCTCGCAGCGTCTCAGGCACAGGCACAATCCAAGACAGGCACTACGGTGGGGGATTTTCTGTCGATCGAACCGAGCGCTCACATTGCCGGAATGGGGAACGCGGGAGTGACAAACTACAGCGAACCGGAAGCAGCGTACTACAATCCAGGCAGCATAGGATTCTTTCACGGGAACTCAGCCGAGTTCACGCACAGCTTGTGGCTTGCCGATATCGCTTACGATTACGGAATACTCACATTCGAAGTTGGCGACGCCGGCAATTTGTATGCAACCATGACATCGCTCAGTTCGGGGGAGATCGACGTGCGGACCGTTGCACAACCTCTCGGCACGGGAGAACGATATACTGTTTCGGATGTGGCTGCTGGAATAGGATTCGCGCGCCAGATTTCGGAGCGGTTTTCCGCCGGCATACAAGTGAATTATCTCCAGGAGACAATCTGGCACAGCGCTATGGATGCGTATTCCATCAGCGTCGGAACGATCTACAGGATCTCACCGGACGGATTTCATCTGGGGGCCAGCATCTCCAACTTCGGCACGCGGGGCAAATTCGACGGACGAGATTTGCGGGTGCTGTACGACCAGAACATTGCGACGAATGGAGATAACGGCAACCTTCCAGCGCAGTTATACACGGACAATTTTCCTTTGCCTGTCATGTTCCGTGTCGGAGTAGGATTACCGGTCAAAGTGGGGGAGGCGGATAAAGTCACAATGGCGGTCGATGCGTTTCATCCGAGTGACAATACAGAAAGCATAAGCTTCGGTGCGGAGTATCTCTTTGAGAACACTTTTGCTTTACGGGCAGGGTACCAGAACCTCTTCCAGCAGGATTCCGAAGTCGGCTTAACCGTTGGCGCGGGCGTCCAGTATGATATGGTCGGATACAAGTTGAACTTCGATTACGGCTGGGCAGATCACGGAAGGCTCAAAGACACGCATCGAATCACCGTCGGGCTATCTTTTTAGTGTACGGCGCAGTATTTCCGAAGGATAAAAAGTGAAACTGTTGAAGACTTCATACGGGCATTTTTCTAAGGATGGGAGGGAATTTATTGTCGCGACGCCGAGGACGCCGCGTCCGTGGATCAACGTCATCAGCAACGGCGATTATGGAATGACGGTGTCCCAAACTGGGAGTGGATACAGCTGGCGAACTCATGCCCAACTCAACCGTCTCACACGCTGGGATCAGGACCTTATAAAAGACGAGTGGGGAAAATACATCTATATACGCGATGAACGGGACAATGTCTGGTCGGCGGGTTGGAAGCCTGTCTGCGCGGAGCCGGACTCGTATCGATGCAGACATGGCATCGGTTATTCCATCATAGAGTCGAGTAATCACGGCATTGAGACTGAACTGCTCGTATTCCTGCCAAACGATGAGCCGATGGAGATCTGGAAACTGACTCTCCGCAACACCACAAAAAGATCGCGGGTTCTCGACCTCTTCACTTTTTTTGAGTGGGCGCTCGGCCAATCTCCCGATTGGCACCGCGAATTTCACAAATCGTTCATGAAGACAGATTTTGATACGAAGAAAAATACCATTCTTGCGGTAAAACGTTTGTGGGAAGTGCCGACAAGCAGGGGACACTGGAACACAGATTGGCCGTATGTAGCGTTCCATTCTGTGGATGTGAAGCCGGTTTCCTTCGAGACAGACAAGGAATCATTTCTGGGAATGTACGGAAACCAGGCGCACCCTTCCGCCCTGCGGGAAAAGCGACTCAAGCAAAGGAAGGGGAACTCGATCGATCCTATCGGAAGCCTTCAAAACCGCATCACGCTGAAACCGAATGAAGAAAAGACACTTTGCTACACGCTCGGCTGCGCGGATTCGAAGGAGCAAGCGTCAACGCTTGCCAGAAAGTACCACTCTTTGACAAAGGTCCAAGAAGCCTTTGAAGCGGTTCAACAGAGGTGGACGGCGATCCTGAACACTGTGGATGTTTCAACGCCGGACGATCCGATGAATATCATGGAGAATGTCTGGCTAAAATATCAGGCGATTTCCGGGCGAATATGGGGGAGAACGGCGTACTATCAAACCGGGGGCGCGTACGGTTTTCGTGACCAACTTCAGGATAGCCAACTCTGGCTTGTCATTGATCCGGAGCGCACTAAAGTACAACTGAAATTACACGCACGACATCAGTTCAAGGACGGAACGGTTTATCACTGGTGGCATCCGCTCTCAGAGATCGGCCTGAAGAACCAGATATCCGATAATTTGTTATGGCTGCCTTTTGTCATGTACGCGTATCTTGAGGAGACAAACGATTTTTCTGCTTTGAACGAGCGAGAAGCGTTCGTTGATTATCCGGAGCCGGCAACGATGTATGATCACTGCGTCCGGGCGATCGATAAAGCGCTGGAACGGTTCAGCCCGCGAGGGCTCCCTCTTATCGGAGCCGGGGACTGGAACGACGGTCTCAGTGCGGTCGGACTGGAAATGAAAGGCGAATCGGTATGGCTCGGACATTTCATCCACAGAATCCTTCGAGACTTTGCGACCGTGGCAGAGTTCACCAACGATGCTCAGCGCGCTGAGAATTATAGAAACCGTGCACAGAAGTTGAGAGATGTCCTCAATGCAGAGGCATGGGACGGCGAGTACTATTTCGGGGCTACGAAAGACTCGGGCGAAAAAATTGGAAGCAGCGTGAACGATGAAGGTTCCGTTTGGCTCAATCCTCAGACATGGGCAGTCATCGCGGGGGTTGCGGACAATGAGCGAGCCCATCAGGTGATAGATGTGGTGGAGAAGAGGTTAGAGAAAAAAATCGGTCCATTGCTCCTCTCTCCCGCCTACTCGAAGAGCGATGCAGAGGTTGGTTATTTGACCCGATACAGTCCGGGCATGAGGGAGAACGGGGGCGTGTACACTCATGCATCGACATGGGCGGTCATCGCTGAAGCGATGTTGGGAAGGGGTGATGCGGCGTTTCGCATTTATTCGAAATTGAACCCGATCAATCGAGGCAAGAATCCCGAGACGTACGTCGCCGAGCCGTACGTAACCTCCGGAAATATCGAAGGCCCCGAATCAGCATTCTTCGGACGCGGCGGCTGGAGTTGGTACACGGGTTCTGCGACGTGGCTGTTCAAGGCAGGACTTGAATGGATTCTCGGTATCCGTCCGACATTTGAGGGGCTTCTCGTAGACCCATGCATTCCGAAGAAATGGAACACCTACACAGTGCGGCGTACTTTCCGGGGAGCTCAGTATACGATCGAAGTCAGAAATCCCGCGCACGTCAACTGCGGTGTTCTGGAGCTCTGGGTTGACGGAAATCGGCACTGCATGACGAAGGGACCCAGGAACAAAGTCGTTCCCCAGTTCGATGTAGGGACGAAACATTCAGTTCTTGCAATTCTTGGTAAGGAATAGAAATTTTCCATCACGGTGAAGAAGAATATGAAAAAATTATATATTCTCGTTCTCCTTTTTATCGAGGCGACCGGAGTGTCGGCGCAGCCGACGACGGATGCCCTTCTGGATACAATCCAGCATGGGGCTTTCAATTTTTTCTGGAACGAGGCAAATCCGGCGAACGGTCTGATCAAGGACCGGAGTGCGCAGGGTGCTCCGTGCAGTATCGCCTCCCTTGGATTTGGATTGAGCGCCATCTGCATCGGGGTTGATCACGGATGGGTGAGTCGGGCAGTCGCTCGCGACAGGGTGCTCACTGCACTCAACACATTATGGTCATCTCCGCAAGGATACGGGGAAAACGGGTTCGCCGGCGTGTTCGGATTGTTTTATCATATGCTTGATATGAACACGGCAACCCGCACATGGAATAGCGAACTCTCGACAATCGATACCGGACTCCTCCTCGCCGGAATCATCGATGCCCGTGAATATTTCAACGGCACCGATTCGCTCGATACCCGCGTCCGTAATCTTGCCGATTCAGTTTATTACCGGATGGATTGGAACCTCATGCGAAACTACGATCCCGGCATTCTCATGGCATGGCAGCCGACGACGGGCTTTGCGGGGTATGGTCAATGGGTTGGATACTGCGAGGCCTCCATCATGTACATTCTGGCTCTCGGTTCGCCGACCCATCCGATCGATTACGACGGCTGGCTGAAGTGGACCAGCGGGTACGATTATGGCACTCAATATGGCCAAACGTATGTTATTTTTCCGCCGCTGTTCGGCCACCAATACTCGGAGTGCTGGATCGACTTCCGGAATATCGCCGACGATTACATGCGCACCCGTGGGCTGACCTATTTTGAGAATTCACGGCGGGCGACACTGGCACAGCGCGCATATTCTATTGAGAATCCCGGCCACCACGCCGGATACGGCGACTCTCTCTGGGGGATCACTGCCAGCGACGATCCAGGCGGCTACAACGCGCGGGGCGCGCCTCCCGCGCAGAATGATGATGGAACAATTGCACCGACAGCGCCCATAAGCTCGATCGTCTTCGCTCCCGAAGTTGTCATTCCGGTGATTCACAAGATGTGGGATACATATCAGGCGCAGCTCTGGACACCCTACGGGTTCCGCGACGCCTTTAATCTTGATCAGAATTGGTGGGATAGCGACGTCATCGGTATCGACGAAGGCCCGATGATCATCATGATCGAAAATTATCGAACTCAGAAGGTCTGGAACAGATTCATGCAGAATGCTGATGTCCAACGAGGTCTACAAATGGCACGATTCACGCCGGTGACCGCCGTTCCTTGGCAGACAGCAGTAACGGAAAAATTTGCCCTGCATCAGAACTATCCGAACCCGTTCAACCCTTCGACGGAGATAAGTTATGATCTGCCGATGCGATCGCACGTTCTCGTGAAGATATTCAACATTCTTGGACAGCAAATAGCATTGCTGGCCGACGAAGTTCAGGTTCCAGGAATTCACCGGTACGTTTTCTCCGGTCGCGACTATGATTTGCCGAGCGGGGTGTACATTTATTCTGTCACCGCGGGTAAAAACGTCGAGACGAAAAAAATGGTTCTTCTGAAATGAAGCGTGTCACGAACATCGTTCTCCGTGTTTGCTTTCTCCTCTGTCTGGTGCAATCAGCCTGGGCCCAGTCACGTCCTGCTCTCGACCCATTTGTCGATACACTGCAATTGCGCACGATGCGCTGGTTTCTCGAAGTGACGCCGCCGGAAACCGGACTGACGCCGGATCGATGGCCAACTCCTTCTCCATCGAGCATCGCCGCCGTCGGTTTTGCACTGACAGTATATCCGATCGCCGTTGAGCGAAAGGTTATTACACGGAATGAGGCTGCAGCACGGACGCTGAAAACGCTTCATCATTTGTGGATGTCGCCGCAAAATTCACTCGCCGACGCAGTCTCGGGCTACAAGGGCTTCTTTTATCATTTCATCGACACGAAGACGGGACTGCGCGCGTGGGACTGTGAACTTTCGACCATCGATACGGGCATTCTGATAGCAGGCGCTCTTTTTGACCAATCCTACTTTGATCGGAACAGCCCTCAGGAAAAAGAGATACGGGCTATAGCCGATTCTCTGTTCCGGAGGGTTGACTGGCAATGGGCAATGAACGGCCGTGATGGGATTGTGATGGGATGGACACCGGAAAAAGGATTTCATCCATGGATCTGGCACGGCTACAATGAAGCCATGATCATGTACATTCTTGCTCTTGGCTCTCCCACACATCCAGTCCCGGAGACTGCATGGAATGCCTGGACCAGCACATATTTGTGGTCTGACTATTATGGCCAGGCTCATCTCGCATTCATGCCGCTCTTCGGTCATCAGTACTCGCATGGGTGGATTGATTTCAGGGGAATCAAAGATTCATACATGCAGAGCAAAGGGATCGATTATTTTGAGAACTCTCGGCGTGCAACGCTCGTTCACCGGGAGTACGCGCGAAAGAACCCGAATCACTGGATCGGTTATTCCGATTCCGTGTGGGGCATGAGCGCGTGCGATGGGCCCAAAGATACAACCTTTACTGTCGAGGGGCGATCTCGGCTGTTTCGTTCATACTCTGCTCGCGGAACCGGCGCGGACGAGGAAGTTGATGACGGCACCCTTGCACCCTGCGCTGCTGCCGGGTCCATTCCTTTCGCTCCGGAAATCTGTATTCCAGCGCTTAAGGCGATGAAAAATTCGTACGGCGAGAAACTGTGGACACGCTACGGCTTTGTAGATGCGTTTAACCCTACCTATGTTACTCCTTCGACTCCCGATGGCTGGTTCGATCATGACTACCTCGGCATCGACCAGGGGCCCATCGTTTTGATGATAGAGAATTTTCGAGACGACTTCGTGTGGGAAGTGATGAAGAAGAACCCCTATATTGCGGCCGGCTTAAAAAGAGCAGGATTTACGGGTGGATGGCTGGAGACAAAGAGATAGGCCTTCTCCTCTCTTTTCTTGGTAGACGAACCGAAAGTGCAGCGCCTCTCGTTGTGGTTTCTTCGTGCCTGGTGTCGTTCAAATCCTCTCACTGATCTTGAAACACCTAAGAGACGTAGTCTGTGAATGAGGCGTCGCGCGAACGTAATGAAAAGTGTCTGTGGAGTATAGCAGAACAAGGAGGGATGGTATTACGAACGATGGGGAATTTGATAGATTATCGATTACGACCGATTAACTATGACAAAAGCCTCGTCAGCAAAAAAGGAAAATCTGCCAATCTTCATGGTTTTCACTTTCATGATGCTTATGGCAGCGCCCGAGTGTCTTCAGGCCCAATCGTCGGGCATCACGACCTACTGCAATCCTGTCGATATCAACTATCAGTACAACTTCGAGCAGATCAACGAGAACATTTCATATCGCTCAGGCGCCGATCCTGTAATTGTGAACCACAACGGAGAGTACTATCTATTCGTGACGAATTCCGGAGGATGGTGGCATTCAAAGGATCTGCTCCATTGGGACTATGTTGTCCCTGACAAATGGCCGATGGAAGATATCTGCGCGCCGGCCGCGCTTTCGGTTCGTGACACGCTTTATCTGTTTCAATCCACGTTCACTCCGCGGCCGATCCTGTTTACAACCAAACCTGAAACGGGGCATCTTCAGTTTTTCAATCGGCTCATGCCCGAGCTTCCCGACAGCATTAAGGGGCCTTGGGACCCGGATATTTTTTGGGATGGAGAAAAAGATCAGTGGTACCTCTTTTGGGGTTCCTCAAATCTCTATCCCATTTATGGCGTCGAGCTCGATCACAATAACCGATTGGTGTATAATGGAAAACCAAGGGAGCTGATCTATCTGCATCCCGACAAGCACGGATGGGAAAGATTCGGTCCCGACCATCGCGGGACGATCGATCCGTACGTAGAGGGGGCGTGGATGACCAAGCATGATGGCAAATACTATCTTCAATATGCGGCTCCCGGTACAGAGTACAATGTGTACGCGAATGGTACCTATGTTGGGGATAACCCGCTCGGCCCCTTCACCTATGCTCCATACAATCCCGTTTCATACAAGCCCGGCGGCTTCATGGCGGGGGCTGGACACGGAAACACGTTCCAGGACAACTACGGCAATTATTGGAACACGGGAACGCCCTGGATCGGAGTCAACTGGAACTTCGAACGCCGCATCGCGATGTTCCCGGCAGGATTCGACCCCGACGGACAGATGTTTGCCGATACACGCTTTGGAGATTTTCCGCAGAGATTGCCGACTGCACGCTGGACAAAAAGCGAAGATTTGTTTGCGGGTTGGATGCTGCTCTCTTACAAGAAACCGGTCGAGGCCTCATCCGCTCGCGATTCTTTTCCGCCGCAAAATGTCACCGACGAAAATCCTCGGACGTTCTGGGTCGCTGCGACAAACTCGCCCGCTGAATGGCTCACGATCGATCTTGGGCGGATCAACGACGTCAAGGCCGTGCAGGTGAATTTTGCCGATTACAAATCGAATATTTTCTCCAGTGATTCCGGGGTCTATACGCAATTCAGACTTTCGTCCTCCGTTGATGGCAAGGAGTGGAGAACGATCGCGGACCTGGCGAATGAGAAACGAGATCGTCCAAATGCCTACATTGAATTACCGTCGGCGGCAAGAGCGAGGTACATCAGATACAACCATCTTTACACCGCATCTCGCAATTTGGCCATCAGCGATATTCGTGTTTTCGGGAACGGTGACGGGGGGCCTCCGGACCCGCCGGCGGATTTCTCCGTTCATCGGGAGACGGATCGGCGGAACGCTCTTGTTCAGTGGAAGGCAATTTCCGGAGCCGTTGGCTACAACGTTCGTTGGGGGATACGGAAGGAGAAGCTGTATGAAACATATCAGGTCTTTGCAGATTCTGGAACGAAGCTGGAAATTCGGGCGCTCACTGTTGAACAAGGGTACTTCTTTGCCGTGGAGGCATTCAATGAAACGGGCGTCTCGCGGCCAAGTGAGGTAGTGGCCTGTCCATAGGTGCAACCTGGCGTTGCCGCCGAACGGAGTAAGCCATTTATTGAGACGGATATTTTTTTAAAGATGCGCATATGGAATTGTCAACCAGATTCAGTCAAGTGGAATAGGAGATAATGGGATGAGTTTTACTGCTGCAGGAGGGTATTTTCTGAAAGATGGAAAGCCCCACTTCGTAATTTCGGGAGAAGTTCATTACTTCAGGCTCGATCCGCTGTTATGGGAAAAACACCTTGTCCTGCTGAAACAAGCAGGGGCAAACACAACGTCGACATATATCCCATGGGACTGGCACGAATACGAGGAAGGGAAATTTGACTTTTCGGGAGACACGCACCCAGCCAGAAATATTTTGAAATATTTCGAGCTGTGCAAGAAAGTCGGATTGCATTTGATCGTAAAACCAGGTCCGTACATTCTTGCCGAATATGAATCACACGGCCTCCCCGATTGGCTCTTGCACCGATGCAGCAAGAGTGCCCACGCGCAGGATGAAAACGAGAATGTGATCGCGCCTGATCTGATGTCGTACATGTCGGAGGAATTCCTTCATTATACTTTTCTCTGGTATGATAAAATCATGCCCGTCGTCTGTGAACACCAAGAGAGCAGCGGGGGCCCGATTACAATGCTGCAAGTGTGCAACGAGGTCGGCGTGTTCCAATGGCTATCAGGCAAAATAGATTACAATGCGTCGGTTGTCAGCTTATACAAGCAATTTCTTCGAGGGAAATACCCGGCCGTCGAAGATATGAACCGGACGTACGGAACTCGATATGTCTCATTTGATGAAGTCATTGCTCCGAGGGGCAAGATCGAAAACAAGCAGGAGTACTGTGCATATTATGACTTTCACCTTTTTTACAGACACTACTACGCCTTGTATCTCGACACGCTCATAAAAAAAATCAGAAGCCTCGGCATTACGCTCCAGCTGACTCACAATATTCCTGGCTGGATTTACGGCAATGCTGCCGAATTGCCAATGCTTATTAGTACGTATGAAGAGGTCATGAGGACGCGCTCCGATATCGTCTTCGGTTTGGATCACATTCCGGAATTTGTTTCTTTCCGCAATGCGCACTCAGACCTGGCGTGCAACAAGATCCTCGAGGCGATGCAGCCCTATGGGCCTGTATGGGCGGCTGAATTCCAGGCAGGAACAAGGGAGCATAAGGTGAATTGCGACCCGAATGATATGGAGACGTTTTACAATGCATCGCTCGCGCACGGGTTAAAAAGTTTCAATTACTATTCGTTCTCTCAGGGGGTTAATCCGAAAGGAAAAGGATTCTTCGGGAAGACGTTCTATTTTCAAACGCCTCTCAACTCCAAAGCAGAAAAATCACCGTTATATACGGTCGTCAAAAAAATTGACAATTTCATCAATCGTGAAAAAGACAATCTCTTGCTCAGCAGAGCTGAAGCAAAGATTTGTGTGGGCTTCTACAAGCCGTATTTCTATACGGAACTTACGGCATCTCAACTGCTCAAAGAGCGTAAACTGCAAGTCGAAAAACTGGGCCTTTCGCTTGATCCTAAATTCGTTCGTGAAGAGCTTTTCTTTAATGGACTATTGCGTAGTCTGCAAACATTGAATTTCAATTATGATATCCATGATTTGCAGAGCGATAGCCATGAAGGATTGCTGAAATACAGACAGCTTTGGGTTGTATCAACTGAATTCATGGACAGCGGTACCCAGAGTCTCCTTGTTCAATACGTGAAGAACGGGGGACATCTGGTGATCTACCCTGCAATACCGACGTTTGATACGTATCTCAATCCGTGCACGATCCTCAGGGATGAACTGGACATTCCGTTTACGAAGTCGACAAGTCCCAACAAGGTTGATGCGTTTGATATTGAGGACGTTTTTACTTTATTGAAAGAAAAGCAGATCTTTTCGACGAAAGATGGAGAAGCTGTTTCGAAGACGAAGACAGGGGAGGTCTGCGGCCTGCGGAAGAAAGTTGGCAACGGTGTGGTCACAGCGCTTGGATATGCATTCGGGTACACAACTGACGAGCATTTACAGGTGTACGAAAAAATTGTCACTCTTGAAAAAATCAAGAGACAGGCGAAAGTTTCCGACCCTGATATCCAATTTGTCATTCGTAAAGGGAAGAAGTATTCTTACCTGTTTGTGCTGAACTACCGCAACGAGAAGAAGACATTTACGGTCGATTCGAAGAAATTTACCCTGCGCCCTTTTTCCTGCAAGATCATCGAAAGGAAATGACGATGGCGGTTAAATCATTTTGCGTGCCGGCCTGATCCGGTTGCGCAACACTACTCACTAAATCTCATCGAGCCATGAAATCATTCAGGGCACTCGCCCTTGCGGGGTTACTCCTCAGTACAGTTTCTTTCTCTCAGAATCCGGTCACAGAAGCAAGGATCGACTCCCTCCTGAAACTTATGACCCTGGAGGAAAAACTTGGACAATTAAATCAGGTGATCGGCACGCACCCTCCCGGCGGCGAAGAACGGATCAGTGAGGACCAGGCGAGCTTGATCGGAGAAGGGAGGATCGGGTCGTTCCTTGGAATTATCGGCGCGAAAGAGACAGGAAGAATACAACGAATTGCCGTTGAACAATCGCGGCTTCACATCCCTTTGCTGTTCGGTCTTGATGTTATCCACGGATTCCGCACGGTTTTCCCGATTCCTCTTGCGGAAGCCAGCACATGGAATCCTCCTCTCATAGAGCAGGAAGCGCGTGCGGCTGCTTCGGAGGCTTCAGCCGCCGGCATTCAATGGACCTTTGCACCGATGGTAGATATCGCCCGGGACCCCCGATGGGGAAGAATTGCAGAGGGCGCAGGAGAAGATCCGTTCCTTGGTTCTGCGATGTCTGCCGCACGAGTCAGAGGATTTCAGGGAAAGGATGTGCGAGATCAAGGGACGCTCCTTGCTTGCGCGAAACACTTTGCCGCCTACGGTGCCGCCGAGGCGGGGAGGGACTACAACACCGCCGAGGTTTCGGAAAGGACATTGCGAGAGATTTATTTACCGCCGTTCAAAGCAGCTGTTGATGCAGGGGTGTGGACTCTCATGAGCGCTTTTGACGATATTGCAGGAATTCCAAGTTCGGCTAATCGCTGGCTTCTCACCGACGTGTTGCGCGGAGAATGGGGCTTCAAAGGATTTGTGGTGAGCGATTGGGACGCGATCGGGGAATTGCAGAATCATAGAGTTGCGGGCTCACGTTCGGAGGCCGGCGTTCTTGCCCTCAACGCAGGAGTTGATATGGATATGGTGAGCGAAATTTATCAAAATGAAATGCCCGGCGCCGTCCGTTCAAAACAGCTCTCGGAAGATGTCGTCAATCTCTCTGTTCGCCGTGTGCTGAGAGCGAAATTTGCATACGGGTTGTTCGAAAACCCATACCGCAATTGCGACACGCTGAGAGAAAAGAGAGAGATATTGACGCCGGAACATATCGCGCTTGCCCGGACAATGGCACAACAATCAATCGTGTTGCTGAAAAATAAGAAGGGGGTTCTTCCTCTCGACACATCAATTGGAACCATCGCTTTGATCGGACCTCTCGCCGATAACAGAATAGATCCCCTGGGTCCCTGGGATGCTGTCGGACGCCCGGAGGATGTCGTGACCGTGCTCGAAGGAATGAAACAGACCGTTTCTCCTCAGACAAAAATTCTCACCGCAAAGGGATGCGAAATAACCGGCGACTCAACTGACTTTGCCCCAGCTCTGCGCATCGCTCGGCAGTCTGATGTCGTCGTGGCCGTCCTTGGAGAGGAGCGGGACATGACCGGTGAAGCGTCCAGCCGTTCAAACCTCGATCTGCCGGGAAAACAAAGCGAGTTGCTCAAAGCACTTCGCGGAACGGGGAAGCCCATCATCCTTGTCCTCATGAACGGGCGTCCGCTCATCCTGACATCGGTTTCAGAAAATGCAGATGCGATCGTTGAGGCGTGGTTTCTTGGTATCGAGTCGGGCAACGCACTTGCAGATATTTTGTTCGGAGCCGTGAGTCCAAGCGGCAAGCTGCCGGTGAGTTTTCCCCGCAGCACCGGACAGATCCCGCTCTACTACAATCACAGAAGCACCGGACGCCCAATCGTGGATTCCGATCGCTTTACATCCCGGTATCTTGATATTCCGAACACACCTCTCTATCCATTTGGCTACGGCCTTTCTTATACTGGTTTCAAATATGATAACCTCCGCCTTTCTTCAGCGTTCATCACAGTGAATCAAAGCATTAGAGCGACTGTCGATGTGGAGAATACCGGTAAACGGACCGCTGACGAGATTGTCCAGCTCTACATCGAGGACGAAGTAGCGAGCATTGCACGCCCGGTTGAAGAGTTGAAGGGATTCAGGAGAATCACGCTGCGCCCCGGAGAAAAACAATCCGTAGAGTTTGTGATTATGCCCGACGACCTTTCACTCTATGATCGGTCGATGCATAAGATTGTTGAGCCGGGAGGATTCAAAGTATTTGTCGGCAGAAACTCTGTCGACGTTCTGGAGACAAGGTTTGTGGTTCAGTAGCATGACGCGCGCAGCGATACAGTACCTTCGCTTGTTTACACTATTTCTTCTTGCGATGCTGTCCGGCGTGAGATGCCGCGCCTCTTCCGATACTCCGGAGACAATCAAATTCTGGGCGATGGGAAATGAAGGTGAAATGGTGCGCCAACTCATCCCTGAATTCGAGCGGCTGAACCCGAAAATCCATGTTAACGTTCAGCAGATTCCGTGGACCGCCGCGCATGAGAAACTGCTCACCGCTTTTGCTGGGGAATCGACCCCCGACGTCTGCCAACTTGGGAATACATGGCTCCCCGAGTTTTCGGTCCTCCATTCTATTGAACCGCTCGATCGATTCGCCGCACATTCCTCCGGCATCCGCCTCAATGATTTTTTTGAAGGTGTTCTTAAGACAAACATCATCGATTCTGCGCTGGTCGGAATACCCTGGTATGTCGACACGCGGGTCGTCTTTTATCGCCGGGATCTTCTAGCAGAAGCCGGGTACACCACATTTCCTGCAACGTGGAATGAAGTGTTGAGGCTGTGTGATCTCATGCAGCGGAATGCGAGAGCGAAGCATATACCACGATATCCCCTCTTTCTGCCGACAGGCGAATGGGTTCCGGCTATTATCCTTGGAATGCAATCGGGGGGAAACTTCTTGCGGGACGGAAATACAAGAGGCAACTTCAGCGGTCCGCAATTTCACAGGGCATTCGATCTTCTTGCGCAATTCTATCAGAAGGAATATTCCCCGGCAGGCATGCAGCTGATCACTAACGTGTACAATTCTTTCTCCGACGGGTTGATAACGATGTACATCACAGGCCCCTGGAATATTGGCGAATTCACCCGGAGGATTTCCCCTAATCTCCAGAGTCAGTGGATGACCGCGCCGTTGCCGTCAATGGATTCGACCTCTCCAGGTATCTCGCTTCCCCTTGGAACAAGCCTTTCCATTTTTCGGCGGAGCAGCCACAAAGAAGCAGGATGGAAGCTCATTGAATTTCTGACCTCGCGCGATCAGTCTGTCGCATTCTATAAGATTACCGGGAACCTTCCTCCGAGGAAATCGGCCTGGAACGATTCGTCACTTTCTCAAAATAAGTACATCCAGGCGTTTTACAAACAACTGCAGCGCGTCGACCCACTCCCTCAAGTAGCGGAATGGGAACAGATCGTCATTAAACTCCAATTGTATGTGGAGTATGTTGCCACACAAACGATGACCGTTGACGAAGCGCTTCATAAATTTGACGGCGACGTCGACCAGATGCTGGAAAAGCGCCGATGGCTTGTAGAAAAGAATAAACACTAATGAGCTCCAGGGTCAGAAAAGTTCGTCATGACAATCATACCGCCGCGGCGTGGCTTTTTCTCGCTCCCGCAATGACGGCGATCGCCGTGTTCTTCATCGTTCCGGTTCTCAGCGCCCTTATCATGAGCTTGACGGATTTTGATGTCTACGCACTCGGAGATTTGAGCGTCGTCCGGTTCATGGGATTTCATAACTATGTCCGCATTTTCGAAACGCCGCTCTTCTGGACTGCGCTGAAAAATACTTTCTATTTCGTTCTCGTCGGCGGCCCTCTGTCTGTTGCGGCATCTCTTGGCACGGCACTTATGGTAAATTCAAAGCTTGCCAGGTTTAAGTCATTCTTCCGGACTGTCTATTTCCTTCCCGTCGTCACCAGCCTCGTTGCTGTTGCTGTCGTGTGGCGCTATCTTTACCACCCTGCGCACGGTCTGTTGAACCTCTTTCTCTCATGGTTCGGCGTTGCGCCGATAGACTGGCTCGGCAACCCGGCGATCGCCATGCCCGCAATCATCGTCCTCGCGGTATGGAAGAACTTTGGCTACAATATGCTTATTTTCATCGCCGGCCTCCAGAACATACCCGACGACCTGTACGAAGCCGCGCGTATCGACGGCGCCGGGGCCTGGAGACAGTTTATCGACATCACGATACCGACGCTGGCTCCAACGACGGTTTTTGTCGTGATGATTACTATTATCGGATACTTCCAGCTATTCGCTGAACCGTACGTCATGACGGAGGGAGGACCGATGAACGCCACGACCAGTATTGTCTTGATGATGTATGAACAGGGATTCCGGTGGTGGAACATGGGTTTTGCTGCCGCTATTGCCTTCGTCCTATTTGTGCTGATCCTCTTCTTCTCGATCGTGCAGATGCTTATACAACGGAGGCTCCAGCGATGAATAACCGCGCCTCAACTCTTGCGCTGAACGCAGGACTATTTCTGCTGGCCGTGATCACCCTGACGCCTGTGGCGTGGATGGTTTCGGCTTCTTTCATGCTGCCGGGAGAGGCGAGCACAACGCCGATCCATTTCTTTCCGATGCACCCGACCCTCGAACATTACGAAGCGCTGACTGAACGGCTTCACGTCGGACGCTACTTTATGAATAGCTTTATCATTGCCTCTGTGGTGACGCTCATCTCTACATTTATCAATTCAATGGCGGGGTTTGCGTTCGCGAAATATCGGTTTCCCGGACGCAACAAACTCTTTCGATTCCTGCTCAGCGGCATGATCGTCCCGGCTCAGGTGACGATGCTCCCACTCTTCTTAATGCTGAAATCAATGGGTTTGGTCAATACGTACGTCGGTGTGATTTTGCCGGGCCTGGCGAGCATTTTCGGTATTTTTCTCATCCGCCAATTTGCGGGCTCGGTACCGGACAGTCTCATCGAAGCCGCGCGTCTCGACGGGGCGAGTGAGTTTAGGGTCTACCGGTCCGTAGTTCTGCCGCTATGCCGGCCAATTCTGTACACGCTCGCGCTTTTCACTTTCATGGGCACATGGAATGATTTCATGTGGCCCCTTATCGTCATGACCGACAATGCGAACTACACATTGCCGGTGGCCATCGCAAATCTCAAGGGGGAACATCTCCTTGACCTCGAATTAATGATGGCGGGGTCGGTCATCACCGTGCTTCCCGTGCTGATTCTTTTCCTCGCCTTCCAGCGCCATTACATCCGCGGAATTATGGTTGGCGGCGTCAAGGAATAATCCCGTTCATCCGTCGGAGCTACGATGAAAATCTTTCTCCTCCCTTTTCTCTTCACGACCGCTCTCTTGCGCGCTCAAGATTCAGCACAGCCGACGATCCTCGACTCCTGCGACAAAATCGAGAACTGGAAAACATTCCAGTCGGCAGGTGTCGAAGTAACGCATCACGGCGACGGCGGAATTTACGGGGCCGCTCTCCGGTTTGACATTATGTTCACCAAGGGATCCGGGTACGGAGGGGTCTACCGCAACTTCAATGTTCCGCTTCCGGACAATTATGAAATCACCTTTTGGATGCGTGCTACGGTTCCGGTCAACAATTTCGAAATCAAAGTCGGCAACGATTCGTCCGGTCAGGACATTTGGTGGGTAAATAATAAAAACTATACTTATCCAAGGGAATGGAAAAAAATCATCGTGAAGAAACGACATCTTGCGTTTGCCTGGGGACCTCATCCGGCAGCGAAGCCCGACACGCTCATGCGTTTGGAACTGGTGGTAACTGCCGGAACCGGCGGGAGCGGCAGCGTATGGGTCGACGACATCGAGCTCGTGCCCCTTCCTCCTCCTCCTGCGAAGATTCCGGCGCCGGCAGTTGCGGCGTCTTCATCGAGGGGGAAAGCTGATGTGCCGTCGAATGTTTTGCCCGGCAATAGAGGGGCTTGGACAAGTAAAACGGCGGCGGAAGAGTGGATTGAGGTTGATTACAAGTACAGGCGCGAGATCGGCGGAGTCCGTCTTTCCTGGGATTCCAGCCTTAGTGGTCTTTCCTACGATCTTTTGGGTTCTCTCGACGGGAAGACGTACGATACGCTCCATTCGGTCCGCGAAGGAAAAGGAGGATCGGTGCTGATCTTCACTCCGGAATCCGAAGTTCGACATCTGCGAGTAGCGATGCACGGAAATCAGCTGCACAATCCGTATCGGTTGGGAGAGATCTCCGTCGTGCCGAGTGAATCGCTGTCGACAGCGAATCAGTACATCGAACATCTCGCTGCCGATGCGCCGAGAGGGTGGTACCCGCGATATTTTCTGAATGAAGCGTCCTATTGGACGATCGTGGGCGTTGCCTCCGATCCAAAAGAAGCACTCTTCAATGAAGATGGCTCTTTTGAAGTTGACAAGGGACAATTTTCTGTCGAGCCTATTATCGCGGTGGAGAATGGCAATCAGCTGTTGACATGGGCTAATGCACGGAGCGAACAGACGTTGGAAGAGCGTTATCTTCCGATCCCGACCGTGATCCGCGTGTATGACGGGATGAAGCTCGCAGTGACGCTTCTCGCGACGGGAGAAGCCAATCGCTCCGCTCTTCTTGCCAGATATGTATTGAAGAACACTTCGGCACGACGGTTGCGAGGGGAATTTTATTTGGCGATGCGGCCATTCCAGGTCAATCCGACATACCAGTGGTTGAATTTTGAAGGAGGTTTCGCAAGGACTGAGTCGATGACGATTGACGGAAATCGGGCTGTCATCGGAACAAAAAGTGTCACCGTCTCCGGTCATCCCGCAAATGCGGGGACAACGGCGATCGACGGAGGAGAAATTATCGAGCATATCGCTCACGGACGACTTCCCGGCAAGACAAGAGTGTTCGATCCCCATGGCATGGCTTCGGGCGCCTTCAGTTATCCGTTCAACCTGGCTCCGGGCGACTCAACTGTGTTGATCGCGGCGGTTCCGTTCACTCCTTCGGCCGAGAGATGGCAAAACTCGACACCTACCCTCGAGGAGTTTGAGCGTGTGAAAGCGGAGGTCCGTTTGGAATGGGAGCAGAAACTGAACGGCGTTCGATTCAACCTTCCCCCCGATGGACAGCGGTACGCAGATATCATTCGTTCAAACCTCGCCTATGTATTAATCAACAAGGATGGACCGGGCTTCCAGCCGGGTTCCCGCTCATACGAACGATCGTGGATACGCGATGGCTGCATGACATCTACAGCACTTCTCAAACTTGGACTCCGCACCGAAGTGAAAAATTTTATCGATTGGTATTCATCCTACCAATATGAGAACGGCATGGTTCCGTGTGTGGTTGATCAGAGGGGACCCGACCCGGTACCGGAGAACGACAGTCACGGCGAGCTTATCTTTGCGTGTATGGAATATTTCCGGTTCACCGCCGACACCGCGTTTCTCCGGTCACACTGGAACAATATCGTTGCAGCGGCGGAATATATCCAGCGCCTCAGACGAGAACAGATGACACCGGAGTTCAGCGAAGGCGACGAAGGAAAACGTGCATGCTATGGCCTCGTCACCGAATCCATCAGTCATGAAGGCTATTCGGCAAAACCGATGCATTCCTACTGGGACGATTTTTTCGCACTGAAGGGTCTTAAGGATGCTGCGGAAGCGGCGAAAGTGCTTCATGAAAATCGGGCATCACATCTCTACGACAGTAGTGCACATGCTTTTCGCGCGGACCTCTATCGGTCGATCTCGCTTGCGATGGCATCAAAGAAGGTCGAGTATGTGCCGGGCTGCGCAGAACTCGGAGATTTCGACCCGACTTCGACGTCGATCGCATTGTTTCCCTGCGGTGAAATCGAGCATGTTCCTCAACCTGCCTTCAGTCGGACGTTTGATAAATACTATGAGTGGTGCAATCAACGCGCGGAAGGGAAAGCAGCATGGGATGCCTTCACCCCTTATGAAATACGGAACGTCGGAACGTTCGTCTATCTTGGGCAGAAAGATCGCGCCCACACTTTGCTGGAATGGTTTCTAAAGTATCAGCGGCCGCTGGGATGGAATCAGTGGGCGGAGGTTGTCTGGAGGGATGAACGCCTTCCCCGATTCATCGGCGATATGCCCCACACCTGGGTAGGATCCGATTACATCAATGCCGTCAGAGCGATGTTTGTGTATGAGAATGATGGATCGCTCGTCGTCGGCGCCGGGTTGAAAGATGACTGGGTGCTTCACGGGTTGTCGGTTGAAAATCTTCCGGTACACTCGGGAACGCTTTCATATTCCATCACTCGATCTGATTCCACCGTCATTACCGTGCGTCTGCAAGGATCGGCCAATGGAATGAGAATTCTGATTCCAACCGGGCTTTTGTCAAGGCCTTTGGTATCCGCCAAAGTCGATGGACTCGCAGCGCAACCGGCGGGGAAATTCATAGTGGTCTCTCATCTTCCGGCGGTCGTAGAACTGGCATATTAAAAAAGAAAAAAGAATGGACTTCCTAATCCGTAATGACAGTCCTCTATTATATTGATTTGCTATCACCACCATCTCTGCAGATGAACTGAAATGTTGACAATTCTCTTAATCCCATTTTTCCTTGCAAGCAGCGTCCCTCAGGAGCAAGATGCCGCGGATAATCTGATTCGTGACACGCTTGCTGTTGTTGACAACTCACCGATCACAGCTCTGGATTTGTTTGAACGTGTCCAGATGATGCCGTTTGAAGCGAAGATGACCGACCGCGATTTCGAGTCGGTGAAGCGGAAAACTGTGGAGTCGCTTGTCGGCGAGCGCCTCCTGTCGCTCTCTGCCCCGGCACTCCCCGATTCGGGCAAATGGCGGCTTGAAACGATGGGCGCTGTCCTCCGGAAAATGTTCACGCGCGATGCAATGTACAGGAAAGAGATACACAATCGCGCGACGGTGTCTGACCGGGAAGTGCGGCAGAATCTGTCCAGATACGGCGTGCGTCGGCAGTTGTTGGCTGTCACCCCGGCTTCTGTTGAGTTAGCAAAGAAATTCGCCGCACAGTGGCGCCGCCGCCGGTCTCTGGGGGATTCAAACGCGCGCATCATCTCTGCAGCGGGATTCCAACCAGACACTATCTATATCACGCTGGGCTCAATTGACACTTCGCTTGAAGAGGCTGCATTCGCGCTCAAGGATACACTCGATATTTCTAGCCCTGTTCAATCGAAGCTCTTCGGCATCCTTGTGCTAACGTTGCTCCGTGATGAACCGAGTTCCGATGCGTCGAAAAAATCCATGTCGCAGAGGGAAAGAGCTGTACGTGACCTTCTCAGAGACCGAAAAGAACAATTGCTGAGCCAGGCGTTTATCGATCCACTATTTCACGGACAACGCATGGAGGCCGACAGCGGTCTTTTCCGTCGCCTTACTCGAAAGCTGTGGGAGATTATGAGAGAGGATACGAGTGCAAGAAGTGTTCCTGGAGGCTATCGATATTTGCCTGAGGATGCATACCGGCTGCTCGATGAATTTCATTCTGTGAGGGATACGCCGGTCGTTCATGGAAGTTTCGGGGTTCTGCGCGTTGGCGAATTTCTTGAGAGTTTACTCCACTACGATTTCGTTATTCCATCGCTCAAACCGAGAAAGTTTGCCGCTGCTTTCTTCGACATTCTCCGTGCCATGACTGAGGCGGAAATTATCGCGCAGGAGGGATTGCGCAGGGGGTACCAATACAACTCCGAAGTGCAGCGCGACTTGTCGATCTGGAGCGGCTACTGGCAGTCACGCTCAGCGGAGTTTAACGTTGTCGATACCGTCACGATTCAGCCATGGGAGGCATCCTGGTCCATGTGGAGATACAATCCGGCCGTTGTGGAGACCACATGCTTTTTGAGCGTCCAGGAAATTTTGCGTCCCGACTCGGCCAGTGCCCTCGCGATGGCTGAGATGCTGCGGAACGGAGTGGATATGGATTCTCTGGCACGCATCCATTCGATCCGGACTGAATGGCGTGAAAATGGGGGGAGGTCCGGGTGGTTTAGCAGCAAAGATCGGTGGGAACTAACCGGACACATAATGATGATGAATGTTGGAGAGACAAAGGGACCCGTGAAGCTCGCTGAGGGATACAGCGTTGTGCGCCTTCTCGGCAGGAAGTTCGCAGGGGATGGCGCTGATTCTCTTTTCCGTCTGGAAGGACGACGCGTACGAGTGGCGCATCAGCAGGCGGTGCTCAACAGACATTTGGCGGAAGAGGCGATTGGCCATAACGTGAAAATTTTCTATGACAAGATACCGCACGCTGAGGTCGAGAATGTGGACATGTTTACCCGGCGGCTCCTCGGCTTCGGGGGAAAAGTCAACGCCGCCCCGCTTCTTATCCCGCAGTGGGATTGGGTGGAAGAGTGGAAGAACATGCAGAAGAAAGTGCCGTAATCCCCGTTGTCAAGAGGCAGGCGTTTCTTGGATCTGTTCTCAACGGAAAATATCGTTGTAGCCTTACCTCAAACAAGAAATCCCTACTGTCTTTCAACAGTAGGGATTTCTTGTTTAGACCTTGCGCGCTCTTCGCGTCCCGCTGTTTATCAAGCGGGATGCGGGGACCCCGACACAAAGCGTTGGGACAGGCAGGATGCCGACGAATGAGCGGCGGCACTTCGTTGTGGCGTGTGCGCCACTCGGCTCTCTGGCTTAACCTGGTGATCCTCCGCCATTGAAATTCCGATAGTGGGGTCTTTTGAATGAAGTGTCATTGCGATCCCGCTCGGAGAGCGGGAGAAGCAATCCCTTTGTTTAATGGAGATTGTCCCGCTGTACGGGATCCCTTTGGGACTTCGTCGCCTCGCTCCCCGCAATGACATTAATCTTCAAAAGACCCCACCGCCGAAATTCCTCTTGACTAAAACAAGGATTTTCTTATTTTAGTCTACATAGCTATACTAAAATAAGGAAATTCGTAGTTCATTTGGGCAGACTCTTATGACCATCGAACAATTCGTTGCCGGTACGTACACCCGGCAGTATCAGTACAAGAGCTTCGTTCCAACGCCAATCAACACAGAGTGGACATGGTCGGATCCGAAGCTCAATACTCTTCTGGCCGAGGCAAATCTCAAATTGGGTGAGCTTAATGCGTTCTCATTACACATCCCCGACATCGACATCTTCATCCGGATGCACGTAGTCAAGGAAGCGACCACGTCAAGCCGGATCGAAGGGACTCGGACGGAAATGGAAGACGTTGTGATGAAGAGAGCCGATATCGACGTCGAAAAGAGAGACGACTGGCAGGAGGTCCAGAACTACATCAAGGCAATGCACCATGCTATCAAAAGTCTTGAGGATGTACCCATTTCCACCCGGCTGATCAAAGATACACACAAGATTTTGATGGCAGGTGTCCGGGGGAAGGCGAAACTTCCCGGTGAGTACCGGAAAAGCCAGAACTGGATTGGCGGAACCACACTTGGGGATGCGGTGTTCATTCCGCCGCACCATACCGAGGTCTCCGCGCTCATGGGCGACCTGGAGAACTTTCTTCACAACGATCAGATACAGTTGCCGGATCTGATGAGAATTGCAATGGCACACTACCAATTTGAGACCATCCACCCGTTCCTTGATGGAAACGGAAGGCTTGGCCGGCTGATGATCACACTCTATCTTGTCAGCAAAAACATTCTGTCGAAGCCGACGCTCTACCTTTCCGCGTACTTTGAGAAACACAAAGCTGTCTATTACGACAATCTCATGAGGGCAAGAACTTCTAATGATCTTTTGCAATGGCTCAAGTTCTTTCTCGTTGCCGTTACGGAAACATCGAAGGACGGGATCGCGACGTTCCGAAGCATTTTGAAACTGAGAGAGGATATTGAATCACGCCGCCTGATCACGCTGGGGAAGAAACTCCCACGAGCGCAAGAGCTTCTGAACCATCTCTATAAAACGCCGAAGCTCACTGCTGCCGACGTTGGCAGTATGCTGGACGTAACGCCTGCAACGGCGAATGTGTTTATCCATGATTTTGTGAAGCTTGGCATTCTGCGGGAGACGACGGGGGGAAAACGGAACAGAGTTTTCACCTTCTACGAATACCTGAGCCTGTTTGCGGATGCGGGAAGATAGAATATCATGACCCTCGACCTCAAATCTGAAGACATTCAATCACGTCACGGAAGAGGGAAGTTGATTGAATTGTTGAGTTACGCGAAATATGGTTTCGAGCGCGCCGTCTCCCCATTCGTGGTACGACAGTGGTTCTAGAAACCAGCGTTGTGGATTTCGCGGATTTTCTTCGGCCACGATTGGTCCGTAGGACTCTTGACGTGAGTGTTTTGTCCGGTGTAATCTCAGACCCCACCCGTACTTGTGTGCTCCCCCTCACTGAATCGACTGCAGCAAGAGGAATGCACTTCTCTGTTTTTCTTTTTCCACAATCGTCGACTGCCGGGCCGCTCAAGGTTACATTTGGCATTTCGTCTTTCTCAAAACCTTCACTCCGCGGATTTTTCTTGCGGACTTTTGCCGCACATAGAATCATGATCGACAATGTAATTACCGCGGTGAACTCCTTTGTGTTGACATACTTTTTATAGCCAGCGATACTTGGATTCGGGATAGGAGGATGGAGAGAGGCAAGCAGTCCCAAAGTACGGCGTGTTGCGTTGAATTCCGACTTGATTCCCTCTTTCAATAATTGACGTGCATCCGAGCCCGGCCCGTGCTTGGAAATTTCTATACCGATTGAACATTCCGTTCGGCACTGTTCGACGCCCTCAAAGATGGCATCCATCAGCCGATCAGATTCCCTGGAGGACCCCCAATCGGCTGCTTTATCTAAACCTTCAAGGAGTGCCGTTTCATCGATATGTTCCTTGCGAGCGAAATATTCTCGTGGCGAGGAAGCCTGAGCTTCGAGAGACGACACTGCGTCAGCTTCCATTGCATCAAGCTCTTTGTTAAGGTCGGAGGCCATATCGACAAAGGCATTCTGTTTACCCGACAAATCAACTTCACCTTCGTTGGTTCGGACAGTGGCACCCAAACCCATGAATGAAATCACGGCGATAATCATTCCAACGAACTGTATTATCATAAATACACCGTCCCTGTGTCGAAGTCCGTTACGCTCCTGTCTATGTGTCTGAAGTGATCCCATCCATTTATCCTTGATTGCGCCGAGGTACGACGTTTCAATGTCGTAGGATACAATATGCGCACACCATGAAGGAAAAAACATCAGCGAAAGAGTGAAAGAGTGATGGGATTCCACTGACTGGGGCGTCCAAAAGGATGAGGAGCAATAGAGGAAGTCAGAACCGTCCGAATTCGGATGTATGATCGTCGATTGGTCGAGCTTCTAAGTGCTGATAGGAACAACCCTTTACTATGGCTGTGCTGCTATAGGCCACGGGGGACAATCACCTCAGGAGAGGAGTTTGTTATGGAGGGAATATGTCACAATATGCGCGTTGTTCTCCAAATTCATCTTTCGAAGAATATGTGCTCGATGGGTGCTGATCGTCTTAACGCTGAGCGATAACTCGATCGCAATCTGTTTGAGAGATTTCCCTTTCGCAATCATAATCATGACCTGATATTCGCGCTCGGAAAGCATTTCGTGCGGGAGTTGAGGAGATCCTTTGCTGACATTCAATGCGAGCATTTCTCCCAAGGTCTGCGAAACGAAAATCTTACCTGCGGCGACTCTCCGGATTGCTGTAATGAGCTGTTCCGGTGCACTGTCTTTCGAAAGATATCCGGAGGCCCCAAGCTTTAAGGCTCGCATGCCAAAAACCTCTTCCGGATTCATACTGAGAACGAGAATGGAAAGTTCGGGCTTTTCAGCTTTGATTCTGCTGATTGCTTCGAGACCATCGAGATTAGGCATTGAGAGGTCAAGCAAGAGCACGTCGTACTCCTCTTTGCGAATCAACCCCATCACTTCGAGGCCATCCGAAGCTTCGTCTTCAGCTGTGATCTCCGGAGCATCCCTGAGAATTGTCTTCAGCCCTCTGCGCACGACCGGATGATCGTCGGCGATCAGGACTTTGATCATGAGCTCGATCCTTCGAGTGAACTGCGTTTGAGGAGGAAATGCGCTGTCACAGTCGTCCCTTTTCCTTTGCAACCGTTGATGGTGAGCGTTCCCCGCCACTGCCGCACCCTCTCTCTCATTCCTACAATCCCAAGAGATTTTGTCCCCTCGAGTTCCCTCTTGGTAATACCCTGACCATCGTCTTGGACCTTGAGGTCAACCGCATCTTGGGTTTTCGTCAAGAGGATGCTCACACTTTTTGCGCGGGCGTGACGAGCCACATTTGTAAGAATCTCGTTGCACACCCGATAAATCGCGATGCTCAGTTGTTTGTCAAGCACAAATTCAGCTGGTTCAATCTTGAGATGTGTGATCAGCCCGACTTTTCGTTCCATTTGATTCAGATCCAACTGAATGGCACCGATGATGCCAAGTGCATCAAGCTGCGGAGGTCGGAGTTCCTTCGAAATTCTCTTGACGGAAGCAAGGGCCTGGCTCATCGTCCCCTCCATCGACTCCAATTTGTCAGATAACTGCTTGTCCTTCATCCTTGAGTTCAATGCAAGCCAACTTAGGTCAAACTTCAAAACCGTGAGCAACTGACCGAGCTCGTCGTGAAGTTCCCTTGAGATTCGCTTGCGCTCTTCATCCAACGTATTTTCAAGCCTCTCAGAAAACCTTTCCAGTTGGGATCTGTAGCGTTCTAGGTCATCCTCTGCCTGCTTGCGCTCGGTAATGTCCTGTTTGATCGCAATGAAATTCGTTATCTCACCATTCTTGTTTTTCAATGGCGTGATCGTCATTTCATCGGTATACAGACTACCGTCTTTCTTCTTATTGATAAGTTCGCCCGTCCATACCTTGCCCGCAGAAATCGTTTCCCAAAGATCTTTATAGTATGAATTGCGTTGTCTTCCTGACTTCAGCATTCTGGGATTTTGACCTATTACTTCCGCCGAAGAATAACCTGTGATCAAGGTGAATGCTCTGTTGACCCACACGATATTTCCCTTCAGGTCCGTGATTGCGACTCCGTTTGCTGTTGATTCAAGCGCCGTAGTGAGCAACAGATGCGATTCTTCGGCCTTTTTGCGTTCAGTGATATCGCGATCTATGCCAATTGAGTACGATTTACCTCGCCACGTGATCGGCATACCTATATATTCAATAATATTATCCTTTCCATCCGGTCGCAGCCAGGAAAAGGAACCCCGGTATACCGTCATCGAATGAAGGGCTCGCAGGTGAGAATTGTTCATAGAGTCATCATGCGGCTTCTGCAGTCCGTGAATGGTTCCGAGCTTAAGCAATTCTTCACGGCTCCGGCCCGCCATCGCAGCATACCGCTTATTGCACTCCACGAGTCTTTTCTCGGAGGTTTCAGGATCTTCGCTGTAGATGCTGATGCCGTCGAACACATTCTCAAATACCATTCGAAATCTTTCTTCGGACTCGCGAATGGCTTCCTCTGCGCGCTTGCGTTCGGTGATGTCCCGGACCGCTGTTACCCTGAGAACGTGACCTTTGTACGGAATGGACTTTGCCCTAATTTCGACCGGAAAAATACTGCCGTCTTTTCGCAATGAGAGATGTGCATATGGTTCTTCGTTGCCTGATTCTATATGACGTTGGACGAGTTCCAAAGATTCCGGTGCTACAAAACTCTCTACAGTGCGCCCTTTTAGTTCTTTTCGTTCATATCCAAGCATTCCGGCCAATTGTTCATTCAGTTCTATGATTCGGCCCTTGTCAGAGAGGACAATCCCCTCAAACGATGCGTCAGATAGAACAGAGAAGCGTTCTTCACTCTCGCGGAGCGCGTCTTCCGAACGCTTGCGCTTTGTGATGTCGCGAATATTGCACTGGATGACGTGCTGATGACCCACTTCATAGACGTTGCTGACAAACTCCACGTCGATTTGCCGGCCGTCACTGGTCTCTAAGCGCTTGTCTTCATAGCGGACATATCTCTTTTGCTGCAATTCCTGAAAACTATTTTCATTGGCAACAATATCCTTCAAAAACCCAAGATTCCAAATTGCTTTTCCGATGAACTGTTCATGTGAGTAGCCCAGCAATTTGATCAAGAATGGGTTGACATCCACAATCATCCCCGTCTTGGCATCAAGAATCAGAATGCCGTCTTGTGCTGTTTCGAAGAGACGGCGATAGCGGACTTCCGACGCTATGAGTGCCTGTTTGGACTCTTTGCGCGTAGAAACACCTCGAGCAGTTTTCTTGATATTTTCTATTTTTTTCATAGTATATTGCGGGCATTGTCAATTTGAGTGAATCCTGGCACTTTTCGCGCGCAGGACTATCACTCATGCAATATTGCGATAGACGATCGCAACAAATGTGTGCTTGAATTACTTCGTGCAGGGAAGGGTCTTGAGAGATCGAAAAGCCGGCACGACGGGCACATCGTGGAAGGGAAGACGAGAATGGAAATATAACCCCTTGCGCGTGGGTCTGCAGTAATATAGAATCTTATCCTCCTAAGCGCAAACATCAATATTCGTCAAATTGCAATAATAAATAGAATAAACTCCATTGCTATAAGCAACGGAAGCGTCTACACTGAAGACATGCTAGCGTGGCCCACTGTGAGTTCACGGAGGTCGTTCCCTCAAACAGTGCTCGTCGTTCAGCCAACCCCGATTTTTCCCATCCATGCTGCTTCTCCATCGTCATACGGTTCGGTAATCAGCCATTCTTCCTTACCACACAAAGGGAGTATTCCATCCTGGACGCAAGAAAGAATGACAACATGGCATCCAGCATCAGAGTGACAGGCATGCGAACGAGTCTCGACTTGTATATAAAGATGTTTGGGTTCCGAATAATCGACAAGCTGGCACGCAATGAGGGGAAAATCGTCCACGCCTTCGTCGGCTTCGATTCCGCCGTGCTCATGCTTTCACAAGTAGAGTATGTTCGAGAACAAGAAGCGAAGGACAATCTTGTCGAGAATAAGTTCGGCATTGGTGTTGAGGTTCACATTGTTGCGGCTGGGTCGTAAGAACTTCGCCATTTGTCAAGTTCTCTATACAGAATGCGGCGATAGCAAAGCTGCCACCAGGCGAATTTGTTGGCAAAGCGGCAAAATGACATTGGAGGGACTGTATCTCTCGAGGGAGTTGGCGAAGCGGTAAAATATGACAGCCCAGATGATGAGTCTGGGCTGAGGCTAATCGCTTGGAATTTCGGGAAATTTACTTGAGCAACAACATCTTCTTCACCTGCACCTTCCCGCCAAACTCCAATCGCGAGAAATATATTCCGCTTGCCAGGTGCGACGCGTCGAAAGTTGCCTGATGATATTCTGTTACTGCTGCAACTCCGTCGAAAAGCGTTGCCACTTCTTGTCCGATAGCGTTAAAGATTTTTAGTGTTGCTCGTCTGATCTGCCCCCAGATTCAAAAAAAATTTGTGAACGATGATTATTATGATTGTTGCGATGGGGTGATATATCGTTCCCAAGCTCTTATTGGGAAGAAAACTCGCGAAATCTCCACTTACAGGTCAACTGAAAAAACATATTCTATAAGGTACCTGCCGTTTCAAACCCATACCGCAGAAAGAGATGACTCTCGCCTCGTCTCACTGAAATGAGCCTTCCCCACAGAGGATGCTCGGGTGCAAAAATCTTTTCTGCAACAATACCCAGCCGTTCAATTGAACTCTCCCGCCCCGCGACTTGAGGAGAAAGTGTTAAGAACAACTCATCCAGACAGCGTTCTGCAAAAAAATCTCCCACGAGATGAGGCCCTCCTTCAATCAAAATTGTTTCGCACGATGGACTGATGCTCACAATTGCGTTGAGGATTCGGCGAGCTGTTAATGACCCGGCGTCGCTTCCTGCAATTATCTGAACTGACTTTGGAATATCCATCTTCCTGATTCGCCGTTCGCCCTCTGCGGTCGTGACAATTAATACCGGGACTTTGCCGGACTGGAACACAGGCAAGCTCAAGTCGACATTGCCGCGAGCCGTGACGATGACGTTTAAGGGAGAGGGCTGTTTCCCCATGCGATCTCTCAATACTTTGTATGCATCGGCGTAGGGTGGATAGATGTGCGCAGGAGTCCAGACGTGCTGGGGTGAAGCCCGGAGAGACCCCGCACCGACCATCACGACATCGGCCGCGGCGCGTAAGAGTCCCATTATCATACTGTCCTGCTCATTCGAGCCGCTGATGACATCGCCGATTGCTTTGCCGGGGGCATCCAACGATACGACGCCGTCCAACGAGCTGACGAAGTTACTGATGACGTATGGGCGGCCCGCGTGCGGTGGAAAATTGAGGCCGCCATACAGTCTTGCCAATTCGGATGGCAATGGGAGGCTGGGGCTTAGTTCTGAGTCGTAGAGAATTTCTAAGGCTGGGATCATGCGTTCAAGATTATTTCTCGTCGGGTAAAATTTTAACTTTCTCGCCGAACTTATACTTTTGCTTTGGCTATTGTATTGAGTGTAGCAGTCGATATAGGATCGCCATAAATGCCGGATCCTGTCACTAAAATACCTTTCACACCACTTGTTGACTGAATGGCGTACACAGTAGCTTCGTCTGCCGGATTGGAGTTATTAGAACCGCTGCAAGGGGAACAAATCTTCCAGATAACAAAGCAATACCACAAATCAGTTCAATTATTTTCACTGTCGGCATAAGGTAAACCGACGCCTGAAGTCCAGTGCTGAATATTTTCATAGCACCTGTTGGCTCAGGTGGTTTAATGAGATTGAATAGAAATGTAATGGATGAGAATAGGAACTAAAGTCCCATTAAACTGCGCACGATGATTAATGCGATTTTCATTGTTTCGTCTCCTTCTTTATGTCTGCGCCTTAACGAACCTCCGCATGCTGCGCCGACGTGCTATTTCCGTCAGCTTGAATCGCTGGTCAGGCCGCTTTACCACGCGGCTCTACGTCACCGTTTCCGATCCGAATTAGAATCGATCCGATAACCAGCATTACGACGCCGAAAACCAGATAACTGATATCCCATGGCAGTTTGTTGGTGGTGTATTCGAATACGTGATGAATACCTAACAATTGGTGATCTAACGTGCCCTCAATAACATTAAATAAACCCCAGCCAAGACTCAACGCCCCGAGAAAAGTTCGACCTGACCAGGGCACATCCCGGCGTTGTCCTGTGCGCCACAAAAGAAAAAGTCCTATAACCGTCAGCATCCAGACAGCTGCATGAAAAAGTCCGTCCCAATACATGTTAATTTTCGCGCTCACAAGGTCATTCGGCGGAATCTTCGCAGAAAGCATATTGTGCCATTGCAGGATTTGATGGAAGGTAATCCCGTCCACGAATCCACCGAGACCTGCTCCCATCAAAACACCAGCCGCAATTAACGGACTGCGTCGTCGTTCGTCTGCCATTTGCCCACTCCCTTCTTGAGTTTATCTCTAATTTCATTCGAGAAATACAAGCCGATTCCAATAGCTGCGATTGCAATTATTGGCAGCAACACAACGATAATATTGGCCCAGAAACTATGATTGAAAATTCCATCTTTCACCCGTGCGCGACATTCGGCACAGGCTAAGGCTGTGAGATTGAAACCCACCAGTAGAAGAAGTTGATCTCTAATAATTTTCCACGTGCGGATCATATATTCGCTCTTATGTCGATTCCATTATTTTAGGACTGATAACGAAGCGGACGAGCTAACCTGCGGCAACGTGAAGCAACTGCATCGTTGTTGGCCGCGCGGAAGTTGATAGATAAACTCACATTACGAAACCGTCTTTGCTTTTTTATAGCCTCTTATTGCCACTATTATGAAAAGAATTCCAGTAATAATATCTCCGTAAAACAAAAAAGGTCTACCATTATAATTTGTTACACCAACAAACAGAAAACAAATAGCCGGGAGCAAAAAAAGGAGTGAGTTGCGTTTTTGGTTTTTCATTACTGATCTTTCTCTAATAATTAAAAATTACAATACTGTTTAATATCATGAAAATATCTTCGTGCGTTCCAATGGACGCGAGCTAACCTGCGCCAACGCGTTCTTTGTTCAGCCAGCATCAGCGAATGACTAGGCGGCACTACTTGGCGAAGCATCGTTCGGATAAGTATGAATTTTGATGGCTGAACCGTATCTGGTTGCCTCTTCGAACAATGCCAATCCTTCTGGGGAATGCCCGTTCTCATAGGCTGAACGAGCAATTTCCTCGATATGATTGAGTGTTTGAATTTGCCATCCTTCCGCATCCAAGATGCCTCGAGCGAAAACTTCGGCATTCTTACGGTCGCTCTGATCAATCCAACAAATTATGAATGCGCCGCCATACATTTTGTTTAGAGGCGAAAAACGTTCCGGTGTGCATGAAAATTATAGAAGTAGCGTAGTTTTGTGCAGCCTAACGGACCGAGCGAACCTGCGCCCAAATGATTCAAAGGTGTGTGCACCGTTAAAACCTAAATTTCAAAGAGTTTATCCATCAGCTGACAATACTTTTTATATCCGTCATCGCAAAATGTTGATAATGTTAACTTGCCTGAAGCAGTCAAATTTGCCTCTAAAATCTCACTCTGGATTTTCTTCCAGAGGTCGGCATTTTTTTCTAAACCTTTCATTAGATCGTTAAGCACTGATCTTTCAAGATTCGAAATTGAAACATCGATAGCCATTTCAATTTCCTGTAATATTGTATTATAAATTATAAACTGTTCTTCGTTCATGGGAGACTCCCGTCGGAATGTGGAGTGAATTGGGAGATGATGATTCGAGGATCCAATAGGACCTGGAATCTGTTACCACTGTTTTTGAGACGGGATATTAGATCCACTCTGAATCCGCGTCTCAGAGGACAAAATGAATATGGAGGGATTGTCTGGTAGGCTTGTGACCACCCCTTCGTAGGATCCCGCTGCAAAACTACAGCAAATCGGATACAAAAGCAACAGCCCAGAGGTGAGTCTGGGCTGAGGATGATGGTCAGAAGTTAAGGATACTATTTCATCAAAACCAACTTTCTCGTCTGCACAAAACTGCCGGCTTCTATCCGGTAGAAGTATACCCCGCTTGCCAGGTGGTTCGCGTCGAAAGTCACTTCATAAGTGCCTGCATTCTGCTGTTCATTCACAAGCAGCGACACTTCTCTGCCGAGGATGTCATAAACTCTCAATGTCACGAAACTGGTCTTCGGCAATTGATAGCTGATTTTTGTTGATGGGTTAAAAGGATTGGGAAAATTCTGGGACAGGGAATAAGAATTCGGAATCCCATTCTTCGCGTTTGTGACAGCAGTTATCACCTTGCCTGTGGGCATCCCAGTTCTTTGGTTATTTCCTTGGAAGGTGCCCCATACTGGTACGATTGGCTTGCTTTTGACTTTGCTGAGACGAGCCGCCATCGAAGAGCCGCCAACAGTAGAATCCGCCTTATCGTAGAAGGCTAATAATCTTCCCCCAATTGTTCCTGCATAAAGCACACCGTTGCTGTACAACAACGGCGCATCGACACTCGTGCTGTCTTGGTAATACCAGTGAAGAACCTCGTTCGTGTCGATTGCAAAAACCTCTCCTCCATGATTCCCGAAATAGATCATGTTGACATTGGAAACTGCGGGAGTAGAAAATATCGGTGCACCGCTTGGATAGCTCCATTTAATATTTCCACCTTGGATATCAATCGCGTACAGTTTTCCGTCGGCAGAGCCGACATATAGCGCTCCATTGCCGTCTATTACCGGAGAACCAGTGATGCTGCCGCCCAACGGCGTTTGCCATACACTGCTCGCTTGTTGATTCACCGGCATCGTTATCTTCTCGACCTTGCCGCTTCCGGTGCAGTAATAAATATTTCCTTCGGCGTCAATCGCGGGCGATCCAAATATTGAATCCGACAAACTAATTTGCCATGATGGAGTTGGAGATGAAGAGAGTGCAGTCAAATCGAATCCATAGACGGTTCCCTTGACCGTAGCAACGACGAGCTTTCTGTCAAGCGTTATCGCCGCTGAGCCGACAATAGGTGCATCGACAAAATAGTTCCAGGCCGCCTTTCCGGTTGTCCGATCCACTCCGACAAAGTTACCATTTGCAACCCCAATGTAAATCCGATTCGCGGCTGAGTCTATTGCTGCGGTTGCAGAGAGTTCTCCCCCTAGGGGTAATGCCGGCCATAACGAAGTACCGTTTCCTGAAAAAGCATAAAGATTATTGTCCGAAGAGGCTATATAGACCGTCGTATCGTACGCAATTGAGCTTGACGACCGGATTTCTCCTCCTACCTTGAGGCTATAAAGAACATTGCCGACGGCGTCCATCTTGTAAACGGCATCACTAGTGCCTATAACGTACAAAATGTTTGTGCCAAGCAGGCTTGGGCCCGCGTAAACCGGTCCGTTCAATGCCACTTTGAACATCGATCGGTTTACAGTTGCAAGGCTTGTGTCTTTGCCTCCTTGATTGTCCTCCACCACTAACATTACATTTTTTGTCCCCTGGAAAAATTCGTGCGTGAATTGGGATTGCTGACTCATCAGCTTTCCGTCAACGTACCAGAAAATAGAATCTACAGTTCCATCTGAGTCGTAACTGCTCGAACTTGAAAACGTAATAGCTACAGATGGAACGGCGCCCGAATTGGGCTGATATACATTATTGAGGCTATTTGCATGTGGAGCCTGATTGAACGGTTTGCCGGCGACCTCTGTGCTAAATGGCCCCTCAATAAATTGACTGTTCTCTGCTGTTATCCTGTAGAAGTATTGTGTGCCGTTCGTGAGACCTGAATCTGCATAAGTGGAGGCCGTCGTACTATCATGCAGGGTTGAAGCCGGGGAAGATGTTGCCCTATATATTTTGTATTTGAACACATCCGGACTCGAACTGGGCTGCCAGCTTAGGATAACCTTTCTGTTGCCAGGGCCGGCAACTATTCCAGTCGGAGACAGTACCTGGGTTAGAAAATGCCAAGTCGCCGACCATGAACTTATGTTTCCAGAATCGATGGTCGCCACCTTCCAGTAGTATTTGGTGTTGCTTACCAGCGAGACAATTTGTTTAGAAGTTGCCGCTATTGAGGAATTGTCAAACACGGTTGATGAAAACGTTGAATCCGCGGCAACTTGAAGATGATATGCAGTAACGTATGGAGCAGCATTCCACGACAATGTAGGAGACAATGGCTGATTCAACGAATTATCCGATGGAGAAACCAAGACGGGCGGGAATACGTCGTGCGTTGTGAAATGCCAGGTTGTTGACCATAGACTGGTTCCTGCGAGATTGAGGCCACTCACTCTCCAATAGTAAACCGTGTTACTTGCCAGAGGGCCACCTCGCTTAGAATTTGCCGTGATTGTAGAGTCGTCATAGTCAATAGATGTGAATGAGGAATCTTTTGAGACTTGTAGATGGTATTTAAAGGCATCCGAGTCTCCACTCCAGTACAGCGTGGGAGAAAGCGGTTGGTTCAACGCACCACTGAGCGGATAATTTAAAGTCGGTGGTGTCAGAACAGAGAAATAGGAAAGACGAATAGAGGCGGTTCCGAAGTCAGTTCCGGCAAAGAGATTTGTGCTAGTCACAAACAGGGATGTCACAACACTATCGGCCATACCGGAGGTTAAACCGGAACTCATACCGATCCAACTTGTGCCGTTGTTAGTGGAAAGAAAGACACCGCCATCGGTCCCGGCAAAGAGAATCGTGCCGTAGACGACGAGAGCACGGATATGAGTATTCGTTAAGCCCGAACTCGTCCAGCTTGCACCGTTGTTGGTGGAAAGAAAGACACCGCCGTTAGTCCCAGCGAAGAGGTTCGTACCGCCTATTCCGTTGGGGGAGACGGCAAAGGTATTGACATAAGTGCTTGTCAAGCCGGTACTTGTTTTAGTCCAGCTTGTACCGTTGTTAGTGGAAAGAAAGACGCCATTATAAGTTCCAGCAAAGAGATTCGTATTTCCTGTCCCATTGGGGGAGACGGCAAGAGACCAGATTGCATAACCCAATAAACCGGTATTGACCGTTGTCCAACTTGTGCCATTGTTGGTCGAAAGAAAGACACCACTATTAGTTGCTGCAAAAATGTTCGTATCATTGACCGCAAAGGCATTGACAGGCGTAGCTGGCAAGCCGGTATTAACCGTACTCCAGCTTGTGCCGTTGTTGGTCGAAAGAAAAATTCCACGGTTCTCCGCACCGCCAGTTCCGGCAAAGATATTTATGCCATTGATGGCAAGAGCACCGACATATGTGGGAGACGGCAAGCCGTTATTGACCGCGGTCCAGTTTGTCCCGTTGTCCGTCGAGAGAAAAACGCCGTTGCTAGTTCCGGAAAAGAGGTTCGTGCCGGAGACGGCAAAGGAATAAACGATGACGCCGGAGGGTTCATTGGTTTGGATCCACTGGGCCTGCAATGAATTCGAAGTGGTGAACAGGCAAAGCACCACAAAGAGGAATCCCAAATGGACACGTTGTAAAATGTTTTTCATCTGTTTCTCTTTTCGTGAAATACTGAAGGGCAATTGTAACTAACTCCCTTAACTGTACCAAAATTAATTCGTGTGTTCTAACGAACCGGAGTCTCGTTGCACCGCGTCATTTCCATCAACTCATAAAACACTAAAACCTCCATCATCAAATAGCGAATCCGGAGGTTTCCCAACATTTTTTCTCCCCAGCCACCCGACTTGCCTCAACGAACACGCAGACTTAGTAGAGGAAAAGACTTGTCAAAGTATAATATCGCACAACAATCATGCCCCTCAATAACTGGCATTCCGAGCAAAATTCGTGAGCACACTTATTGGAAATGGGAAGACGGTTCATTGAATTCCCGTTGTTCAGTAAAAAGAGAGCCGGTTAAGGCTCTCTAGGAATTGTTCAAGTGCGAGCAATGAACAAACTCAGGCCAATTGCACGTGCATCCTCCGCACGAAATCCGAGGTCGGGCACGGCTGCGAGAATCTCAGCAGCGTCACGCATGGACTGAATCATGATTTCCTTGCGACTATCAGTTGAGTTGGAAGTGTGTTCCGGTTCAGCCGCTTTGCCAAGTACCGAAACCTCAACTTTGTTCTTGCCGGTGAGCTTGACGATGATTTCCGATCCAGCCTTCAGTTGCTGACACTGGATGACATCATGAGCGGTCGATGGTGAAAACCAGACGAGTTCTTCACCGGCTTCATTGGTCACGGCGTACATGTAATATGTTCCGTGACCGTTCTCGCCTATCAACGGTCCATTTCGCAACAGCTTCAGTTTGATCGGCTGGTTCATCTGTAGTTCGAGTTTCGGTCGATTGTTCGACATTGTCTTCTTCTCCTCGTTTAGTTTTAAATGAAAAGTTTATAGTTGCTGGAGTGAATGAAACACCTGCGGGTGGGAATCTATTAATGCGGATGAACTCGTGAATTTTTAATAGGTCAGGCAGTTTCTCCTCAGGTTTAACGCGGACCAGACCTTCCTTCTCAGCGATTCGCATGAAGGCGGATTTATCTACGATTGATACTTTAGCCTTGCCAGCACGCAGAGACAATTTGCCATGCGGAAGCTGGATCGTCTTGTCACCACTGGCACGAATATATTCTTCACACTGTCTTGCTAACCATGCGATCTGTCGTTCAAGCTTACCGTTCTCTGACCCTTGCCAATCAGCGATGATAATTTGTTCATGCTCTGCAATGTTGTTCACTTCTTCGGCCTTTGCCTCCAGAACCGCGATGGATTGCAGCACTTGATCGCAGCGAACCTTTGACATCTGAATCCGCTTCTTATCGTCTGCCTCCTCGGCTTCCTTCAGCAGCTCATCAAGGAAATTCATTTTCTCCTTCCTTTCGGAAATATCAACGCGAGCACCGATATTATTCCCGTTAAGATGACTATAACTATCTCGACTGTCCTTTTCTTCATGAACCCTCCTTTTGGTTAGTAGAAATTCGTTGACCGTGTCTTATACCAAATATCCTGGAATAAGAGTAGGTGAACCATTTCACCAACTACTAGGAGGTAATATGAGCGAGCAAGAGTACGATGATCTGTGGCATTACAGCGAGCAGTTCACGCGGGACAAATTACAAAGGTCGGAGCTTGTGACAATGGCATGGAAAGAAGGACAGAGGTTAGGTCGATGCGGCAGGTAAAGATGTTTCACTGCTTTCACCGACAGAAAAGCACCTGCTCTTCAAGAAATTCGTTCGCGGAATTGAAGTAGACCGAAAAGCCAACAAAGTGAGATGTACAATGAGAAGAATTCCGGCAGTTCATCCAATAATTACAGAACTCGAACAGGAGGGGGATAAAAAAACAACTGCCCACGATAAAAATGGGCAGTTGTTGGTTAGTGGAGTAGCGGGGACAGGACTTGAACCTGTAACCTTCGGGTTATGAGCCCGACGAGCTACCAATTGCTCCACCCCGCGATGCCTTAATATAGATAATTGCTAACGGTAAGTCAAGGCGAAGTGAGAGTATTGCGGCGCCGTAAACTTTTTCATATGCCAGCAAAGTTCTTGATAGGAAAACCATCTTTGACTATATTCAAATGGCAAAATTTAGCAATCAATTTGGTTGAAGAAGACATTGCTGATCCTCATTTCAAACGACGATGGAATTCACGCCCCAGGCATCAATGCACTGGTCGAGGAAATTAAAAAGATCGGCGACGTCGTGATCGTTGCGCCCGACAAACAGCAGAGCGCCGTGGGCCACGCCATCACGATGAACTCCCCGCTGCGCGTCCATAAGGTAGAGAAGCGTGGCGAGTTCTTCGGATATGCGGTCACAGGCACTCCCGCCGACGCGGTGAAGCTCGCCGTTCGTTCGCTGCTTCCGCATCCCCCCGATCTCGTTATCTCCGGCATCAACCACGGCTCGAACACCGCGATCAGCGTGATCTATTCGGGCACGGTCTCTGCAGCGACCGAGGGAACAATCCTCGGGATCCCTTCTTTTGCCATTTCGCTGACGACATACGGCGAGGCTGATTTTTCGTACGCCGCGGCTTTTGCCCGCAAGCTCTCGCTGAAAATTATTGAAGAAGGCTTGCCGAAAGGAACACTCTTGAATGTGAACGTTCCGCCGGTGGCGGCGTCGGAAATACGAGGGATCGTCATCACCAAACTGGGGAAATCAGTCTGGAATGACGAATTCGAATCACGCAGGGACCCGAGCGACAGGGAGTATTTCTGGCTCAAAGGAGAACTTCTTGAGCTTGACCATGACGAAGACATCGACCAGAGAGCGGTCCTCAACAACAAAGTTTCAATAACACCTATTCACTACGATCTCACTGACTATGCAGCACTCGAAACGATGAAAAAGTGGGATATTAACTCTCTCAATTAACTGAAAACGTACAGGAGAACACTATGCGAATCGGAATATTAACGGGGGGCGGCGATGTGCCGGGATTGAATCCATGTATCAAAGCGGTTGTCTACCGTGCGGCGGATGCTGGCCACGAAGTGGTCGGGTTTCGGCGCGGCTGGGGAGGCCTGCTGAATTTCAATATCGACGATAAGGAAAATCACGAAAAGTGGGCGATGCCGCTGACAAAGCAGAGCACGCGCACCATCGATCGTTCAGGCGGAACGTTCATCCACACGTCGCGCACAAACCCTGGCAAAGTAAAATGGTCGGAGATCCCAAAGTTTCTGCAGGACCCCAAGCGCCCGCCGAAGGAAGGCGATGCCCCGTCGGATTTCACGCCGCATGTTCTGCGAAATCTCGCGTATATGAAGGTTGATGTGTTGATCGCCATCGGCGGCGATGATACGCAGAGCTATGCAGTGCGGCTGCACGACGAAGGATTTCCGGTGGTTTCTATCCCCAAAACTATGGACAACGACGTCTACGGCACCGATTATTGCATCGGGTTTTCGACGGCTGTCACACGAAGCGTGGAATTTATTACCAATTTGCGAACATCTGCTGGCTCTCACGAGCGTATCGCGGTGATCGAATTGTTCGGAAGAAATTCCGGAGAGACGTCGCTCATTTCGGCGTACCTGGCCGGCGTTGACCGCGCATTGATTTCGGAAGTCCACTTCGACCCGGAACGGCTGGCAAAATTTCTTATGGAAGACAAGAAAAGAAATCCGAGCAACTATGCCGTCATGACGATT
>Ga0265338_10001264_pt1 | contig 41693 bp, 35 predicted proteins | sample 42126metaG_FD_193579 | JGI IMG/M metagenome (GOLD analysis project Ga0265338, IMG submission 193579) | Rhizosphere microbial communities from Carex aquatilis grown in University of Washington, Seatle, WA, United States - 4-21-26 metaG | ecosystem: Host-associated > Plants > Roots > Rhizosphere... | reverse complement strand
CCGTCATACCGCTTCCTCACAATGCCGGTGGGTCCGGGGGTTGTCCCCCGGGCTAGCACTGCAGTTGCCCGCCATGAGCGGCGTGCGCGCCGCGGAACCCGCCGTCATGCCGCTTCCTCACAATGCCGGTGGGTCCGGGGGTTGTCCCCCGGGCTAGCACTGCAGTTGCCCGCCATTAGCGGCGTACGCGCCGCGGAATGCGCCATCACGCGGGATCCTCAAGCGCCATCAGCCCGGGCAGCGTTCGCCCCTCCAGGTATTCCAGGCTGGCCCCGCCGCCGGTGGAGATGTGCGTGAACGCGTCGGCGGGAAACCCGAGCTGCCGGACGGCCGCCGCCGAGTCACCACCACCCACCACAGTCAGCCCGCCGACCCGGCTGATCGCCTCGGCCACCGCCCGGGTACCCGCCGCGAACGCGGGGAACTCGAAGACCCCGGCTGGCCCGTTCCAGAACACGGTCTTCGCGTCAGCCAGCTTCTGGGCGATCAGCGTCCGCGTCGCGGGGCCCATGTCCATGCCCTCACGGTCGGCCGGGATGGCATCGGCGGGCACCACCAACTGGTCGGCATCCGGTGCGAACCGGTCGGCGGTGACGATGTCGACCGGCAGCACCAGTTCGACACCGCGCCGGGCCGCCTCCTCGATCAGGGCTTTCACTTGCGGGATCTGCTCTGCTTCCAGCAGCGACTTGCCGACCTCGTGGCCCTGGGCGGCCAGGAACGTGTAGGACATCCCGCCGCAGATGATCAGCCGGTCGGCGCGGCTGAGCAGGTTGCCGATGACGGCCAGCTTGTCGGACGGCTTGGCGCCGCCGAGCACGACCACATAGGGCCGGGCCGGGTCGGTGGTCAGCTGGCGGAGCACCGCGATCTCGGCCAGCACCAGCTCCCCGGCCGCGTGCGGGAGCAGCCCCGGCACGTCGTACACGCTGGCGTGCTTGCGGTGCAGCGCACCGAACCCGTCACCTACGTACAGCGACGCCAGGGCGGCGAGCTTGGCGGCGAGCTGGCCGCGCGCCCCGTCGTCCTTGCTCGTCTCGGCCGGCTCGAAGCGCACGTTCTCCAGCATCCCGATGTCCCCGTCGGCGAGCCCGGCGGCCACACCGGCGGCCGACTCGCCGGCCACATCGGCGGCCAGCGGCACCGGGCGGCCGAGCAGTTCCCCGAGGTGGTCGGCGACCGGGCGCAGCGATGGGCCGCCTGCGGAGCGCTGCGCGTAGCCGTCCCCTTTGGGCCGGCCCAGGTGCGCGCAGACAATGACGCGCGCGCCCCGGTCGGCCAGCTTGGTGATGGTCGGCAGGCTGGCCCGGATCCGGCCGTCGTCGGTGATCCGGGTCCCGTCCAGGGGCACGTTCAGGTCAGCCCGGAGCAGTACCGTCTGCCCGGCGACATCCAGGTCGTCGATCCGCTTCATCCGAGCTGCCCGCCGACCAGGACGCTGAGGTCAGCCAGCCGGTTGGAGTACCCCCACTCGTTGTCGTACCAGCCGATCACCTTGACCTGGTCACCGAAGGTCATGGTGAGCGCCGAGTCGAAGGTGCACGAGTACGGGGTGCCGACGATGTCAGAGGACACGATCTGATCGGCGGTGTAGTGCAGGTAGCCCTTGAGCGGGCCCTGCTCGGCGGCGGCCTGGAAGGCCTGGTTCACCTCGTCCTTGGTGGCTTCCCTGGTCAGCTGGACGACCAGGTCGGTCACCGAGCCGTCCACCACGGGAACCCGCATCGACATTCCGTCCAGCTTGCCCTTGAGCTCGGGCAGGACCAGGGCGGTCGCCTTGGCGGCGCCCGTGGTGGTCGGGATGATGTTCTGCGCGGCGGCCCGCGCCCGGCGCAGGTCCTTGTGCGGGAAGTCCAGGATCACCTGGTCATTCGTGTAGGCGTGGATCGTGGTCATCAGGCCTTTGACGATGCCGAAGCTCTCCATCAGCACCTTGGCCATCGGCGCGACGCAGTTCGTGGTGCACGAGGCGTTCGAGATGATGTGGTGGCGGGCCGGGTCGTAGGCGCTGTCGTTGACGCCCATGACGATGGTGATGTCCTCACCCGACGCCGGGGCGGAGATGATGACCTTCTTCGCGCCTGCCTCAAGGTGCTGCCCGGCGTCCGCCGCCTTGGTGAACCGGCCGGTGGACTCGATCACCACGTCCACCCCCAGGTCGCGCCAGGGCAGTGCGGCCGGATTCCGTTCGGCCAGGACCTTGATGGTGCTTTTTCCTACGGTGATGGCGCCGCCGTCCGCGGCGACGTCGTCGGCGAGGGTGCCCAGGACCGTGTCGTATTTGAGCAGATGCGCCAGGGTCGCCGGATCAGTCAGGTCGTTCGCGGCTACGATTTCGATGCCGTCGGCTCCGCCCGCTGCCTGGGCGGCGCTGACCGCGCGCCAGTAGTTGCGTCCGATACGGCCGAATCCGTTGATGCCCACGCGGATGGTCACGGCGGCGTTTCTCCTCGTCGCTTGCTGCCTGCTGACTGGCTTTTCCCCTCCTGGCGAGCCTATCGGACGAGCGGGCCGGGTCAGGCGCGGCTAGGACATGAGCATGTCCGGGGTGAGGCTTGCCTCGGTGCCGGGGATGCCGAGGTCCCTGGCCCGCTTGTCGGCCATGGCCAGCAGCCGCCGTATCCGGCCCGCGATGGCGTCTTTCGTCAGTGGCGGGCTGGCCAGCTGTCCGAGTTCTTCCAGGCTCGCCTGCCGGTGCTGGATCCGCAGCTGCCCAGCGATGGTCAGGTGCTCGGGTGCCTCACCACCAAGGATTTCCAGGGCCCGTTCCACCCGCGCACCCGCCGCGACCGCCGCCCGGGCGCTGCGGCGCAGGTTGGCATCGTCGAAGTTGGCCAGCCGGTTCGCGGTCGCCCTGACCTCGCGGCGCATCCGGCGCTCTTCCCAGGCCAGCACGCTGTCGTGCGCGCCCAGCCGGGTAAGCAGCGCGCTGATCGCGTCGCCGTCCCGGACCACGACCCGGTCCACACCGCGGACTTCGCGGGCTTTCGCATGAATTTTCAGCCGCCGCGCGGCTCCGACCAAGGCGAGCGCGGCTTCCGGCCCCGGGCAGGTGATCTCCAGCGACATCGAGCGGCCGGGCCCGGTCACCGAGCCATGCGCGAGGAAGGCGCCGCGCCAGGCGGACTCGCAGTCGCAGGTGGTCCCGGACACTACCTGCCGGGGCAGGCCGCGGACCGGGCGGCCGTGGTTGTCCACCAGGCCGGTCTGCCGGGCCAGGCTGTCGCCGTCCTTGCGCACCCTGACCACGTAACGGTTGCCCTTGCGCAGCCCGCTCGGGGCCAGCACGATCATGTCGGATGTGTGACCGAATACCTCGGCGATGTCCTTGCGCAGGCGGCGCGCTGCCGCGCCGGTGTCGAGCTCAGCCTCGACCACGATACGTCCGCTCGCCAGGTGCAGCCCTCCGGCGAACCGGAGCAGCGTGGACACCTCCGCCTTGCGGCAGCACGGCTTCAGTATGGTGACGCGGCTCAGTTCGTCCTTCACCAGGCCGGTCATCGCCACGGGCATCACTCCCCCTCGAAGATCTGTGCGAAGGCCCCGGCAAGCTGCCGTGGATCGTGCCGCGGCGAGCCGTCCCGCATCGCCAGGTCCGCGAGGACGAGCCTGGCACCAAGCAGGCCGGCCGCCTTGTCGAGCTCCGCTACCGCGGTCCCGGCGGTTCCGCGGTCCGCCAGCACGATGTCCACCCGCAGCTGCGGCGCGTGATCCGCGAGCACTTCCAGATGTGCCTGCGGGGAGAACCCGTCCGTCTCACCCGGCTGGGCGGCCAGATTCAGCACGACGATCCGGTGGGCCCCGGTGGTGATCAGCGCCCGGGCGAGCTCGGGCACCAGGATATGCGGGAGCACGCTGGTGAACCACGAACCTGGGCCGAACACGACCCAGTCCGCGTCCAGGATCGCGGTCACCGCCTCCGGGCAGGCGGGCGGATTCCGGGGAATCAGCGAGACTGACCTGACCCGTCCTGTGGTGGTCGCCGAGGCGACCTGACCCCGGACGGTGCTCATCTGGTGCGGCCGGGCCGGATCGGCTCCCTCAACCTCAGCCACCAGGTCAAGCGGAACCGACGCCATGGGCAGCACCCTGCCGTGCGCGCCGAGCAGCCGGCCTACCCAGTCCAGCCCCTGGACGCTGTCGCCGAGGAGCTCCCAGAGCGCGACGATCAGCACGTTGCCCACCGCGTGCCCGCCCAGCCCCGAGTCGCCCGCGAACCGGTGCTGCACGACCCGGCTCCAGGTGGTCCCCCACTCGTCATCCCCGCACAGCGCCGCGAGCGCCATCCGCAGGTCCCCGGGAGGCAGCACGCCAAACTGGCGGCGCAGCTTGCCGCTGGACCCGCCATCATCGGCGACCGTCACGATCGCGGTCAGCTGGCGGGTCACCCGGCGCAGCGCCGACAATGAGGCGAACAGCCCGTGGCCACCGCCGAGCGCTACCACCTTGGGGTTGAGTGGCCGCCCCGAGGGGGACACTGGGATGCCATTGTGGCCTGCTGCCATCGCGCTCACTCGCGTCCCAGGTCACGGTGTATCACCTGGACGCCTGCACCCTCCCCGGCCAGGCTCTCGGCGATCTCCTCAGCGACCGCGACGCTGCGGTGCTTGCCTCCGGTACAGCCGATCGCCAGCGTCACGAAGTGCTTCCCCTCCCGCTCATACCCGGCGAGCACCACCCGCAGCGCCGCGAGGTACGCGTCCAGGAACTCGGCGGCACCTGGCTGGCTCAGCACGTATTTCTTGACCGGCTCGTCCTGCCCGTTCATCGGGGCCAGCTCTTCGACCCACCGCGGGTTGGGCAGGAACCGGCAATCGGCCACGATGTCCGCGTCCACCGGAAGGCCGTACTTGAAGCCGAAGGACACGATGTTCACCCGCGGCGCGGTAGCCGCGTCACCGGCGAAGTAGTCGTGCATCCGGGCGCGCAGCTCATGCACGTTAAGCGCTGAGGTGTCCAGGACGAGATCGGCGTTCTCCCTGACACCCTGCAGCAGTGCCCGTTCCGACGCGATCCCCTCGACCACCCTGCCGTCCTCCTGCAGCGGGTGCGGCCGCCGGACGCTCTCGAATCTGCGGACCAGGGTGTCGTCGTTGGCCTCAAGGAAGACCACGCGGGGCCGGACGCCCTGGGCGGTGAGCTCGCCGATCGCGGACTGCAGGTCAGTGGTGAAGGCGCGGCTGCGGACATCCATCACGGCCGCGATCCGCGGCACCGCGCCCTTCGCGCGCCGGGCGAGATCGATCATGGTCGGCAGCAGGCCGGGCGGCAGGTTGTCGGCCACGAACCAGTCCAGGTCCTCCAGCGACTTGGCCGCAGTGCTCCGGCCCGCGCCCGACATGCCGGTGATGATCACGATATCCGGCGGCGGGCCCGCTTCTCCGCCACGGGCCTCGGGCCTGCCAACTTCTGCTTCCGACTGCTCTGCTGTACGGCGTCTCACGACGCTCCCCCGTCCCTCACCTGGCCGTTCCCGGCGCTGTGGCGCGCCGGGTCTCCCCGGCCATCCCCCGGGCCGTGGTGCGTGCCGATCCCCTGTTCATCCAACCCCGGCGCGTCCAGCCCCGGCGCATCCGGCCCCCGTATGCCCGGCTCCGGTGCGTCAGCACCGCCCGGCTCGCCCGATCGCAGCGCGGTGAGAATCGAGCTCGCGAGGCGCGGGCCGATGCCGGGCAGTTCCGCGAGCTCGGCCTCAGTCGCGCCGGCCATCCGGCGTACCGAACCGAAGTGCCGTAGCAGCGTAGCCCGCCGGGCCGGGCCGAGTCCCGGGACCGCGTCAAGCTCGCTGACGGCCAGCGCCTTCGAGCGCTTTGCGCGGTGATATGTGATGGCAAACCGGTGTGCCTCGTCCCTGACCCGCTGCAGCAGGTACAGGCCTTCGCTGGTCCGGGGCATGATGACGGGCGAGTCGTCGCCCGGCAGCCAGACCTCTTCCAGCCGCTTGGCCAGGCCGCAGACGCTGACGTCGTCGATGCCAAGCTCGTCGAGGGCCCGGACGGCGGCCGCCACCTGGGCCGGTCCCCCGTCGATCACCACCAGGCTCGGCGGATAGGCGAATTTCCGCCCCCGGGGAGCGGGGCTGCCCGCCGCGTCGTCGGCTGCGGGTGGCGTGTCCTCCGCGTCCCAGCCGAGCACATCGAGCTCACCGGTCGCCTCACGCTCCTCCAGGTACCTGCGGAACCTGCGGGTGATCACTTCGTGCACCGAGGCGACGTCGTCGATCCCGCCGGTGCCCTTGATGCTGAACCGCCGGTATTCCGACTTGCGGGCCAGCCCATCCTCGAACACCACCATGGACGCGACCACGTGGGTGCCCTGCAGGTTCGACACGTCGTAGCACTCGATCCGGAGCGGGGCCTCGGTCAGCCCCAGCGCCTCCTGGATCTCGGCCAGGGCCCGGCTCCGGGTGGTCAGGTCGCTCGCCCGGCGCGTCTTGTGCAGCGCCAGCGACTCGGCGGCGTTCCGGGCGACTGTTTCCAGCAACGCCTTCTTGTCCCCGCGCCTGGGTACCCGGAGGCTGACCCGGCTGCCACGGCGATCGGCAAGCCATTCCTCCACCACTCCAGCGGCGGGCGGGAGCACCGGGACGAGCACCTCACGGGGGACGCTGCCCTCCCGGTCCGCACCGAGCGTGATCTCCGTCCGCCCGGTCCGCTGGCCGGTGGCCGCGCGGTTACCCGGGCCGGCCTCGGCCGGGGCGCCCGCGATGCGGTCATCGCCGTAGACCTGGCCGAGGAAATGCTCGACGAGCTCGCTCGGGGTGATGTCCTCGACCTTGTCGACCACCCAGCCGCGCTGACCGCGCACCCGGCCGTCGCGGACGTAGAACACCTGGACCGCCGCCTCCAGCTGGTCCTCGGCCAGGGCGATGACGTCACAGTCGGTGCCGTCGCCGAGCACCACCGCCTGCTTCTCCAGAGCCCGCTGCAGCGCCGCGATGTCGTCCCGCAGCCTGGCCGCCCGCTCGAACTCCTCGGCGGCGGCGGCCCGGCGCATCTCCGCCTCCAGCCGCCGGGTGAACCGGGCGGTCTGGCCGGCCATGAAATCGCAGAACTCTTCCGCGAGCAGCCGGTGCTCCGGTGCGCTGATCCGTTGCACGCATGGCGCCGAGCACTTGCCGATGTAGCCGAGCAGGCAGGGCCGCCCGATCTGGCCCGCGCGCTTGAACACTCCTGCCGAGCAGGTCCGCACCGGGAACACCCGCAGCAGCGCGTCGACCGTCTCCCGGATCGCCCAGGCGTGCGAGTAGGGGCCGAAGTAGCGGACCCCGCGCCGCTTCGCGCCGCGCAGCACCATGACCCGCGGATACTCCTCGTCCATGGTGACCGCGAGGTAGGGATAGCTCTTGTCGTCCCGGTACCGCACGTTGAACCGGGGGTCGAACTCCTTGATCCAGGAGTACTCCAGCTGGAGCGCTTCCACCTCGGTGCCAACGACAGTCCAGTTCACCGCGGCCGCGGAGGTCAGCATGGACTGGGTCCGCGGATGCAGCCCGGCGAAGTCGGCGAAGTAGGAGTTCAGCCTGGACCGGAGATTCTTCGCCTTGCCGACATAGATGACCCGGCCATGCGCATCGCAGAACCGGTAGACCCCAGGGGACTCCGGGATCGAGCCGGGAGCTGGCCGGTAGCCATGCGGATCTGCCACCCAGCAACTCTATGCGCGCTCGCTGGCCGGCCGGGTCTGGGCCCGTGGGGCCGGCCGGGTCGGTGCCTGCTGGCCGGCCGGGCCTAGGCCCGGTCCGCGTCCGCCGGGCGGGCAGCGATCGCGGCGCCCCGCGCTCCCGCCTGGTCCAGATCGGGGACGAGCGCGAAGTCAGCCGCCCGGACCTGTTCCTCGCGCAGTTCCGTGTGCTCACGGACCTTGCCGAGGAACCAGTCCCGGAAATGCGGGTCCGCCTCGACGACGCCGCCCCCGACGAAGTACATGTCCGGGTCCGTGAATCCGGCCGCGATCGTGAAGATCCGGCCCAGCGCCATCGCCTGCTGCTCGAAGATCTTGAGCGCAAGCGGGTCCCCTGCTTCGCCGTATCCCCGGACCAGCTTGGCGGCCTTGGCCGGCGCGACGCCGGCCAGGTCATGTCCTTCGAACCGGCTCAGCCAGTAGGGCAGCAGGTTCCGCTCGATGCCGGTGAGCGAGGCGATGCTTTCCGCGTCGCCGGGGAGTCCGCAATTGCAGCCCGGAACCGGCTGCCCAGCATCGAGCAGGCCGTCGAGCGGGATCTGCAGGTGGCCGAATTCGCCTGCCATGCCGGCCGCGCCCCGGACCACCCGGCCGGCCTCGATCACGCCGCCGCCGAGCCCGGTGCCGACAATCGCCGCGACGGAGGAATACCGGGAAGCCTCGGCGCCAAACCGGACCTGATGCGCGTAGAGCGCCGCCGCATTGGCGTCATTGATGTAGACCACGGGCAGCCCGAGCCTGGCCTCCAGCCCGCTGCGGATGTCGAAGCCGCGCCAGCCCGGATGAGCAAAGTTCGCCGCCCCCCGGGAGGACAGGACGCCATCCGCGCTTGCGGGGCCAGGGGTGTCCAGGCCCACGGCGCACACCGCTGACCGCGCTGCGCCGGTCACCGTGAGGACGTAATCGAACGAAGCGGCGAGCGCCTCGACGGCCACGTCCGGGCCCTCCCGGACCCTGCTGGGCATCTCCAGCATCCGATCGACGAGAAACCGCCCGGCCGAGTCAAGCACCGTCGCGTTATTGGCCGTGCCGCCGTTGTCGAGACCTACCACGACCCACTGCGCCGGATCCGTCATGCTGTTCCTCTTCCGCTGTCTGCCCGCAGGCAGCGTAGCCGGGTTGCGGGCCGCCTGCCACGGCCGAGGCCTCGCGGCCGGGGCGGCCATGGCTGAGCTTCGATGGCTGCGGCCGGCCGGCTGAGATTTCATGCCCCCGGAGAGGCCGCCACCGGGGGCCGGGCCGGTCACCTGGGCCGGCGGCCGGGGCATGGTGAACTCCTCGGCATCCGGCCACGTGTTGCTGGCATGCGCGGTAAATACTGGGCCTGCCGGGCGAGGCAAGGAGACCCGTGGAGTCACTGAAGGCGGGAGATCCCCAGCAGTTGGGGGGGTACCGGCTGCGGGCCCGCCTGGGGGCGGGCGGGATGGGGCAGGTGTTCCTGGGCTACTCGCCGGCCGGCCGCGCCGTGGCGGTCAAGGTCATCCACCGTGAGCTGGCCCGCGATCCGGAGTTCCGGACGAGGTTCCGCCGGGAAGTAGCTGCCGCCAAGGCAGTCAGCGGTGCCTATACGGCGCCGGTGACCGCGGCCGGGCCCGATGATGACCCGCCGTGGCTGGCCACCGCGTACGTGCCGGGGCCCTCGCTGGCCGAGGCGGTCGCCGCAGCCGGGCCACTGCCCGCGGAGTCGGTATGGAAGCTGGCCGCCGGCCTGGTCGAAGCACTGCAGGCGGTACATGCCTGCGGGCTCGTGCACCGGGACCTGAAACCAGCGAACGTGCTGCTGGCCCTGGACGGCCCCCGGGTGATCGACTTCGGGATATCCCGCGCGCTCGAGCGGACCGCGATGACCTCGACCGGGACGATCGTGGGCACGCCGTCGTTCATGTCGCCGGAGCAGGCCGAAGGAGCGCGGGTCGGGCGGCCCAGCGACGTGTTCTCCCTCGGCGGCGTGATCGTGTTCGCCGCGACGGGGGCCGGGCCATTCGGCGACGGCCCGCAGGCGTCCATGCTGTACCGGGTGGTGCACGCGGCGCCGGTGCTGGGCGGGGTGCCTGACGGGCTGCGGGAGCTCGCGGCGGCATGCCTGGCCAAGGTGCCCGCGGAGCGCCCCGAACTGGCCGCGCTGGTGGATGTGATCGCGGCGGACCGCCCCCCGGATGCGGGCCCTGCGGGCGGGCCACCGGATGCGGGCGCCGCGCTGGCCTCGTTCTGGCCAGCGGCGGTCACCGGGCTGATCCGCTCCCACCAGACCCGGCTCAGCGGCGAGATCCGGCACGGATCGACTGGGCTGGCCGCGAGCCCGCAGCCCGGTGACCCGATCGGAGCACCAGGGGCCGCCGGGCCGGCGACGGCAGTGGCAGGGTCGCGGCCGGTCACCGCCCGGCAGGCGTCCGCCCGCCCGCCCGCCGCTCCCCCCGGCGAGTTCGCCGCCGTACCCGCCGGCGAGTTCGCCGCCAGCCCGCCCAGCCCGTTCGCCGCCGCTCCCCCCGGCCAGCCCACCGCCATCGCCACCGTAGGCAGCAGCCCGCCAGCCGGCCCGGCACTGACTATGGACGGGTTGGCCGGCGGTCCGGCCGAGGGCCCTCCAGGGCCTGGGGTGGCCCGCCGGCGGGTCCTTGTGGGGCTGGCCGTGGTGGTGGGCGCCGGGCTGGCTGGCGCCGGATGGGAACTCAGCCAGGGCGGCGCGGCTCAGCACCAGGCCGGCGGTAGCCGGCCGACCCCGGGCACAAAGACCAGCCGCCCCACGTCGCAGCCGAGCCCCGCGGCCGGCGTGGGCACCAGCATCTGGGACTTCCCTACCGGCGGCCAGGTGGCGGGGATCGCGGTGGCCGGCAACATCGTGTTCGCGGGCAGCACCGACGGCAAGGTGTACGCACTGCGCGCCAGCAACGGCGCGCACGTGTGGGATTTCCCCACCGGCGGCCCGGTGCGATCAGGGATCGCGGTGGCCGGCGGGATCGTCTACGCCGGCAGCAACGACAGCAACCTGTACGCGCTGCGCGCTAGCAACGGCCACAAGCTCTGGAACTTCCCCACCAGCGGCTCGGCCGCATCGTCGATCGTGGTGGCCGACGGCGGCGTGTTCACCGGCAGCGGGGCCGGCACGCTGTACGGGCTGCGCGCCAGCAACGGCCGCAAGCTCTGGGACTTGCCTGGCGGCGCCGGGGAGTGGATCACGGCGGCCGGCGGTACCGTGTACGCCGCCGCCGGGGACGACATGGTCGTCGCGGTGCGCGCCAGCGATGGCCGCAAGCTCTGGAACTTCCCGACCGGTGCCGGCGGGGCTATCGGGATTGCGGTGGCCGGCGACAGTGTCTACGCCGGCAGCGGGGACGGCATGGTCTACGCGCTGCGCGCCAAAGACGGCAGCAAGCTCTGGGGCTTTCCGGTCGGCGATTCGGTGCAATCAGGGATCGCGGTGGCCGGCGGGATCGTCTACGCCGGCAGCAACAACAACAAGGTGTACGCGCTGCGCGCCAAAGACGGCAGCAAGCTCTGGGACTACCCCACGGATGGCTCGGTGACGTCGGGCATCGTGGTGGCCGGCGCGATGGTGTACGCCGGCTGCAACGGCTACACGGTCTATGGGCTGCGGGCCGACAACGGGGCCCCGGTCTGGAAGTTCCCCACTGGCGGTCCCGTGGACTCGGCAATCGCGGTGGCCGGCGGCATCGTGTACGTCGGCAGCAACGACGGCAAGGTCTACGCGCTGCGCGGGTAGGCGGCAGGCGTCCCGAGGGTCAGGCGTCCTGCGCGTCAGGCGTCCCGCGGTCAGGTGCCGGCCCCGGCCGGATCAGTCCTCGAAAGCCTCGGGCGGCGGGCAGGCGCAGACCAGGTTGCGGTCACCGTAGGCCTGGTCGATCCGGCGGACCGGCGGCCAGTATTTGGCCTGCCTCGTGCCCGGCACCGGGAAGGCAGCCTGCTCGCGCTCGTAGGGGTGCTTCCAGTCCGTGGCGAGCAGCATCGCGGCAGTGTGCGGCGCGTTCCGCAGCGGGTTGTCCTGGACGTCGTACTCGCCTGCCGCCACCTGGGCGATCTCCTGCCTGATCGCGACCATGGCCGTGCAGAACCGGTCGATCTCAGCCAGGTCCTCGCTCTCCGTCGGCTCGATCATCAGGGTTCCGGCCACCGGGAACGACATGGTGGGCGCGTGAAACCCGTAGTCGATGAGACGCTTCGCCACGTCCTCCACCGTGACGCCGGTATCCCTGGTGATCGGCCGCAGATCGATGATGCACTCGTGCGCCACCAGGCCGCCGCGGCCGGTGTAGAGCACCGGGTAATGCGGGGCCAGCCGGGCCGCGATGTAGTTGGCGGACAGGATCGCCACCTGGGTGGCGCGGCGCAGGCCGTCGGCGCCCATCATCCGGATGTACGCCCAGGAGATCGGCAGGATGCCCGCGGAGCCGTACGGTGCGGCCGCGACCGGGCCGACGCCTCCGTCGCGCGGCGCTGCGGAGGGCCGCCCCGCGGGGCCGGCGCCCGGCAGGAACGCCGCCAGGTGGGCGCGGACCGCGACCGGGCCTACCCCAGGCCCCCCGCCGCCGTGCGGGATGCAGAACGTCTTGTGCAGGTTCAGGTGCGACACGTCCGCGCCGAACCTGCCCGGCCGGGCCAGCCCGACCAGGGCGTTGAGGTTGGCACCGTCCACGTACACCTGGCCGCCCGCCTGGTGCACCAGCTCGCACACCTGCGTGACGGTCTCCTCGAACACCCCATTGGTGGACGGGTAGGTGAGCATGATGGCGGCCACGTGTCCCTCGTGCGCCGCGAGCTTGGCCCGCAGGTCGGTGAGGTCGATCGCGCCGTCCGCGCCGCATTTCACGACGGCTACCCGCAGTCCCGCGAGTACCGCGCTCGCGGCGTTGGTGCCATGGGCCGACTCTGGGATCAAGCACACAGCGCGCCCGGCCTCGCCCCGCGAGGCGTGATAGGCACGGATCGCCAGCAGGCCGGCCAGCTCGCCTTGCGAGCCCGCGTTCGGCTGCAGCGACACCGCGTCATAACCGGTGATCTCGGCCAGCCAGGTCTCCAGGCCACTGATCAGCTCGGCGTAGCCGCGGGATTGCCCAGCGGGCGCGAAAGGATGCAACGCCGCGAACTCCGGCCAGGTCACCGGCTCCATCTCGGCGGCCGCGTTCAGCTTCATCGTGCACGATCCCAGCGGGATCATGGAACGGTCCAGGGCAATGTCGGAGTCCGCGAGGCGGCGCAGGTAGCGCAGCATGGCTGTCTCACTCCGGTGCTCGTGGAAGACCGGATGACTGAGGTAGCCGGAGGTCCGGGCCAGGTCCGCGGGCAGCGCGTCAGCCGCCGCCGCGAGGCCGTCCGCCACGGTGCCATCCGCCACGGTGCCCTCCGCGGGCCGGGCGCGGCCGCCGGTGAGTGCCGCGGCGACTTCGGCCAGATGCGTGTCGGTGGTGGTCTCGTCGCAGGCCACCTGGACCGTGTCCGCATCGGCCAGCAGCACGTTGTACCCGGCGGCACGAGCCCGTGCCGCCGCGTCCGCGGCGGTACCGGGCAGCCGGACTGTGATCGTGTCGAAGAACCCGGCCTGCGGCACCTCCAGGCCGCTGCCGCGCAATGTCGCGGCCAGCCGGGCTGCCTTGCGGTGCACCTGCCGCGCGATGGCAGCAAGCCCGTCCGGGCCGTGATAGGCCGCGTACATCGCGGCGATGACGGCGAGCAGCACCTGGGCCGTGCAGATATTGCTGGTCGCCTTCTCCCTACGGATGTGCTGCTCGCGAGCTTGCAGTGCGAGCCGGTAGGCAGGCCGTCCGTCCGCGTCGACCGACACCCCGACCAGCCGCCCTGGCAGCTGCCTGCGCAGCCCGTCACGGACCGCTATGTAGGCCGCGTGCGGGCCGCCGAAGCCCATCGGGACGCCGAACCGTTGCGTCGTGCCCACCGCGATGTCCGCGCCCATTTCACCGGGGGGCATCAGCAGGGTCAGCGCGAGCAGGTCAGCCGCCACCGCCGTCACCGCGCCCCGCCTGTGGGCCGCGGCGATAACCGGCCGCAGGTCACGGACCGCCCCGCTGGCCCCCGGGTACTGCAGCAGCACCCCGAACAGCTCACCGTCCGGCACGGCCTCGATTAGGCCCGTGCTGACCGGGGCCACCCGAAGCTCTATGCCGAGGGGCTCAGCCCTGGTCGCCAGCACCGCCAGGGTCTGCGGCAGGCAGTCGGCGTCAGCCAGGAAGATCCGGCCCTGCCCCGCCGCCCGCCGGGCCAGGGTCATGGCCTCGGCGGCTGCGGTGGCCTCATCCAGCAGGGACGCGCCCGCTACCGGAAGCCCGGTCAGGTCGGCCACCATGGTCTGGAAGTTGAGCAGTGCTTCCAGGCGGCCCTGCGAGATTTCCGGCTGGTACGGCGTGTAGGCGGTGTACCAGCCGGGGTTCTCCAGCAGGTTGCGGCGGATCACGGCCGGCGTGACGGTCCCGTAGTAGCCCAGGCCGATCATCGACACGGCCACTGTGTTGAGGCCTGCCAGCCGGCGCAGTTCGGCCAGCGCCTCCTCCTCGGACAGCGCCGGCGGCAGCCGCAGGCCACCGGACTGGCCGGCCGCACCCGCACCCAGCGCGGGCTCACCCAGCCCGCCCTCACCCAGCCCGGGCGGCAGCGCCGCCGTGGTCAGCTGATCGAGGGAGGAGTAGCCGGTCACCCCGAGCATGTGCTCCTGCTCGGCCGGGGACGGCCCGATGTGCCGCGCCGCGAAATTCCGCGACGCGAAATTCTGTGCGGCCAGGTTCTGTGCGGCCAGGTTCGACGCCGGGACGTTCATGGAGCCTCCAGAGGGGAGCCGCCCGGCGCACCGGCGCCGGGTCATGATCCTCCCCCTCTGTCATCGCGGGCCCGCCACCGCGGGCGGGCGCGTCATCGCGAAACCCCGTCAGCGCGAGCTGAAACTCCAGAGATGCCTGTCTCGTCCGGTCCTTTGTGCCTGAGAGGTTCCGGGGAGGTTGCCCCTTCGGCGCCCCGCACTGGCCTGCGCGAGGTCTCTCCCGAACGATGTTGTCGGCTCTGCCGAGCTTACCCGAGCCCGGGCCCAGGCCACCGGCACCGCGCCCGTGGGCAGCGGCTCAGATCTCGTCCCACTGGAATACCCGCACGGCGATCAGGGTCACCACGACGGCGAAGCCGAGCAGGATGCCGATCGAGGGCAGCGCCGACGCCGGGCCCAGGCCACGGGCCATCACGTTCTGCATCCCGGTCACCAGGTACCGCAGCGGCATCACGTACGAAACCTGCCGGACCCAGTCCGGCGCGAATTCCAGCGGGATGAACGCGCCGCCAAGGAACGCCATCGGCAAGATGATCAGGTTGGCCACGGCGCTGGCCGCCTGCTGCGACTTGGCCGCTGCGCCGACGAGCAGGCCGATCGCCATGAAGGCCAGCGTGCCGGAGATGACCACCGGGATCGCCATCCACCAGGATGCGGTGAGTTTCAGGCCGAAGTAGGGCGTGGTGGCGATGCCCAGGAAGGCGAACATCTGCACCACGGCGAGTGCGACACCCACCCAGATCCGGGCGGCCACCACCGAGGACACGCTCACCGGGGACAGCCGCAGCCGGCGCAGCAGCTTGTTGTGCCGCCAGCCGACCAGCGTGATCGACGCGCCGAACGCGCCGCCGGACGCGATGGCCCAGCCGAGCAGGCCCGGCGCCAGGTACTGGATCGCTTTCAGCGACTTGTCCTCGACCTGGTGCGAGACCAGCCGATAGGCGGGCGGCCGCCCGGTCGCGGCCAGGTTGAATTGTTCCACGATGGTGGAGAACACCGAATTGACCACGGCGGCTTTGGTCGGGTCGGCGGCCGAATAGTGCACGACCAGCCGGTTGCCGCGCTGCTGGACGGCCGCGTCGTCGGTGCCCTTGCGCACGTCGCTCAGCGCGGCGGCCAGGCTGCCGGCCGGCGTCACGGTCAGGATCTTGCCGAGTTCGCCGGGGCTGGCGGCGCGCGCCTGGTCCACCAGCGTGACCTTCCCGACCTCCAGGATGCTGAGCTTCGGTGTCGTCGAGTTCTTGTAGATGGAGCCGAACAGGACGAGGAACAGGACCGGGATCAAGATGGTGAAGATCAGGGCCGTCCGGTCCCTGACGTAGCCGAGCGCCATGGCCCGGGACAGGCTGCGGAAGGACTGGAGGTTCACCGGGAACCCTCCCCTGGCCTGCTGCTGGTCATGCCCGGTACTCCCGCCCGGTCAGGTTCAGGAACACGTCTTCGAGGTTGCCGCCCCGCACCTGCAGGCCGGCCAGCGCGCGCCGCTGGGCCAGTTCCGCCAGGACCTCAGCGGGCTCGCTGGTCACGATGGTCAGGGACACCTCGTCGTCGGCCACGGCGGCGTCGCCGCCGGCGAGCTGCCGGGCCTCGTCCAGGCTGAGCTGGCCGGATTCGAGGCTGATCCGCACGGGCTGATCCAGCTCACGGACCAGCGCCGCAGGCGGCCCGGTCTTGAGGATCTGGCCGTGATCCATGATGGCCACCCGCTCGCAGAGCGTCTCCGCCTCGTCCATGTGATGCGTGGTCAGCACGACCGTGCGGCCTTCCGCGCTGATGACCCGGAGCAGGTCCCACAGGTTCCGCCGGGCCTGCGGATCCAGCGCGCCGGTCGGCTCGTCGAGGAACAGCACGTCCGGTCCGTGCACGAGGGCGCAGGCGATGGACAGCCGCTGCGCCTGCCCGCCGGACAGTTTCTCGGTGCGGGTGGCCGCCTTGTCGGTCAGGCCGACCACCTCCAGCATCGCGTCGGCCCGCCCGGCGGGTATCCCGTAGAGGGCGGCGAAGGTCCGCAGCTGCTCCCGGGCGGTGAGCCGCTCGAAGAAGGATGACGCCTGGAGCTGGACGCCCATCCGGGGCAGCAGCGCCGGGTTGCGCGGCCACGGGGGCAGGCCCAGCACGGCCACCTCGCCACCGTCCGGCTGGCGCAGGCCCTCGATGATCTCCAGCGTGGTGGTCTTGCCGGCCCCGTTGGGGCCGAGGATGCCGAAGAACTCGCCGGGCTCCACCTCGAACGTGACCCCGTCCACGGCGCGGGTGTCCCCGTAGGACTTCCGCAGGTCGCGTACTGCGATCGCTGCTGGCACGCCCAGCACCCTAACATTACATAACGGCAGGATCCGCCGACTCACGACGCCGCACGTGTCCTGCGGCCGGCTGGTCAGCCTGCGTGGCCCAGTCAGCCCGTCTTGCGTGAACGGCGCCGGGCCAGCTCATCGGCGGTCTGGACGGCCCGGCCGGGCACGGCAGCGACGCCGCTGTCATGGACCACGCCCGGCTCGGCGTCGTCGGCACGCTCCCCGGGCAGTTCCGCGAGGGTCCCGTCGACCTCCTGCCAGATCCGGCCGAGCGCGATGCCGAACACGCCCTGGCCGCCGGCCAGCAGGTCCACCACCTCATCCGAGGTGGTGCACTCGTACACGCTCACGCCGTCACTCATCAGGGTCACCCGGGCCAGGTCGTTCGTCCCCCGGTCGCGCAGGTGGTTCACGGCGGCGCGGATCTGCTGCAACGAGATACCGGTGTCCAGGAGGCGCTTGACGACCTTGAGGACGAGGATGTCCCGGAAGCCGTACAGGCGCAGCGACCCTGAGCCGGTTGCGGCCCGGACGCTGGGTTCCACCAGGCCGGTCCGGGCCCAGTAGTCGAGCTGACGGTAGGTGATGCCCGCTGCCGCGCAGGCGGTGGGCCCGCGGTAGCCGACCCCGTCCGGCCTGGCGGTGAGATCCTCGCCGAACAGGAGCCCCTGCTCGCCGGCGTGCTGGATCGCCGCGCCGCGAACGCCCGACGTCCCGCTCTCGCCCTTGGTTACCGCCACGCCTGCCTCCGCCCCGGGAACTGACCATCCTGGGTACTCGTTTCGCACGTTAGGCCGACAGTGGTGACTACGTCAACGATCGCCGACGGCGCGTCGCCGACCGGCTACCTCGGCATGATCAGGCGGCCAGGCCACCCTGGGCAGTCACGTAGCGCGACCGAAGTCCTCGGGGGTGATCGTGTCGAGGAATTCACGGAACTTCTCGACTTCGTCTTCCTGCTCGTCCGGGATGGCGACGCCTGCCTCGTCGAGGACTTCGTCGCTGGCGTAGATGGCCGCGCCGGTCCGCAGGGCGAGCGCGATGGAGTCTGACGGCCGGGCGCTGACTTCTTTCCCGTTGGAGAAGATGAGGTCAGCGAAGAAGATCCCGTCCCGGAGAGCCGTGATGTTAACGGTCTTGAGCTGCACATCCATGGCTTCGAGCACGTCGCGGAAGAGATCGTGGGTGAGCGGCCGCGCCGGGACCATGCCCTGCTGCGCGAAGGCGATGGCGGTTGCTTCCACCGGGCCGATCCATATCGGCAAGTACCTGTCCCCCTGCGTCTCCTTCAGCAGGACGATGGGCTGGTTCGTGGGCATCTCGACCCGGACGCCGACGACCTCCATCTTCCTCACGGCGGCTCCGTCCTCACGTGCGGCTGAGGGAGTGCCTCAGTCCCGACCCAGCTTCAGGCGCTTCCTTGTCAACGTACACCCCGCTGCGGTGAGCGCCACGCTCACGCCCCGGCCCTCCCCACTCCCTGCTCGCCGAAACGGGTCTCGGCCCGGCGGCTGTCGCTGCGGCCCACCTCGGCCCGGCCCGCCTCAGCCCGGTCCGCCTCGGCGAAGCCGACCTCAGCGAAGCCAGGCCCCGCGAAACCGGCCTCCGCCAGCGCGTCCCCGACCAGGGCGGCATGCAACTGGAGCGACAGGGCCGCGATCTCCCGGGCCGTCTGCCCGGCTCTGTCCCGCGACCCAGCGCTGCGTTGCTGCAGCATGGGGGCCACCACCTGCTCGATCAGTGAGGTTTCCCGCTCCGCGGAGGCCCGGACCACCCGCAGGTGCCGCGCCTGGACCCCGTACCGGCCCAGCGCCACGATCACCTTGGCCGCGGTCAGCGCGTCCGGCCCGTACTGTCGGCCTGACCTGCGGACGAGGCCGAAATCCTCCAGTTCAGTCAGGTACGTTTCATCGATGCCCGCCGCGTCGATCAGTTCCCGCCGGCTCAGCATTGGGCGGCCGGGCGGCCGGGCCGGCTCGCTGGCCAGGCCGCGCGGCCCCGGGCGCTCCCTGGCATCGAGCTGGTCCTTGATCACTCTCAGCGGCAGGTACTGATCGCGCTGGGCCGTGAGGATGAAGCGGAGCCGCTCGACGTCCCCGGGCCCGAACTGGCGGTATTTGGATGGCGAGCGCGCTGGCTGGATCAGGCCCTCGGACTCCAGGAAGCGGATCTTCGACACGCTGATGTCCGGGAACTCGCCCTGCAGTTGCGCGAGTACCTCCCCGATGCCGAAGTACGCCCCGGCGCCCTGAGCGCTCATGCGCCGACCTGCGCGCCTCCGCCACCGCGCTCGGCCTGTGACCGACGGCCGGTGAGGAACACCAGGCGGAATTTGCCCACCTGGACCTCGTCCCCGCCGCTGAGAGCGGCTTCCTCGATCCGCTCCCGGTTCACATACGTGCCGTTGAGGCTGCCCACGTCGCGGACGGTGAAGCGGTCCCCGTGCCGGTAGAACTCGGCGTGCCGGCGGGACACTGTCACGTCATCGAGAAAAATGTCGCTCTCCGGGTGGCGGCCGGCCGTGGTCAGATCGCTGTCCAGCAGGAACCGGCTGCCCGCGTTCGGGCCGCGCTTGACCACGAGCAGGGCGGTGCCGGCCGGCAGCGCCTCCAGGGCTGAGGGGTCCGCGAGAGATTCATCCCCGTACTCGGCCTCCGCGAGATCCGCGACGCCGCCGAGGGAGATCGTGGACGTGGTCTCCCCGGGGTGCTCTCCACCCATCCGGGCCAGCATCGTGCCGCAATGTGAGCAAAAACGCGCACCGTCGGGATTGGCCTGTCCGCAACGGGCGCAGGTGACGCTCGGCATGTCTGGGCCCAGCCTCTCCTCCGCTGGCCATGGGCTCGGGGCGGGAACCACATCTGAAGGGGTGGCCCGTGGCGTGAATTCGTCTCGTCCCGTCCACGCTACCTGTGCGACGGGTGACCGGTCTACGCGCCACGCGCGGCGGCCAGCCGGGGTGAACCGCGCACCCCAGCCCCGCCGCCTCCCGGCACCGCCGGAAGGCGGCTCAGCGCCTCGGGAGCCACCCGGCGAGTTATCGCGCCGCCTCCGCCACATCTGGTCGCACCTCCGACGCATGCCCGCTACGATGTTCCGGATTCTCTCACGCATCACGAGGGTGGTGCGCGGCGCTCGCCAGGTCGGTCCGGATGGCCCCGGTCAGCCGCCCGCCGTCTCGGCCACGGCGGCCCACTCGTCGAGCAGTGCCTGGGCCGTGTCGGCGTCGGATCCCTCCGCCCAGAGGTGGGTCACCGCGTCCGCCGGATCGGGCAGCACGAGCACCCAGCCGCCGTCCGGTTCAATGATCCGCACCCCGTCGGTGGTGTCGACCTCACGGTTCCCCGCGGCCTCGACGACCGTCCGCATCACGCTCCCCTTGGCCGCCCACGGCGTGGGCATGGACCGCTTGAGCAGGTGCGCACTCGGAATCCGGGCATCGATCTGGCTGAGCGTCAGCCTGGTCCGCGCGACCAGGCCGAGCAACCGGGCGAAAACGGCGATGCCGTCCACCGTCCGGCTGAATTCGGGCACCACGAACCCGCCGCGGCCGTCCGCTCCGAAGATCATGTCCTCGGCCATGGTGGCCTCGGTGAGGCCGTGCGGCGTGGTCGGCGTCCAGTCCACCTGGACCCCATGGAAACGGCAGACCTGCTCCGCGACCCTGGTGGTGGTCACCGGGAGCGCGACCCGCCCGGTCTGCCGCTCCGCGGCGATCAGGTCCAGCACCACCAGCAGCGCCCGGTCGTCGCTGACCATCGCGCCCCGGTCGTCCACCAGCATGATCCGCTCGCCGACCTGGTCAAACCGGACGCCGAAGGCGGCCCGGGAGGATGCGACCAGCTCGGAGAGACGCTGCATGCCCGCCCGGAGCTGCGCCAGGCTCTGCGTGGGCGACCCCTCGTCGAGCCCGTTATTGACGATGAGCACCTCCACGCCGATCCGGCCGAGCAGCGCGGGCATCACCAGCGAGGCGGTGCCGCCTGCGCAGTCGACCACGACTTTCAGGCCCGCCTCGCGCACGCCGGTCATGTCCACGGACCGGACAAGCTCCTGCGCATAGGCCTCCACCACCCGGGGCGGGTAGGTCAGCTCGGCGATCTCGCCGGGGAAGGCACGCCGGAATTCCTGCCGGGAGACGATCCGCTCCAGCCGGCGGGCGGCGGCCTGGGAAAGGTCGGCGCCGCGCTCGTCGAGGAAAATAATGTCGATCGACTGCGGGTCGCCGGGCGTGGTGCGCAAGGCGATACCACCGCCGCAGGTGGATCGCGCGGTCTCGAACCGGGCCACCGGGAGGGGCTGCGCTTCCAGGTCGACCACGTTGATGGCGCTGGCGTTCAGCGCGCAGTGCACGGCCCGCTTGAAGGCCCGGGCCGCCCGCGAGACATCACGCGATGTCGTGACGACCGCACCCTTCTTCAGGGTGGTCGCGTATGCGCTGGCCAGCCGGACGCACAATTCCGGCGTGATCTCGACGTTGACCAGCCCCGATATGCCGCGCGGCCCGAACAGGGTGCGCTGGCCCCGGGATTCCCAGATGACGCTGTTGTTGACCACCGCGCCGGCCTCGATGGTCTTGAACGGGTAGACCTTCACCCCGGCGGAGAGGTAGGCCTCCGGCTCGATCACGCACTCGTCCCCGACGACGGCGGACTCCTCGATCCGGGCCGAGCTCATCACGTCGGTGTTCTTGCCGATCACGCAGCCGCGCAGGGTGACGCCCTGGCCGATGTAGACGTTGTTGTGCACCACCGCGCGGTGCAGGAACGCCCCCTCCTTGATCACCACGTTGCTGCCGACGACGGTGAACTCGCGCAACTGCGCGCCCGCCTCGACCTTGGCGTAGTCACCGATGCAGAGCGGCCCGGATAGCAGCGCCTCCGGGTCCACCTCCGCGCCCTCGGCCACCCAGACCCCCGGCGACACCTCGAAACCGTCGATCTCCGTGTCCACCCGGCGCGACAGCACGTCCGCCTGAGCCTTTAGGTAACTTTCATGTGTTCCGACGTCCTCCCAGTAGCCGTCGGCCACCCAGCCGAACAGCGGCGCCCCGGCCTCCAGCAGGCTGGGGAAGACATCGCCCGACCAGTCCACCGACTCCCCGGCCGGCACCTTCGCGAGAACCTCAGGTTCCATCACGTAGATGCCGGTGTTGACCGTGTCCGAGAACACCTGACCCCAGGTGGGCTTCTCCAGGAAGCGCTGGATGCGGCCGTCCTCGCCGACAATGACGATCCCGAATTCCAGCGGGTTCGGCACCCGGGTGAGAGCCACCGTGACGAGCGCCCCGTTTTCCTTGTGCGCCTGCAGCAGCGCCGAAAGGTCGATGTCGGTCAGCGCGTCCCCCGAGATCACCAGGAACGGCGTATCGCGCAGCGCATCCTCCGCGTTCTTCACGCTGCCCGCCGTACCCAGCGGCGTCTCCTCGGTGGCGTACTGCAGGCTCATGCCGACGTCCTCGCCGTCGCCGAAGTAGTTGCGGACCAACGAGGCGAGGAACTGGACCGTGACCACGGTCTCGGTAAATCCGTGCCGCTTGAGCAGCCGCAGGACATGCTCCATGATCGGCCTGTTGGCCACGGGGAGCAGCGGCTTGGGCTGGTTGGCGGTCATCGGGCGCAGCCGGGTACCCTCCCCGCCGGCCATGACCACGGCCTTCACCGGTGATGACTCTCCCTTCGTCCGCTCATCGTCACATCGTTCCCATCATCGCGGGCCGGCCGCGGGCGGGCTACCGCCGGGTAGGCCAGTGCCGCCGGCCGGTTGCGTTACAGCCTCGGACCGGACCTGTGAGATCAGGTTCCGGGCCTGGGACAGGTAGAGCCCCGCCGCGGTCCAGTAGAGTGCCGTGCCCCAGATCGCGAAAGCCCAGCCGGTGATCCGGGCCACCTCGGCCGGCGTTCCGGCGTGCGCGCCGAGAAAGAGCAGCGGGAACGCGTACAGCAAGCAGGCGGTGGCCGCCTTGCCGATCAGGCTTACCTGCAGCGGCAGGTAGCCGAAGCGGCGCAGCACTAGCAGGGCCACGCCCAGCACCAGTTCGCGGGCGACCAGCAGGCCGACCAGCCACCACGGAATGATGCCGCGGACGGCCAGGCCGACGAGCGTGGCGGCAATATAGAGCCGGTCAGCCGCGGGATCGAGCACCTGACCGAGACGGCTCAGCTGATTCCACGCGCGGGCTATCTTGCCGTCCAGCCAGTCGGAGAATCCGGCCGCAATCAGCAGGCCGACCGCCCAGCCGTCGGCCTTGGGCCCGAGTACCAGCCACAGGAACACCGGGACGCCAGCGAGACGAGCCAGGCTGATTCCGTTCGGCACGGTCCAGATCCGGGCCTCGCTGTCCGGTTCGCCGCGGGGCGCGCCGCGGCCCGGCCGCGGCGGCTCGTGCGCCGCCCCAGGCGCCGCCCGGGCCGCGTCCTCCGCGGCGCCCTGGCCGCTCGTGCCTCGGTCCACGGTGGGGCCCCCTCACTCGTGGTACACACCCGCGGCCGACCTTACCTGGCGGCCGCGCATGCGGCTCACCGCCGGCCGGCCGGCGAGCGAGGTCTTCGGCGGCCCGACCCGGCGCTTCACCCCGGGCGGCCCGGAAGAATGCACGTCCCGAATTGCTTATTATTGAGGGCGGGCAAACGGGAGCATTATGAAAAGCTGCCGGATTATATCATGGGAGAGGCTAATTGTCGAACGGAGAAATGGCACAGGAGCAGGAATACATTTCCATGCTCTACGGTCGGCTCGACAGCATCCGGGAACGCGCCTCCACCCGGCTGGCCAGGGTGATGAAGGAACCAGGCGGGACGCATCAGGCCCGGTCGGAACGCGATGCGCTGACCGCCATGTATTTTCGCCAGATCGCCCAATTCGACGCGGCGGAGAACGGGCTGTGCTTCGGCCGGCTCGATTTCGAGGCTGGCGAAACACACCACATCGGCCGGATCGGCATCCGGGACGAGTCGGCTGACTACGAGCCGCTGCTGATGGACTGGCGCGCCCCGGCCGCGCGCCCATTTTATCTCGCCACGGCCGCCTCGCCCGACGGCGTGCGGCGCCGCCGGTACATCAAGACCCGGCACCGGACGGTCATCAGCCTGGACGACGAAGTGCTCGACCTGGCCACCGCCGACCCGGGCCAGCACCAGGGCCTGACCGGCGAGGCCGCGCTGCTGGCGGCGGTCACCGCCGGGCGGACCGGCCGGATGAGCGACATCGTCGAGACCATCCAGGCCGAGCAGGACGCGATCATCCGTTCCGGGCTGAGCGGCGTGCTTGTCGTCCAGGGCGGACCTGGCACCGGAAAGACCGCGGTCGCCCTGCACCGCGCGGCCTTCCTGCTGTACACGCACCGGGAACAGCTGTCCAAGCGCGGTGTGCTGATCATCGGCCCGAACACCACGTTCCTGCGCTACATCGGGCAGGTCCTGCCGTCACTGGGCGAGACCGGCGTGCTGATGTCCACCATTGGCGACCTGTTTCCCGGGATCAGCGCGCACCGGGCCGAGCCGCCCGCGGCCGCGGAGGTCAAGGGCAGGCTGGCGATGGCCGGCGTGGTGGCCGCCGCGGTGCGCGACCGCGAGGCGGTGCCGGCCGACGCTCTGGAGATCGTCGTGGACCGGGTGCCGCTCCAGCTGGACCGGCGTATCGTCTCGGCCGCGCGGACCCGGGCCCGGCGATCCCGCAGGCCGCACAACGCCGCCCGGCCGATCTTCGCCCGGGAGATCATCGAGGCGCTCACCCAGCAGCTCGCCGACCGGGTCGGTGCGAATGTGCTGGGCGAGGGAAACCTGCTCAGCGCCGACGACATCGCGGACCTGCGCCGGGAAGTGGCCACCGAGCGCGCCGTCAGGGCGGCCCTGGACCAGTTCTGGCCGGTGCTGACTCCGCAGCGGCTGCTCGATGACCTGTTCTCCGCCGCCGACCGGCTGTCCGCCGCGGCGCCGGAGCTGACCAGCGCGGAACGGGATCTGCTGCGCCGCGATCCGGGCGGCGGGTGGACGGCCGCCGACGTCCCGCTGATCGACGAGGCGGCCGAGTTGCTCGGCGAGGACGACCGGGCCGCCCGCGCGGCCCAGGAGCGGGACCGGCGGGAGCGGATCGCCTACGCGCAGGGCGTGCTGGACATCCTGGCCCGGGACGTGTCCGACGACCCCGACCCGGAGATCCTCACCGGTTACGACATGATCGACGCGACCAGGCTGGCGGAGCGGAATTACGACGAGACGTACCTGACCGCGGCCGAGCGCGCGGCGATCGACCGGACCTGGGCCTTCGGGCATGTCATCGTGGACGAGGCGCAGGAACTCTCCGAGATGGCCTGGCGGATGCTGATGCGGCGCTGCCCGGCCCGGTCAATGACCCTGGTCGGGGACGTCGCGCAGACCGGCGACCTGGCGGGCACGTCATCGTGGCAGCGAGTCCTCGGGCCGCATGTGCAGGACCGGTGGCGGCTGGAGCGGCTGAGTATCAACTACCGGGCACCGGCCGAGATCATGGCGGTCGCCGCCGACGTCCTGACCGGGATCGACCCGTCGCTGGAGCCGCCGCGCTCGGTCCGCGAATCCGGCGTCCAGCCCTGGCGCGAGGAGGTGCCGGAGACGGACCTGCCCGGGCGGCTGGCTGAGCTGGTGGCCAGGGAGGCGGCCAGCATGAGCGATGGGCGGCTGGCGGTGATCGTGCCCGCGACCCGCCTGGCGGAACTGGGCCAGGCGGTCCGCGCCCAGGTCCCCGACGCCGCCGTCGGTGAGGAGCCCGAACTGTCCAGCCAGGTCGTCGTGCTCAGCGTCGCCCAGGCCAAGGGTCTTGAGTTCGACTCGGTGTTCGTCGTCGACCCGCACCGGATCCTGGCCGATTCCCCACGCGGCGCGGGCGACCTCTACGTGGCGCTGACCCGCGCCACTCAGCACCTGGGCGTGCTGCACAGTGGCCAGCCGCCGGCCGTGCTGGCGCGGATGCGGCCCCGGATAACTGACGGCAGGCACGAGGCCGCTCATAACGTTTGAATAAATTGTAAAGCCCATTGAATTTCCGGAATGCCGAATGAGTGCGATCCAGGCGGGTAGTGGGGAGCAGGTCAAAGCGATGCATCCACGAGTGGAGGAAACACCGATGCTGACCCTGACCGACAGTGCTGTGACAGCCATCCTGACCCTCACCTCGCAGCCCGAACTGCCCGAAGACACCGGCTTGCGCATCATGGCCCAGGATGCGGACGCGCCTTCGTTCCAGGTGACACTGGCCGAGAACCCGGTCGCCGGGGACCAGGTGATCGAGGAGAACGGCGCGCGCGTGTTCCTGGAAGCCAACGCGGCCGCCGCGCTCGACGACAAGGCGCTTGACGCGCAGGTGGACGCCGAGGGAACGGTGGCGTTCACGGTGGCCTTGCAGACGCCATGAGCGTGGCCCGTCACCGCGAGTGACCCTCGCGGTGACGGGCCCTCACCAGGCCAGCCGATGGCGATGGGCCGCTACGCGGCCTGCCAGAGGGTGGCGATGCCCTGGCCGACACCGATGCACATGGTGGCCGCGGCCCGCGTCGCGCCTCGCCGCCGGAACTCATGCAGCAGCGTGGTGGTGATCCGCGCGCCGGAGCAGCCGAGTGGGTGCCCGATGGCGATCGCTCCGCCATTGACATTGACCCGGTCCGGGTCGAGTTTGAGTTCGTCAGACACGGCCACCGCCTGCGCCGCGAACGCCTCGTTGACCTCGAGGAGGTCGAGGCGGCTGACTTGCCAGCCAGCGCGGCCCAGCACCTTGCCCATGGCGGGCACCGGGCCGATGCCCATGTAGTCAGGATGCACGCCCGCGGCGGACGTGCCGACGTACCGGGCCAGCGGCGCCGCTCCCACCTCGGAAAGAACCTTCTCCGACACGAGAAGCAGCCCGGCCGCGCCGTCGTTGAGCGGCGAGGAGTTCCCCCCGGTCACCGTGCCCCCGGCGCGGAACACGGGCCGCTTGGCCGCCAGGTCGGCCAGGGTCAGGTCCGGCCGTATGCTCTCATCCTGGCTGATCTCCCGGCCAGTGGCGGTGACCGGGACGATCTCGCCAGTGAACCGCCCGGCCTGCTGCGCGGCGGCGGCGCGCTGGTGACTGCGCAACGCGAACTCGTCCTGGCGCTCGCGGCTGACGCCGTAGCGGTTCGCCACGTTCTCCGCGGTCTCGCCCAGGGTGATCGGCGGGTACATCTCCTGCATCAGCGGGCTGACCAGCCGCCAGCCGAGCCTGGTGTCGGCGACCCCGGCCTCGCGGGGGAACGGGTCCGCCGCGCGGGGCAGCACGAACGGCGCCCTGGTCATCGACTCCGCACCCCCGGCCAGCACGATGTCCGCGTCACCGCAGGCAATGGCCCGGGCGGCGCTGGCGATCGCCTCCAGCCCGGACCCGCACAGCCGGTTCACGGTCGCGCCGGGCACCTCCACCGGAAGGCCGGCCAGCAGCACACCCATCCGCGCCACGTTCCTGTTGTCCTCGCCGGCCTGGTTGGCGGCCCCCCAGTACACGTCGTCGATCCGCGCCGGGTCCAGCCATGGGCTGCGGGCGAGCAGCGCCCGGAGCACATCAGCGGTGAGATGGTCCGGCCGGACGGAGGACAGTGCGCCCTTGATCTTGCCCACCGGGGTCCGGCAGGCGTCCACCGCGAAAACCGCCGTCATGTCTACCTCCGCGCACAGCGCCGCTGCCTGCGATGAGATTACCCGCCGGCCGACGGGGGCCACGCTGCGCGGACGGCGAGCGCGGCGACCCCGGCAGTCCCGGCGAGGGCGATCGCCGCCCGGTAGCCCGGCGGGGAGGCGACCGGGTCAACCGAGCAGCCGTGCACCGGGGCGCCTGCAGGCCCGCTGACCACGGGAAAGCCGTCCAGCCCGTGGGCGATGCCTGCCCCGGTGCACTTGAGCACCGCCTCGGCCCGCACCCACCAGCGGATGATCGCCTCGTGCCGCTCCGGTTCGGGCAGCGCGGTGATGACGGACGCGTCGCCACGGTGCATCGCCGAGGTCATCGAGCACATGCACCCGCGCGGCTCCTGTTCCACGTCGATGCCCACCGGCTGGGCCGCGACCGCCACCAGCACGGCGTCACCGCTGTGCGCCAGCGAGAACTGCGGGCCGCCCGCGCTCCCCGGGCCGGCCAGCACGGGGCGGCCGTCCGGTCCGCCGCACTGCGGGCACGGGACCCGGCCTACCACCAGTTCCCCGGGCGGGACGTCGAGGTAGCTGGACAGCACCTGGCGCAACATGACATGCGCGGCCTGATAACGGTGCCGGTCGGCGGCAAAGGCGAACGAGCCTGCTTTGGCGCGCTCGGCCTCGTCGAGGTCGGCCAGGTCGGCGGGGCTGGGGTGGACCGAGCGGATATCGAACCACCACAGGTCCGCGCCGGACACTGCTGGCCGGGGCCGCATCAGCCGGCGCCGGTGGTGTCAGCGGCCGCGCGCTCGCCGACGAAGGCGGCCAGGGTGCCGAGAGTGGCCAGCGCGTCGAGGTTGAGATCGTCGGCGGCGACATCGACGCCGAACCGCTGCCGTATTTCCCGCAGCAGCAGCGTGCCGGTCAGCGAGTCGAGCGCGACAGCCTGCCCGAACAGCGGCATGTCCGCCGGTATGTCCAGCATCTCCGGGCGCCCGGTGGCCACGGCCAGGATGCGGCGGATCTCATCAGCGATCGCGGCTGCCGCGGCGCTTGCTGGGCCCGCGCCGGCGCTCACGGCTCACCCGGGCCGCTGACCCAGCCCGGCAGTTCCGGCAGCGGCCCGCCCAGGTCCAGCCGGAACACCGCCCGGCCCGCTGTCCCGGCCCCGCCCGCTGTCCCGGCCCCGCCCGCCGGCTGGCTGGCCGCCGCCCGGAAACCCGCGGCCGCCAGGGCGAGCCGCAGCGGCACGTTGCGGTCATTGAGCGCGCACGGGATCTGCAGTGCCTCGGCACCTTCCCGGGCCGCCAGCCGGGCCAGCCAGGCCAGCAGGCCCTCGATGACGCCGCGGCCCATGGCCCGGCAGGACATCATGAGCAGCCGCACTGTCCAGGTCCCCGGGCCCTGCTCGGTCACGCTGGCGCCGACCAGGCCGTCGTCCCCGAAGGTGTCCCGCAGCCGCACCGTAAGCACGCCCCGGGCCGCTGCCCCGGGCCCCGGCTGCAGCGCGGAGGGCCCCGTCGCGCAGATCATCGACCGGAATGCCTCCTCGGTCAGGCCTGCGCCCGCCGAATTGAACTGGCTGGTCCGCTCGGACAGCTCATGCAGCCGGGGCACGTCCGCCGCCTCCGCTGCGGCGATGCTGACCTGCGTGCCGCAGGATCGCAGGAACTCCTCCCTGGACCCGCCGAATGACCGCTCTGCCGCCAGCCTGCGGCGGCGCTGCGCGTACATCGCGCCGCGGCGGCGTGCTTCCGGAGTGATCACCGAAGGGCTGAACTCCGGCCAGCCCACCGCGTCGGCCATGTCCTCCGGGGAGAGCACGAGAACCGGCGGCAGGGCGAAACTCACCTCGGCCCGCTCGTACGGATCGTCGTCCACGAAGGCCAGCGTGCCCGGGGCGATGTTCAGTTCCGCGGCGATCCGCGCCACGGCGTCCGACTTGCGGCCCCAGCCGCACTCGGCCGCGACGAACTCGCAACCGGTGGCCTGCGCGGCATAGGCGGCGGCGGCCGGCGGGTTGCGGCTCGCGATGGCGTGCACGATGCCCCGGCTGGCCAGTTCTTTCAGCACGGCGGTCATCTGGGGGTCCGCTGCTGGCGGCTGCGCGGCTGACTCCAGGTAGACGCCGGACAGCAGGGTGTTGTCGATGTCCCAGACCACGCACTTGACCGTGGGCATGGTCATGACGCGGCCGTCGTGGTCACGGCGGCGTCCCAGGACCGGTGAACGGGGCGCGCCGCTCCATGGTGATGTGCGTCGCCTCAAAGCCGAACTGCCGGTACACCGCGCGCATGCCGAGGTTCCTGGCGTGGACCTTTCCGGTGAGCTGCCCGAATCCGGCCTCGTCGGCCGCCGCGAGCAGCGCGGCCATGAGCTGCTCAGCGACCTGCGCGCGGTCCGGGATGTCGGCCACGGCGAGTGACCGGAAATTGCCATACCTGGCTCCGGTCAGCGAGTTGGTCCGGCCGGACAGCCACGCCCAGCCCACCGCCACCTCCGGCGCCGCCCGCGCGGCGGCCACCAGGGTGATCTCCCCGGGCTTGCCCAGCGCGCCGGACACCCGCTTGCGGTGCAGGGCGGGATCGGCGATGGCGTCGTCGCCGAAGGAGACCCGGGCGATCTCTATCTCGAAGCCGGCCAGCGCGTCGAGGTCGCTCTCGGTGGCCGCCCGGATCAGGTAACTGGCCGCGTGGGGTGTCACCGGCGCTCCCGGGCCATCGGCCGGTACGCGGGTGTCACCGGCGCTCCCGGGCCATCGGCCGGAACACGGTGCCTGCGCACTCCGGGCAGCCGGCCGCCTTGAGCTCGCTGATCTGCGGCCATGATCCGCCCGGCCCGACCGTGTGCACCGCCGCGCACCCGGCGCACCGGTAGGGCCTGGTCGGCGCGGCCCGCGTGTCGGCCGTGTAGAGCGGGCCCGGGTAGTCACCGGTGACGGCCGGCCCGGTCAGCGTCGTGGTCCGCAGGTGCATCAGGTGGGAGGTGCCGCCCAGGATGCCCGCGCCCAGGTACTCGTTGAAGCCGGGCAGCAGCGCCCGCACGGTCAGGCCCATGGCGGCGATCAGTTCCTGGGTGCGCAGTGTCTCCTCCGGCCGACGGGTCCCGAACGAGAAGAACACGTGCTGGCCCGCGTCCGGGGTGAGCGCGGACACCGCACGGGACAAGAAGAGCTCGGCGCCAGGCACGGTGTACGGCGGGTCGGTACAGGCCACGTCGAACTGGCCGACCAGGCCAGGTGGCAAGGGCGCGCGCAGGTCATGCTCGGCGAGTTCCACCTCGACGCCGGTCCCGGCCACCTGGGCGCCGATGAAGGCGAGCACGTCCGGGTCGGAATCCACCACGGCCAGCCTCCGGATCCGGGCTCCCCCGCCGGTGGCGGCCGCGAAGGCGGCCACCGCGACCGAGGTGAGGTCGTCATCCCCGAGGACGATGATCCTCTTGCCGTCCAGCGCCCCGGCATCGTGCATGCGCAGCACGCGGTGAATCTTCGTGGCCACCGTGCAATGGGTCTGGTCAAGCTCCGGCTTGGCCTGCGGCGCCGCCGCCGACAACCGCTCCAGCTCGGTCACCAGCGCCCCGAGCGCCTCGGGGATGACCGTGCCGCGGCCGGCGCAGTGCGGACACTGCCCAGAGATGTCGGCCAGGCCGGCGCCGAAGGCGCTGCGGCCCTCCGGGGTCAGCCGCACGGGCCGGCCCCGGTCCACCACGCCGCGCTTGCGCAGCTCGTTGCACACCGCGGTGACCAGCGGCACCGGCAGCTCAGCGGCCCGGCTCACGTCACGGGCGGCCACCGGCTCACTGCGGGCGATGACCCGCAGGACGTCCCTGACCCCTGACTCCCCCTCGGCGAGGCCAACCGCCGAGGCGACCTCGGTCACAATGACGTCTGCGTCCATGCGCTCAGGTTCTCCATGCCGCCGCGGCCGGGCCCGTCCCGCTGGCGGCAAGTACGGTATCCTCCCACATCATGCCGGGCAACCGAGCACCAAGCGCGCACCCGGAGCCGCAGCCGCCGCAGGCTCCGCCGCCAAAGGTGCTACATGCGCTCGACGCGTCCCTCACCCTGCTCTCCCCGGTCGCCGACATCAGTGAGCTCACCGCCCACGCTACGGCCGCTGTCCAGGCCGGGCAGGGCAACGTGCTCGATGCCAGCCACGTCATCTTCCCCAACGGCGCGATCACCCTGGTGCTCATCCTGGCCGAGTCACACCTGAGCATCCATACCTGGCCCGAAGAGAATCTGATCGCCATCGACCTGTTCAGCTGCGGGAACATCGACGGTCCCAAGGTCATCAGCGAGCTGGTCCGCCTGCTGCGGCTGGAGGGTGTCTCGGTCCGCCAGCTGGCCCGCGGCACCGAAGCCGGCCGCGGCTGACTCCCCGGGAACTGCCCAAACTCCGGGAGTCCTAGACAGGCACGGACAGCGACAGGCCGAACTGGCGGTCCGCGTCGGTCCACCAGGAGCGCATCGCGAACCCGGCCACGGCAAGTTCCGCCTCGACACCACTGCGGCGGAACTTGGCCGACACTTCGGTGCGCATCTCCTCGCCCGCCGCGAAATCCACGGCCAGGCCGATAGCGGGCAGCGTGACCTGCTGGTCCTGGACTGACCGCAGCCGCATCTCGATCCACTCCGCACCGGCGTCCCAGATCGCGACGTGCTCGAACGCGTCACGGTCGAAGTTCGCGCCGAGCTCGGCGTTGAGCACAGCGAGCACGTTCTTGTTGAAGGCGGCGGTCACCCCGGCCGGGTCGTCGTAGGCGGCGACCAGGACGGTGGGGTCCTTCACCAGGTCGGTGCCGAGCAGCAGGGCGTCTCCCCGGCCCAGCCCGGACCGCAGCCGGGCCAGGAACGCCACCCGCTCCGCGGGCAGCAGGTTGCCGATCGTGCTGCCCAGGAACGCGACCAGGCGGGCCCCGTCGGCGGCCGGCAGGTTCAGGTGCTCCTCAAAATCAGAGACCACCGCCGTCACCGACAGGCCCGGGTAACTCACCAGCAGCCGGTTGGCCGCCGCGATGAGGGCTGATTCGCTCACGTCCAGCGGCACGTAGCGGCGCAGCGTGCCGCCATCGCGCAGCGCGTCCAGCAGCAGGCGCGTCTTGTCCGACGAGCCGGAGCCCAGCTCGACCAGCACGGCGGCCCCAGTCGCGGCCGCGATCTCGCCGGACGCCGCGTGCAGGATGGCTCGCTCCGCCCTGGTCGGGTAGTACTCGGGCAGCAAGGTGATCTTCTCGAACAGCTCGCTGCCCCGCTCGTCGTAGAACCATTTGGGCGACAGTGTCTTCGGCCTAGCGGTCAGGCCGGCCAGCGCGTCTGCGCGCAGCGCAGAGGCGAGGAACCCGTCGGGCAGCCAGCGTTCGACGGTGATGTCTGTCATCGGCAGTGCTCCGTCATCAGTGCAGAATCCTTCCGTCGTCTGGGACCGGGCGAGGTTGCCAGCCCCAGGGGACCGCCAGCGGGCGCACATCAACGGCTCCCGCGGTGGCCATCAGCACGGACCTTCCCGGCACATCGGTCCAGTCGTGCCCGTCATCGTCGGGTTCGGAGGCAATCACCGTCCGGCCTGGCGCCACGCTGTAGGACAGGGTGTCGCCCGCCGCCGTGGCCGCGATGACCTCGCCGTCGGTGAGCAGGAAATTGAACCGCCCGGTCACCCCGTGGTAATCAAGGTCCGCCACCGTGGCGGCCAGCGCGTCGGCCGGCGGCCGCCCTTCGTCCAGTTGCCGCAGCACCAGGGCCCACGCCAGGGCCGAATCGCAGCGTGCCTCCAAGGCGAGGAGCCGCGCCGCGGGCAGCGTCGCGGCGAGGCCGGCAGTAGCGTCCGGCCATCCGTTAAGGACGCCGTTGTGGCTGAACAGCCACCGGCCGCTGCGGTACGGCGCAGCGGCCGTCTCGCCCAGGTCGGTGCCATCGGTGGCCGAACGGGCCGCGGCGAGCAGCGCGCGGGTCCTGGTCACCCGGGCCAGGTCGGCGAAAGACGGGTCGGCCCACAGCGGCCGCGCACGCCGGTAACGTGCCGGGTCCGGGTCTCCGTCCGCGTACCAGCCCACGCCGAACCCGTCGGCGTTCACGGTGCCGTAGCGCTGCCGGCGGGGTGCCCAGGCTTGCTGCATCAGCCCGTAGGGCGGGTCGCAGATCACCTCCCGGAGGGTGACAGGCGGTCCGAGATAAGCCAGGTGCCGGCACATGATTCCCCCTCACGCTGTCCCGCCGGCCGCGGCGGGCGCCGCGTCGCGGGCGGTACGGAAGCCGGCGAAGATCTGCCTCCGCACCGGGTAGTCCCAGTTGCGGAACGTGCTCCGGCAGGCCACCGAGCCCACCGCGAACGAGCCGCCGCGCAGCATCTTGTACTCGCTGCCGAAGAACACCTCCGAGTACTCCCGGTAGGGCCAGGCGCGGAACCCGGGGTAAGGCAGGAAATCGCTGGATACCCACTCCCAGACGTCCCCGACCAGCTGGCGGGCACCACAGGGCGCCGCGCCATCCGGGTAGCTGCCGACCGGGGCCGGCTGGAGGTGGCGCTGGCCCAGGTTGGCCAGCCGGGGTGACGGGTCGGCGTCACCCCAGGGGAACCGGCGGGACCGCCCGCTGGCCGGGTCGAATCTGGCTGCCTTCTCCCATTCGGCCTCGGTAGGCAGGCGGCGGCCCGCCCAGCGGGCGTACGCGTCCGCCTCATACCAGCACACATGCAGGACCGGCTCGGCCGGCGGAACCGGCTCGGTCACCCCGAATCTGGTCCGCAGCCAGCTGTTTCCCTCGCGGCGCCAGGTCATCGGGGCGCGCAGGCCGGCCCGCTGCCGGTGGGCCCACCCGGCCTCGCTCCACCACCGCGGATCGTCGTACCCGCCGGCCGCGATGAACGCCTGGTACGCGGCGTTGCTGACCGGGGTGGTGTCCAGGTAGAACGATGGGACATGCACAGTGTGCGCGGGCCGCTCGTTGTCCAGCGCCCACGGCTCGGCGGAGGTGCCCATGGTGAACGGGCCGCCGGGGACGAGCACTTCGGCAGGCAGGCTGATCGCATCCGGCGGCGGCGGCCCGGGCGGCGGAGCGGACAGCGCCGGCGCACCCTTGCGGAGCTGATGCGTGATGAGCATGGTCTCGTCGTGCTGCTGCTCGTGCTGCGTGACCATGCCGAACGCGAACCCGTCGGTGACCAGCGGGGTCCCGGCGAACTTGGCCCCCTCCAGCAGGTCGAGTACCCGGCCCCGGACCTCCCTGGCATAGGCCCTCGCCTCGCCCGGCGGCAGCAGGGGCAGGGTGGGGCGCTCGGACCGGGGATGCTCGAAGGCGTCGTAGAGCGGGTCGATGTCCGGGCGCATCGCCTCCCGGCCCCCCACAGCGCGCAGCAGCCACAGCTCCTCCTGGTTGGCGATGTGCGCCAAGTCCCAGACCAGCGGCGACATCAGCGGCGAATGCTGGCGTACCAGGTCGTCGTCGTCCAGGCAGTCGGTCAGCAGGCGGGTCCGCTCCCGCGCGGTCAGCAGGCTGCCGGCGATCGTCTCGCGCAGCGCGTCCGGATCATCGGCGCTGCCGCGCTGCTGCTCCGCGGCGCTTGCACCGGGTGTCGGTGTCATGGCTGGCCCTCCAGCGACATATCGGGTTCATGGTGACGGTCTGCGTGGTCGGCCGCGGCGCGCGCTTCGTCCAGCCGGTCGTCGGCCGGACATCGGTCCCGCAGCACGTAGCGTTCCGCGTAGGCACTGACCGCGTCCCGCACGGGCCGCGGCGCGCCGCGGCGGCCGAGCGCGGCCAGCGCCGCCTCGAAACAGCCGCGGCTGGCCCGGGCGAGGCTGGCATCCGCGGGGCCGAGGCGGGCCGCCCGCTGCCACAAGCTCTCTGTCCCGTTGCGGGACGGAGAACTCGCCCGGCCGGGCCAGGACCCGGTGCCAGGCCGGCTCCCCGGCCAGAGATCCATCGCGGCAGCCATCGCGGCCTGCGCCGCGATGGGGTCGTCGACCAGGGCGGACACCACCGCTGTCGGCACGATCCAGCCGTCACCGGGCTGAGCGTCGATCATCCTGAGTTCCAGGTGGCCCTGCGGCCGCACGGGCGGGAACAGTGTGGACAGGTGGTAGGTCAGGTCGTCCGCGGTCGGCCGCCGGTCCCCCGCCCCGCGCAGCCAGTCCCGGAAGGTCAGCCCGGACGGCGCGTCCCAGCACAGCGCACCGGGCTGCCGGACGCACATGACCTGGGCGTCAAGCGCGTAGGCCACCCACGCCGCACGGGGATCCGTGTGCTCGGGCCATCCGTTACCGGTGGCCCCGCCGGTCGATGGCTCCGCATCTGCGGGAGCGCGGGTCCGGCTGGGGTCCAGCCGGCTCCAGGTGGCCTGGCGGGTGGATTTCCAGCCGGTCGGGTGGCCCAGCCGGAGCGGTGAGTTGGCGAACGCGGCCACCAGCACGGGCCCGACCGCGTGCAGCAGGCGCCAGCGCCAGCGGAACCCCGCGGGGCCTGGCCCTTCCTCGCCGGCATCCACGCTGACTTGCACCGAGGCGGTGCTGCACATCATGATCCGGCCCCACGGCCCGCCCCGGTCGAAGAACTGCTCCATGGCCAGGTACCGCGGCTGGTCCAGCACGCGGCGGGGCGGCCGGATCGGGTCCATGCCCTGGCCGGCCAGCCGCAGGCCGGCCGGCCGGAGGGCGGCCCGCAGGGCGGCGAGATCGTCGGAGACGGCGCTGACACAGCCGCTCAGGCCTGGCGCGGGAGCGGAACTCAGCTCCACCTGGCCGCCGGGCTCAGTGGTCAGTAGGCTTTCGCCGGGCAATGCTCCGGGCGTGGCCAGGCGGGCCAGCGCCTCGGTGACTCGGTGCTGGTCAACGTGCAAGGCGGGGTCGCGCCCGTCCTTGACCAGCCATTCGAGTTCGACCCCCAGCCGGCCGGGCGGCCCAGTCTTGAAGCAGATACCCTGGGCCTGCTCCTCGGCGTCACGCTCAGTAAGCGGAGGGCCAGGTGCGTAGGCAACGCTGTCTCGGCTGTAGCTCATGACATCGCCCCATCCATGTCGGGATTCCGGCTGGCATGCCGTAGTGAACCTACTTGGCGGCTCTGACATTTCGGCCTGTCATACCCTGAGACCGCCCCGCGATGCAGCCCTGGAGGCCGGATGACCGAGCATGAGGTGGACGTCGTCGTCATCGGCATGGGCCCCGGTGGGGAGGATGTCGCCGAGCGCCTCGCCGAAGCGGGCCTGTCGGTAGCCGGCGTGGAGGCCAGGCTGGTCGGCGGGGAATGCCCGTACTGGGGGTGCGTGCCGTCCAAGATGATGATCCGGGCCGCGGACCTGCTGGCTGAAGGCCGGCGGATCCCCGGCATGGCGGGCAGTTCCCAGGTGGATCCCGACTGGGCACCGGTGGCCAGCCGGATCCGCGCCGAGGCCACTGACGACTGGGATGACAAGGTGGCCGTGGACCGGTTCACCGGCAAGGGAGGCATGTTTTTCCGCGGCCACGGCACCATTACCGCCCCCGGGGAGGTCACCGTCGGTGACCAGACGTTGCGCGCACGGCGCGGGATCGTCATCAACAGTGGAACGGAACCAGCTATACCGCCCATTCCCGGGCTGGCGGGCACCCCCTTCTGGACGAACCACGAGGCGATCGAGGCGACCCAGGTGCCGGCGTCGCTCCTGGTGCTCGGCGGCGGGGCTATTGGCGCCGAGCTTTCCCAGGTCTTCGCCCGTTTCGGGGCCAGGGTCACCGTGGTCGAAGGCGCCGATCACCTGATCGCCCTGGAGGAGCCCGAGGCCGGGGCGCTCATCGGCGAGGTGTTCCGCCACGAGGGGATCGACGTGCGCACCGGCGCCGCAGCGGCGGAAGTGAGCTACGGCGATGCCGGCTTCATGCTGACCCTCGCGAACGGCGCGCAGGTGACCGGTGATGAACTACTGGTCGCCACCGGGCGGCGCACGAACCTCGCGTCGGTCGGGGTCGGCGCGATTGGCGTGGACGAGCAGGCCCATGCCATCCCGGTCGATGACCACCTGCGGGTGGCGCCCGGGGTGTGGGCGGTTGGCGACATCACCGGCAAGGGCGCGTTCACGCACATGTCGATGTACCAGGCGAACATCGTGGTCGGCGAAATCCTCGGCCAGGAGGTCGCGCCCGCCGAGTACCACGCGGTGCCGCGGGTGACCTTCACCGACCCGGAGATCGGCGCGGTCGGCCTGACCGAGGCCCAGGCCCGGGAGCTGGGCCTGGCGGTGCGGGTGGCCGTGACCCCGATCCCGAAGTCCACCCGGGGCTGGATCCACAAGGCGGGCAACGACGGCTTCATCAAGCTGGTCGAGGATGCCGACCGAGGGATCCTGGCCGGCGCCACCTCGGCCGGCCCGTGGGGTGGCGAGGTTCTCGGCGCGCTCAGCGTCGCCGTGCACGCGCGGGTCCCAGTACAGCGGCTCCGCGAGATGATCTACGCCTACCCCACGTTCCACCGCGCCATCGAAGCGGCCCTGCGCGACCTCCGCTGACGCGGCACGCTGGATGATCGGTGGGCCTGGCCACGGATGCCCCTAGGATCTCCCTCATGCCCGTCGGGTCAGATCAGACACGGCTTGTCGTCCTGCGGGGAAACTCTGGCTCCGGTAAGAGCACGGTGGCGAAGGCGCTGCGCGAAGCCTGCGGGCGCGGTGTCGCGTGGGTGTCGCAGGACCTTGTCCGCCGCATCATCCTCAAAGAGCGGGACGAGCCAGGCGCGGTGAACATCGGGCTGCTGGATCAGGTAACCCGCTACTCACTGGACCATGGCTACCATGCCGTCCTCGACGGCATCCTGTACGCGGACCGGTACGAGCAGATGCTGGCCGGGCTCCAGAGCGACCATCTCGGCCTGTCCCGCTTCTATTACCTGGACGTGTCCATGGACGAGACAGTGCGCCGCCATGCAACACGCCCGCAAGCCGCGGAGTTCGGGGCCGGCGATATGCGCGCCTGGTACCGGCGACGAGACCTTCTTGCCCACGTGAGCGAGCGCATCATCCCGGAAACGAGCGCCCTGCAGCAGACCGTCGATCTCATCCTGGCCGACACACACCTCCTCCAGTCGTGCAAAGGGAAGTAAGAACGGCGCTCCATATCGCCGACACGGTCCGGTCCGGATGCTTGAAATCGGCGAGAGCCTCGTCTCCTGCTTCCCCGGCGGACGGTGCCTTGATGTTTGCGGGCTGTCGGCCTTGCTCCGGTGTGCGGCGGTCGGGATGATACGCAGTAGGCGGCAAGTTGCGGCTTGCGCAGGCCACGGGCGGCGCCTGCCGGGACCCGGCCAGCGTGGTAGTCCCCGGGGGGGAGATCATGATTAGTCGACGCCAGCATTCCCCTGACCTGGGCCAGTCCGGTACAGAGGGAGGTGAGCCTGATGGCTGGCCTGGCGGCTGCATGGCGGCATGAGCCCGAGGCGCCGAGATCCCACCAGGTGCTGATGCAACGATTGCATTCGCGATGGACCAGTGAAGACCAGCACGCATTCCTCGAAGGCCGTTACCTGGAACGGATGGAGCGCGCTGGCCATAACTCCAGCCGGGCGCACCTCGGGACAATGACCGGACGGTTCGTGATCGGCGGCGCGAGCCTGGCGCCCATACTCACTGCCGCGGGCGCAGTGGCCAACTCGGGTTTCCAGTTCTGGTTGAAGATCATCGGTATAGCGATAGGAGCACTGGTCGCCGTCGCTACCGCGATGATGGTCGCCGTCCGCGCCTCGCCGACCTGGCAGACCTACTACGACCTGCGGGTTTCCCTGGAACGGATCGGCTGGCAGGCAGAAGCTGACCCGGGCTACTTGTGGGCAGATTTCGTCACCGCCGTGAATGACGCGGTCACTGCTCACTCTCAGCGCTACACCGCGATGGTCGTCGACCCTTCTACCAGCCGGCCCGGAATGTGATCATCTCCGCGGCGCTCCCGGGACGGGCACTACCGCGTTGTGAGCTGGCCAGGAACGCGCTCGTCGGGTGTGCCCCACGATGCGGAAGGCGCGGATGGCGGGATGACGGCCGCCGCCGTGGGGTTGAGGTCATGGTGGATCACCTTGGCCGCGCGCTCGATCGTGGTAATCCCGTAGCCCATTGACGGGTTGTCTTTCGTGAGGATGACGATGCTGTAGCTGCGCTGATGGCCGGTGAAGCAGCCGATGCTGTGGATGCGCCAGCCGCCGGACGCCAGCGGGAGCCAGCCATTCTTCACGTGCACCGTCAGGCCGGCAGGCGCGCCCGCCGGGACTCCCCACCGCTGAGCGGGAGTGACGTGTGCCATGAGGCCGAGCGCGAACTCCCGCGAGGGGGCGTCCAGGACTGAGTTGGCGGTCATCAGCAGCCTCAGCAAGAGCCACTCGTCGTGCGCGGTGATCAGCGTCAGGCCCCAGTAGCCGCCCGGCCCGGCGCGGGTCTCGGTCATCGTGGCCAGGGTGAGGAAGTGCGTCAGCCGCCCGCGCCCGATCTGTGCCCATAGCGCGGAGGTGGCATTGTTGTCCGATTCGGTAATCATCTCCGTGGCCAGGCTCACCTCGCGCGGGGTGAGGTACCTGTGCTGCTCCATGGCCTCGCGCAGCAGGGCGCCGAGGATTGTCACCTTGACCACGCTGGCTGAATCGAATTGCCTGCGGGCATTGAGCCAGCAGCTCAATTGCCGGCTCTGGTCGTCCACCCGGAGTCCGACCAGGGACATGCGGCCACCCAACGCCGATCGGATGTCCCGGGACAAGCGCGCCGCGAGGGCCGGCTGGGCAGGCGACGTGCAGGTCACGGCGATCGATCCGGCCTGGGGCATCGCGGCCGCCGCCCGCGCCACCGGCCGGTCTGGCCCGGCGCCGGTGGCCTGGGCCTGGGACGCGACAGAGCCCAGCACCGCCGCCGAGACCAGGACCGCCGCCGCACCGCAGCGCAGCGGTCCCCTGCCATTACCCATATCTGCTCGTATTTTAGCCCTGGCCTGCTCATACCAGTCTTGCCGGGCGCCCCGGGCCAGCACGTCTGGGCCGGTTACCTGGATTGACGAGCCCGAACCGCCGTAGACCTCAGTCTTTCAACCTCCTGTCGCTCATGAGGTGAAGAACTCCACCAGGACCGGGGCGAGCGCGCCCGGGTTCACCTCATGCGTCTGACCCTCCAGTGTCCGCAGCTGGCCCTGCTGGATCGCCTGGCTCAGCACCCGCGCCGCGTCGGGCATGAACGGAAGGCTCGCGTCGCCCGCCATCACGAGGGCGGGCACCGAGACACGCACGGCCAGTTCGGTCGGCACCGACCAGGGCTGGCCCAGGATGGCGGCGTGGTCGTAGGCCAGCGTCGGCGCGACGGCTTCCAGGCCCGGCCAGAACGGCGCGCGGCGCATGCCGTCGACCTGCTCGGCGGGCGTGCCCACAAACCGCATGAACAGGGCCACGGCGTCGCCCCGGCGGCCTTCGGCCAGGGCCTCTCTCAGCTGCCTGAGGTATTGGCTCCAGGACTCCTGTGCGCCAGGGTCGTTGTTGTAGGGGGGCTCGTACATGGCGATCTTGCTGACCTTGCTGCCGAGCCTTATGGCCGCCCGCATGGCCAGAGGCCCTCCGGACGAGTGGCCGTAGAGGAACGCCGAGCCGCCGGCGCGGTCGATCAGCGCCTCGATGTCGTCGATCTCCCGGTCGACCGCGTAGGGCAGTGTGTCCCCGCTCTCGCCGCGGCCGCGGCGATCAAAGCCGTAGACCGTGAAGTGCGGCGCGAGCAGCGTGGCCAGCTCCGCCACGGAGCCGGACGAATGGACGGTCAGCGCGCCGTCGACCAGAATCAGGGCCGGTCCCTCGCCCTGCTTGTCGTAAGCGATCGTCGTGCCGTCGGGTGAGCTGAGTGTGTTCATGGTTGTCTCCTCCGGCTTAACCACGCAGGAATGGCTCGTCGCCGCGTTTGGCCACCGCGTCAGATACCGCCCAGCTGGAACGCCTCGCCCAGTAACCGGCACCACCGCAACCAGGCAAGCGCGCCCGCTTTTCGAACCGATTCCCCCCACGGTCCGCAGTGGCACAACACCAGCCGGGCCAGCCATCTCAGCTGTGCAGCGTCTTCTTGACGTACTCCCCGACCGCTTCGCGGGCGCCGGGCGAGTCCCACATCCGGCGCACCAGGCCGTCGGTCGCACGCCCCTTCACGATGCGGTCCAGCGCGGGACCACGGACCTGGCCGCGAGTGTGCCGCAGCGGCTCGGCGGGCAGCGCGGCGAACCCGCCCGCGACCGCGACCGCGCGCTCCAGCACCGCCCCCTCCGCCGCGGCCTCGTCGATGAGACCGAGGCGGATGGCCTCATCAACGGGATACGTCCGGCCGAAGCAGGTCAGTTCCCTGA
>Ga0265338_10001263_pt1 | contig 41705 bp, 42 predicted proteins | sample 42126metaG_FD_193579 | JGI IMG/M metagenome (GOLD analysis project Ga0265338, IMG submission 193579) | Rhizosphere microbial communities from Carex aquatilis grown in University of Washington, Seatle, WA, United States - 4-21-26 metaG | ecosystem: Host-associated > Plants > Roots > Rhizosphere... | reverse complement strand
TCCCTACCCGAGACCGGCCGGATAATATGTCGCAGGTGACGCATCGGCCTGATTTGTTTGCATGGTACGTGACATCCGGCGGCAACTTTTGCAATCTGGCAGGTAAGTTCCACCCAAAGCACCAGCCATGAATAAAAAAATCGGCATTGTCACCGGCGGCGGCGATTGCCCCGGCCTGAACGCAGTCATCCGCGCCGTGGCCAAGGCGGCCGCCATGCGTGGCTGGGAAACCCTCGGCATCATCGGCGGCTATGAAGGCCTGCTGGAACCGCGCCAGTTCCGGCTGCTGGATTACAATGCCCTGAGCGGGTTGCTGACCCGCGGCGGCACCATTCTCGGCACCGCCAATCGCGGGAAATTTTCCGCCAAGACCGGCCACGGCGAAGGCCGCGGACTGCCCAAGGAATTGCTGGATGCCACCCGAACCGGCATGGACGCCCTCGGCCTTTCGGCGCTGGTGTCCATCGGCGGCGACGGCTCGCTCAGCATCGCCCTGCAGCTGTGCGAACACGGCATCCCCATCGTCGGCGTGCCCAAGACCATTGACAACGACCTCGACGGCACCTTGATGACCTTCGGCTTCGATTCTGCCGTGGCCTGTGCGACCGACGCCCTCGACCGGCTCCATACCACCGCCGAGAGCCATAACCGGGTGATGGTGCTCGAAGTGATGGGCCGGTACGCGGGCTGGATTGCCATTTATGCCGGCGTGGCGGGTGGCGCCGATGTGATTTTGATTCCGGAAATCCCATTCACCTACGACAGCATCTGCGCCAAGGTCCGCGAGCGCGAGGCCAAGGGAAAAAAGTTCACGCTCGTGGTCGCGGCGGAGGGCGCGTGTGAGAAGGGCGGCGGTTTCGTCACTTCGGGCGCCCAGGAAGCCAATCGCGAGGCCCGGCTGGGCGGCATTGGCGTGGTGGTCACGGCCGAATTGGAAAAGCGCACGGGCAAGGAGGCGCGCTGCTGCGTGCTGGGCCATCTCCAACGCGGCGGCAGTCCGACGACCTTTGACCGTGTGCTGTGTTCGATGTTCGGCGCGGTGGCCGTGGAACTGATCGCCGCCGGCGACTTCGGCAAGATGGTGGCCTTCACCGGGCAGGAAGTCGGTTCCGTGCCGATTGCCGACGCCGTCGGACGGCTGAAGACCGTGCCCCCCAAAGGCGGCCTGGCGCGGACGGCGCGCGCGCTGGGTATTTCCCTCGGCGATTGAACCCGAACCGACATTAATTATGAACCCACTCCAAAAGATCCTCGTTGTCCTGCTGATCGCTCTCGGCTTTGTGACCGGGCAAAATTCTCCGGCGGCAGATCCCGTCCCGCTGAAGATCGGCGTCACGCCCATTTTCCCGCCGGTGATATACAAGGAAGGCGGCAAGCTGGCCGGGGTGGAGGCCGATTTCGCCCGGGCGTTGGGCGAGGCCCTGGGCCGGCCGGTGCAATTTGTCGAGGTCAGCTGGGAAGACCAGATTCCCGCTCTGGTGGACGGCCGCACGGACATCATCATGTCCAGCATGTCGGTCACGCGCGCCCGGGAATTGCGCATCACGTTTGCCAAACCTTATCTCATCGTCGGCCAGATGGCGCTGGTCCGGCGCGGGGATGCCGGCCGGTACGCGCTCGGTTTTCCGGCGCGCCCGTCCGGCGCCATTGGCGTGTTAAAGGCCACGACCGGTGATTTCCTGGTGCAACAGGAGTTTTCGGGCAACGAACGCAAGACTTACAAGACCGGCGAGGATGCCGCCAAGGCGCTGATGAAAAAGCGGGTGGACCTGTTCATTTGCGACGCGCCGATCATTTGGTGGCTGGCGGGCATGCACGAAGCCGACGATCTGGTGGCCGTGCCCATCTTTCTGACGCAGGAACAACTGGCCTGGGGCGTGCGCCGGTCGGACACCGACCTGTTGAATTCGGTGAACGCCGCGCTGGACAAATTGCAGCAGAGCGGCCGCGCGAACGAAATTATCAAGCATTGGATCCCGCTCTTCAAATGAACCGATTGCGCCGAAACCCGGGTGGGTTTCAAGAAAACGAAAAATGCGGCAAAAAATATCCGGAAGTATTTTGCCCGTCCGGCAAAATCAGCCGGGCAGGCGGGCGGGAACGATGCCGGGAGGCATCGAAAACGGCGGGCGCCATTCGTTGGCGCCGGTTTCCTCTGGGCGCGGGGTCAGAAACCCGTTGCAATTCCGGTGCGGCGCGCGCGCGGGATGCTTTCCAGGAAATTGTTGAACAAAATCGTGAACAACCACGCCCGGACGTTTTTGGGGACGGGCAATGTGCGGCCAATGTCCGATGCCAGTCGGAAGGTGCGCTGGGTTAATTCCATCGCTTTTGCGGGATTGCCGCAAAGGTGCATGGCCAGATGGAACAATGGTGGATAGTTGAGCTCCACGAGCTTTTCGATTGGCGGCAGGGTATTCTTTTGCATGATCGACAAGCTTAGCTAACATCGTGCCAGCTGCCGCGATTTTGTCCCTGCAACGCGATTTTTATCGCAAAGATTACGAAGGCGGCGGCGGCGCTGCGGCAACCGTTCAGGGATTGATCGACCGGTGGGCTGTGAATAACCCTTCCTTGACGCACGGAAACCGGCGGGTAGGTTCCGGGTAATTAAAGCGAGAAAGGTGGTTCCACATTTGCGGCCGGATCCGGTCACCACCAGGTGGAAAATCCTTTATTTGGAGGCGGGCATGAAACCATGAACGAAACATTTCCGGTTGTTTACCTGGCCCGCCATGGCGAAACCGCTTGGAGCCTCACCGGCCAGCACACCGGGCTGACCGACCTGCCGTTGACCGAACGCGGGGAGCACAACGCCCGCCGGCTCGGCCAACGGCTGCACGGACTGTCCTTTGCCCGGGTGTTCACGAGTCCGTTGCAGCGCGCCGCCCGGACCTGCGAACTCTCCGGGTTCCGCGCCGGGGCGATCGTGGATCCCGACCTGGTCGAATGGAATTACGGCCAGTACGAAGGACGCACCACCGCCGAAATCCGCGCGGAACGTCCGGACTGGCTGCTGTTCCGCGATGGCTGTCCGGGCGGTGAAACGCCCGTGCAGGTCGCCACCCGGGCCGACCGCGTGGTGCAGCGGTTGCGCGCGGTCCCCGGAAACGTGCTGGTTTTTTCCATCGGCCACTTTCTGCGGGTGCTGGCGGCCCGCTGGCTTGGGCTTGAAGCGGGCTGGGCAGGCTGTTATTTCCTGTTGAGCACGGCGAGCTTGAGCGCGGTGGGTTATGAACAGGACCGGTCCCGGCCGGTGATCCGGTTGTGGAACGACGATCACCACGTGCGTGAATGAATCGGCAGCGGAAGTGTCATAAACAGCATGGGACGGAAAGACCAAAATAAATGAAAAGCCAGATCTGAGGAGAACACGACCATGAGCCCCACCGCAACCAGCGCCCCCAAACCAGCCGTCCCGCCGGCATCGGAAGCCAACGCGAAGGCCAAACTCGCCAAACATTACGGCTGCGGCCCGATCCCGTTCACCGGGTCGGACGGGTTGTACGAGCGGCACCTTGTCTTCGACAATGTCAGGGACCCGGCGGCCACCGGCCCGCGCGAACATTTCGAGGCCGCCGCCCACTCGATCCGCGATGTGCTCTCGCAACGCTGGGTGGCCACGGAGAAAACCTACGCGCGCGAGAATCCCAAACGAATCTACTATCTTTCGATGGAATTCCTGATCGGCCGGTCGTTGGCCAATAACATCACCAACCTGCTCCTTGATCCGCTGGTGAAAAAAACCGCGGAGCAAAAAAGCGTGGACTGGCTGGAAGTGCTCGAGCAGGAACCTGACGCGGGCCTGGGCAACGGCGGGTTGGGGCGGCTGGCGGCCTGTTTCCTGGATTCGATGGCCACGATGGAACTGCCGGCCATGGGCTACGGCCTGCGCTACGAATACGGCATCTTCAAACAAACGATCAAGGATGGCTGGCAGATCGAACAGCCGGACAACTGGCTGCGCCGGCCCGATCCGTGGGAGGTCATTCGTCCGCACGAGAAGGTGGGCGTGAAATTGAACTGCGCCTTCGAACTGCGCGGCGGCGCCTTGCGCGCCATTCTCGGGCGCGCTTCCAGCCTGATTGGCGTTCCGTATGATCGCCCCGTGGTCGGTTATGGCGGCAAGGCCGTCAACACCCTCCGCTTGTGGGCCGCCACGGCATCCGACTATTTCGACTTCAAGGAATTCAGCAGCGGCGATTTCGTCGGCGCGGTGGCCGAGACGCTCACCGCCGAGTCCCTCACCCGGGTGCTTTATCCGGACGATTCCACCTGCATGGGAAAGAGCCTGCGCTTTGTGCAGGAATATTTCCTGGTGGCCTGTTCGCTGGCCGACCTGGTGCGGCGCTTCCGGCGCACCAACTCCGACTGGCACCAGCTTCCCGCCAAGGCGGCCATCCAGCTCAACGACACGCACCCGACGCTGGCCGTGCCCGAGTTGATGCACATCCTGCTGGATGAAGCCAGGCTCGGCTGGGATGAAGCCTGGGACATCACCCGCAAGACCCTGGCCTACACCAACCATACGCTGCTGCCCGAGGCCCTGGAGAAATGGCCCGTCGCCTGGTTCGAAATGCTGCTGCCGCGAAAGCTGGAAATCATTTATGAGATCAACCGCCGTTTCCTGGACGACGTGCGTGCCCGGTTCCCCGGCGACGAAGGCCGTCTGGCACGCGTCAGCCTGATCGAGGAAGGCCCGCAACGGATGGTCCGCATGGCCAACCTTGCCATTGTCGGGTCACACAGCACCAATGGGGTCGCCGCCATCCACTCCGGATTGTTGCGGACGATGACGGTGAAGGACCTGGCCGAGATTTTTCCGGAACGGTTCAGCAACAAGACCAACGGCGTCACGCCGCGGCGCTGGCTGCGGCTCGCCAACCCGGCGCTCGCCCACACCATCACCGGGGCCATCGGCGACGGATGGATTGCCGACCTCAACCAGATCCGGAAACTCAAGCCGCTGGCCGATGACAAAGACTTTCGCGACGCCTTTCGCCAGGCCAAGCGCGAGGCCAAGATACAGTTTGCCGGCTGGCTCAAATCCGCCACCGGCCAGGTCGTCAACCCGGACAGCATTTTCGACTGCCAGATCAAGCGCATCCACGAATACAAGCGGCAGTTGCTCAACGCGCTGCGGGTGGTGGTGCTCTATAACCGGTTGCGGCAGAACCCGGGCCTGAAAATGGCGTCCCGGACGTTCTTCTTCGCCGGCAAGGCCGCCCCCGCCTACCACCTGGCCAAGGTCATCATCAAGTTCATCAACAACCTCGCCGGCACCATCGATGGTGACCCTGCGGTAAACTGCCGGATGAAAGTGGTGTTCCTCCCCGAATACTGCGTCACACTTGCCGAACGCTTGATTCCTGCCAGCGACGTTTCCAACCAGATCTCAACGGCGGGCTATGAGGCCAGCGGCACGAGCAACATGAAGTTCATGATGAATGGCGCGCTTACCCTCGGCACGCGCGACGGTGCGACCATCGAGATGGCGGAGGAGGCGGGCGAGGAAAATTTCTTCCTGTTCGGTTTGACCGCGCAGGAGGTGGCCGACAGCCGTGGCTGGTACAATCCGCACTGGCATTACGAAAACGACCCGGAGACGCGCGCGGCGCTGGACCTGATCCTGTCCGGCCATTTCAGCCGCAGCGAACCGGGGGTCTTCGTTCCGATCATTGATGTGCTCCTGACCAACGGCGACCATTACCTGCACCTGGCCGACCTCAAGTCCTACCTGGCGGCGGACCAGCGGCTGCAGGATTTGTATGCCGACCCGGATGCCTGGGTGAAAAAGGCCATCCTGAACGTGGCCGCCTCGGGAAAATTTTCCAGCGACCGCACCATTGCCGAATATGCGTCCGAAATCTGGCAGGCCAAACCGTGCCCGGTGTCATAATCCGGGCATTCAACATGGATATGAATTTCAATTCCACCACCACTCACAGACGGACCTGCTATATTATTGGAGTGCGCTGGCAGGGCGTAGCGGCGACAGCGCTTGGGGGAATTGTTGGGTGCCCTCCGAAAAGCGGCGTCCCGCTCCGCTTGCCGCCGCAGTCCAAAAGGAATGTCGTTGCCATGATCACTGAATCAACCAACCCATGAGCATATCACCCTTCGCCGGCAAACCGGCACCGAAAGAGATGCTGGTGGACCTGGCCCGGCTCGAACGCAAGTATTATGAGCGCCGGCCCGATCTCGCCGACCCCAACCAGCTGGTCAGCTTCGGCACCAGCGGACATCGCGGCTCGTCACTGCGCGGCACATTTACCGAGTTCCATATCCTCGCGATCACCCAGGCCATCTGCGATTACCGTCGCAGCCATGCCACCGATGGCCCGCTGTACCTGGGCAAGGACACCCACGCGTTGTCCGGTCCGGCCCAGCGTACCGCGCTCGAAGTGCTGGCGGCCAATAACGTCGAGACCGTCATCCAGCCCAATGACGGGGTGACGCACACGCCGGTGATTTCGCGGGCCATCCTCGTCTATAATCGCGGCCGCAAGGATGGCCTGGCGGACGGCATCGTTATCACGCCCTCGCACAACCCGCCGGAAGACGGCGGCTTCAAATATAATCCGACCAACGGCGGGCCGGCGGACACCGACATAACGCGTTGGGTCCAGGATCGGGCCAACGGGTTGTTGCGGGAAGACAACGCCGGGGTAAAACGGGTGCCCTTCGCCAAAGCCATCCAGGCGGCGACCACGCATGAGGAGGATTATGTCCTGCCGTACGTGAACGACCTGCGGAACGTGGTGAACATGGACGTCATTCGCGCCGCCGAGCTCCAGCTGGGCGTGGATCCGCTGGGCGGGGCTGCGCTGCCGTACTGGGAACCGATCAACTCCGTTTACGGACTCGGCATCACCGTCGTCAACCCGAAGCTCGACCCGACCTTTTCGTTCATGACCGTGGACCACGACGGCAAGATTCGCATGGACTGTTCCAGCCCGTACGCGATGGCCGGGCTGGTCGGTCTCAAGGACCAGTTCCGGGTAGCGTTTGCCAACGACCCGGATTCAGACCGGCACGGCATCGTCACCCCGTCCACCGGGCTGATGAACCCGAACCATTTTCTCGCTGTGGCGATCCGCTACCTGCTGACGCATCGGCCGCACTGGTCGGCGAAGTCGGCTGTGGGCAAGACCCTGGTCAGCAGCGGCATGATTGACCGGGTGGTGGAGAAGCTGGCCCGCCCGCTCTGCGAGGTGCCGGTGGGTTTCAAGTGGTTTGCGCCCGGTCTGTTTGACGGCTCATTTTGTTTTGGCGGCGAGGAGAGCGCCGGGGCGAGCTTCCTGAGGCTGGATGGCACGGTCTGGACGACCGACAAGGACGGCCCGATCATGGACCTGCTCGCGGCGGAGATCACCGCGACGACGGGCAAGGACCCGGGCCAACACTTTGCAGAACTGGCGGCGGAGTTTGGCACACCCTATTACACGCGCATTGACGCGGCCGCCACGCCCGAACAAAAGGCACGGCTCGGAAAGCTTTCACCCTAGGCGGTCAAGGAATCCAAGCTGGCCGGCGACGCCATCGTCGCGAAACTGACCCGCGCGCCCGGCAACAACGCGGCCATCGGCGGGCTGAAAGTGACGACCGCGAGCGGCTGGTTCGCGGCGCGGCCATCCGGCACGGAAAACATCTACAAGATTTATGCCGAGAGCTTCCGCGACGAGAAACATCTGCAAGCCATCGTTACCGAGGCCCAGCAGATCGTGAACAACGCCCTGGCGGGCGCGGAATAAATCTGATTCATCTCCATGACAACTGAAACAAACGCGGGCAGGTCGGGCAGTCCTCTACCCGCCGCTCGTTCAAACAACGATGGCGGCGCGCAGGGAGCGACGCGCCCTGCCGATGGGTAACATTAGCCTGACATCATGAAAGCCACCGGAACACTTCACAACCTGGGCCAGAGCCTCTGGCTCGACAACATCACCCGCGACCTGTTGAACAGCGGCACGCTCAAACGTTACATCGACGAGCTTTCGGTCACCGGCCTCACTTCGAATCCGACCATCTTCGACCAGGCCATCAAGAACAGCACCGCCTACGATACCTCAATTCGCGAGGGCCTGGCGCAGGGAAAATCCGGCGAGGCCCTTTTTTTTGACCTGGCGCTCGATGACCTCACCCGGGCCGCCGACCTGTTCCGGCCGGTTTACGACCGGACGAACGGCGTGGACGGCTGGGTGTCGCTGGAAGTGTCGCCGTTGCTCGCGTATGACACGAAGAGCACCATCGCCGCGGCCAGGGATTTGCATGCCCGGGCCGGCCGGCCCAACCTGTTCATCAAAATTCCGGGTACGAAGGAAGGATTGCCTGCCATCGAGGAGACCATCTTCGCTGGCGTGCCGGTCAACGTGACGCTTCTTTTCTCGCGCGAGCATTATGTGACGGCGGCTGAGGCGTACATGCGCGGCATTGAACGGCGCATCGCCGCCGGACTCAACCCCCAGGTTGGCTCGGTGGCCTCGGTGTTCATCAGCCGCTGGGACGGCGCGGTGGCGGGCAAGGCGCCGGCTGAATTGAACAACCGGCTCGGCATTGCCGTTGCCGGCCGCACATACAAGGCCTACGGCGAATTGTTGAATTCGCCGGCCTGGCAGTGTGCTTACAATGCCGGCGCCCGGCCGCAACGCCTGCTGTGGGCCAGCACCGGCACCAAGGATCCCAAGGCCTCCGACACTCTCTACATCAAAGCGCTGGCTTCGCCTTTCACGGTGAACACCATGCCGGAAGCAACTTTGAAGGCATTCGCCGATCACGGCGATATCGGTCCGGCGATGGCAATGGACGGCGGTGATTGCGAAGCGGTATTGGCTCAATTTACCAAAGCGGGCGTGGATGTGAACAATCTCGCTGCCCGGCTCCAGGACGAGGGCGCGAAATCGTTCGTGAAATCCTGGAACGAACTCATGGCGGTGCTCGCTTCCAAGAGCGACACGCTCAAAAAGGCCGCCTGACCGGCGCCGAAATCAACGAGGAAAATCATGACCAAGCACACCAGCCCCAAATCGCTCACGCAACGGACCGCCTGGAAGGCATTGGCGGTCCATCACAAAAAAATCCGGCATTTGCATCTGCGCGGGCTGTTTGCGGAGGATGCCCGGCGCGGCGAGCGGATGACCGTTGAGGCCGCCGGACTTTTCCTGGATTATTCCAAAAACCGCATCACCGACCAGACCTTCAAGTTCCTGATCCACCTGGCCCGGGAATCCGGCCTGCGCAAACGGGTGGACGCCATGTTCCGCGGCGAGAAAATCAATCTCACGGAGAACCGCGCCGTCCTGCACGTGGCCCTGCGGGCGCCGAAAGGCGCGTCCATGCTCGTGGACGGCAAAAACGTGGTGCCCGAGGTTCATGCCGTGCTGGACAAGATGACGGACTTTGCCAACCGCGTCCGGAACGGCACGTGGAAGGGCCACACCGGCAAACCCATCTGTAACGTCATCAACATCGGCATCGGCGGTTCTGACCTCGGCCCGGTGATGGCCTACGAGGCGCTCAAACACTACAGCACGCGCGCCATGACGTTCCGGTTCGTCTCGAATGTGGATGGCATCGATTTGGTGGAAGCGACCCGGGATCTCAATCCGGCGGAAACGTTGTTCATCGTTTCTTCCAAGACTTTCACCACGCTGGAGACGATGACCAACGCGGAAAGCGCGCGCGACTGGCTGCTCAAAGGGTTGGGCGGCGACAAAAAGGCTGTGGCCCGGCATTTCGTCGCCGTTTCCACCAACGCGGGAAAAGTGTCCGCGTTCGGCATCGATCCGGCCAACATGTTCGGATTCTGGGACTGGGTGGGCGGCCGGTATTCGATGGACTCGGCCATCGGGCTTTCCACCATGCTGGCTATCGGCCCGGATAATTTCCGCGCGCTGCTCGCTGGTTTTCATGAGCTGGACGAACATTTTCGCACCGCGCCGTTTGAAAGAAACCTGCCGGTGCTCCTGGCGCTTCTGACCGTATGGTACACTGACTTTTTCAATGCCCAGACCGTGGCGGTGCTGCCGTACGAGCAGTACCTGAAACGGTTCCCGGCCTACCTGCAGCAATTGACGATGGAGAGCAACGGCAAGCACGTCACCCTGGACGGGAAGAAGGTGAATTACGACACCAGCCCGGTTTACTGGGGCGAACCGGGCTCGAACGGCCAGCATTCCTTCTACCAGTTGATTCACCAGGGCACGCGGCTGATCCCGTGCGACTTCATCGCCTTTGCTCATGCGCTCACGCCGCTGGGGAGGCACCATGACCTGCTGCTGGCGAACGTGCTGGCCCAGGCCGAGGCGCTGGCCTTTGGCAAGACGCCGGCGGAGGTCAAGGCCGAAGGCACGGCGGACTGGCTCGTGCCGCACCGGGTGTTCGAGGGCAACCGCCCGTCGAACATCATTCTCGCCGACCGGCTCACGCCCGAAGTCCTGGGCAAACTGGTCGCGCTGTACGAGCATAGCGTTTTCGTCCAGGGCGTCATCTGGAACATCAACCCGTTTGACCAGTGGGGCGTCGAGTTGGGCAAGGCGCTCGCCCAGCGCATCATCCCGGAACTGGAGGGCCCGACCGAGCCCGGGCTCAACCATGACGGCTCGACGAACAACCTGATCCGTCGTTACCGTAAAATGAAAGCCGCCTCGTGACCGGGAACCATAACCGGCCTGGAACCGGCGGCAACCCGCCGGACAATTGATTATGAAAACAAAATCAACCCCGCATCCGGCGGGACAGTTCGGAATGGTCGGCCTGGGGCGGATGGGCGCCAACATGGTGCGCCGGCTCATCCGACGCGGCCATCAATGCGTGGTCTATGACCGCGCGCCCGAGGCGGTGAAGGATCTGGCCCGGGAGAAGGCCGTGGGCGCCGCCTCGCTCGCCGACCTGGTGAAGAAACTCGCGAAGCCGCGCGCAGTCTGGTTGATGGTCCCGGCAGCCGTGGTGGACCAGACCATCGCGGACCTCGTTTCACTGCTTGAAAAAGGGGACATCCTCATCGACGGCGGCAACTCGTATTACGTGGACGACATCCGGCGGGCGAAGGAACTGGCGGCCAAGGGCATTCACTACGTGGATGTGGGAACGAGCGGCGGCGTCTGGGGCCTGGAACGCGGCTACTGCATGATGATTGGCGGCGAAACGGACGTGGTTCGGCATCTCGATCCCATCTTCGCCACGCTGGCGCCGGGCCGGGGCAACGAAATTCCCCGCACGCCGGGCCGGGCCAAGCTCGGCGGCACTGCCGAACAGGGCTACCTGCATTGCGGCCCGAATGGCGCCGGCCATTTCGTCAAGATGGTCCACAACGGCATCGAGTACGGCATCATGGCCGCGTACGCCGAGGGCCTGGGGGTTTTGAAAGCCGCCAATGCCGGCAAACGGCCGGGCGCGGCGGATGCGGAAACGACGCCGCTGCGCAACCCGGAGCACTATCAATATGACCTCAACCTGACCGATGTCACCGAGGTATGGCGGCGCGGCAGCGTGATCGCGTCGTGGCTGCTGGACCTGACGGCGAGCGCGCTGGTGGCGGACCCGGAACTGGCGCAATTCGCCGGCCGGGTTTCCGATTCCGGCGAGGGCCGCTGGACGATCAAAGCGGCGATTGACGAGGGCGTGCCGGTGCCGGTGCTGACGACGGCGCTTTACGAGCGGTTCGCCTCGCGCGGCGAGGCGGATTACCAGGACAAACTGCTTTCGGCGATGCGTTTGGGTTTTGGCGGACACCTGGAAAAAACCACGAAGTAAGGAAAAAATCTATGAGTGCACCGCATTCCGACGCCCTGGTGTTCTTCGGCGCCACCGGCGACCTGGCCTACAAGAAGGTCTTCCCGTCGCTGCAGGCGATGTTGAAACGCGGCAACCTGAACGTGCCGGTCATCGGCGTGGCCAAGGCTGGCTGGAACCTCGACCAGCTCAAGGCCCGGGCCAGGGACAGCCTGGAAAAGAATGGCGGACTCGACCCGGCGGCTTTTGAGAAATTGTCGGGTCTGTTGCGTTATGTGGACGGTGATTACAACGACGCGGCGACGTTTCAAGCCTTGCGCAAGGAACTGGGCAGCGCGCAGCGTCCGGCGCATTATCTGGCCATCCCGCCCGCTGCGTTTGGCACGGTGGTGGAACAATCGGGCAAGGCGGGCTGTACCCCGGAGGGCGCCCGCGTCATCATCGAAAAACCCTTCGGTCGCGACCTGGCTTCGGCGCAGGCGCTCAACCGGATCCTGCTCAAAACCTTTGACGAGAAGGCGATCTTCCGCATTGACCATTACCTCGGGAAAAAGCCCGTGCACAACATGCTGTTCTTCCGCTTCGCCAACGCCATGCTCGAACCGTTCTGGAACCGCCACAATGTTGAGAGTTTCCAGATCACGATGGCGGAGGATTTCGGCGTTCAAGGGCGGGGTGCATTCTATGAGCAGGTCGGTACCATCCGCGACGTGATGCAGAACCACCTGTTCCAGGTCATGGCCCATCTCGCGATGGAACCGCCGGTCCGGACGGACAGCGAATCCATCCGGGATGAGCAGGTCAAGGTGTTGAAGGCCATCCCGCCGCTGGAGGCCAAGAACCTGATCCGCGGACAATTCCGTGGTTACCGGACGGAGCCGGGAGTGGCACCGGAATCCAAGGTGGAAACCTTCGCCGCATTCCAGCTCGAGATCGATTCCTGGCGCTGGCGGGGCGTTCCCTTTTACATCCGGGCCGGGAAAAATCTTCCGGTCACCTGCACGGAAGTGGTTGTCCGGCTGCGCCAGCCGCCGACGATGTATGAAGGCTACGACTTGAAGCCGAATTATTGCCGGTTGCGGATCAGCCCGGACATCGCGTTCGGGATCTGCATGAACACCATCTCCGCGGACGATGAAAAGGTCAGCCAGCCGGAGGAAATTGAGGGACGCCGCTATCCGCGCGCGGGGGAGATGGACGCCTACGAACGAGTGCTCGGGGACGCGATGGCGGGCGACCCTACGTTGTTTGCCCGCGAAGATTACGTGGAGGAGGCGTGGCGCATTGTTGATACGGCGCTGAAGGCCGGCACGCCGGTGTTTGAATACGAGCCGAAAACCTGGGGGCCAGCCGAGGTTGAGCGGGTCACTCCGCCGGGAGGCTGGCAGAACCCCGTGGTCGCAGCTTAGCAGTCACCGGATACCACGCATTTTCCGTCGCCCGTTGATCAATAGCGCGCCCTGACAGTTTTCATGAAAACCAAGCTGTTTGCCGATGCCGAGGCGGTTGCCACCGAGGCTGCGAAGCTGATCGCCGCGGAAGCGCGGACGGTCGTGGCGGCGCGTGGCCGTTTCGTCATGGCCATCAGCGGTGGCCGGACGCCGTGGCAGATGCTGCGGGCGCTGGCCGGTGAAGATGTGCCGTGGAAGGATGTGCACGTTGTCCAGGTGGACGAGCGGGTGGCCCCGGCGGGACACGCGGACCGGAACCTGACGCACCTGTGCGAGAGTTTGCTGGAGCAGGCACCGCTGCGGCCCGAGCAGATTTACGCCATGCCGGTGGAGGAGAAGGACCTGGAAGCCGCCGCCCGGAGTTACGCGCAGACGCTCCAGGAACTGGCCGGCTCACCGCCGGTGCTCGACCTCGCGCATCTGGGACTTGGACCCGACGGACATACCGCTTCGCTTGTCCCGGGTGATCCGGTCCTCGACATCATCGAGGCGGATGTGGCGCTGACGGGAATTTACCAGGAGCGGCGGCGAATGACGTTGACGTATCCGATGCTGAACCGTTCCCGGCGCATCCTGTGGCTGGTGACCGGCGCGGAAAAAGCGGGGATGCTCGCGCGGCTGCAGGCCGGCGATGTGTCCATCCCGGCCGGCCGCATCCGCCAGAACAAGGCCCTGGTGCTTGCCGACCGTGCGGCGGCGGCGGAACTCCACCGCCCCAACAAATCATCCTGAGGCCCGGCGCGGTTTGGACTTCGAGCGTTCAGTGGCTGAACGGCAGATTTTGTTTGATCCGGTGAGCGTCTGTGGGTCCGACCAGCGCCGCCTGGCGCAGCGACCGGCGGTGTATGGAGCTTTGGCCTGGCAACAGACCCCGTCATTTTCCCAGATACTTTGATGGGTTGCGGATGCGGTCGAGCCGTTCGGCTTCGTGTTCGTTCCACGCGACCTGCTGTCGCCGATGCCGGATGGTCTGTGAGATCGACTGGGGAAGGTTCCAGATCTGTTTGGCCAGTTGGGTGAGGGTCAGGCCCATGAGTTTCAGGATGTTCATACCGTGGCCGCGCCCGTTCGGAGGGTGTTATAGAACAGGGTGCAGAAAATCACGATGGAGGATTCCACCGTTTGAGGCATGGCATTCGGTTCGGCGGGCGTGACCAGGGTGCTCATGTGTGAAGACACCAGCTGCAAGTCGGGGTACTGCGCGAGGAACTGGTTGAGCAGTTCTTCCAGGGCGGTTGCCGGCGACTTGCCGGAGGGCAGCTTGTGCAGAATCACTTCGAATATTTTTGCTTTCATAGAACCGCCGATCTTCGCCAGATGGCGTTGTGGAGCGGAACCTCAATGAGATGGGGAACGGGCGCTTCCGGGCCGCCTTCGCCTTCGAATCGGGCAACCTCCTCCGGTTCAACCGCCGCCGGCATCGCCGCCGCGGGTCGCGGGAGAAGCCGTCTGTTGGTCCAGCAGAGTTTGGGTCTGGTCACTTTTATTCCTCCAGGCGCGCGGGCGCAACTCCGGCCCGGCGTCGGCCGCCGCTCATCAAGCCCGTTTGGGGTTCACCATCAGCAACACGAGGCCACCCACAAAGGCAAGCGCTCCGACAACTGGCGGGATGAAATGGCTGACGGTGGTTTCAAAGTGCAGGCCAAGGAAATCGACGGGCTTTCCCGGAGTCTTGAAGGTGATGCCCGAGTAAGCGAGCACCACGACGCCAAGAGCGACCAAAACGACTGCAACTGTGGTTTTTGTATTCATATTGAATCCAGTTTGCTTTTTTTGTTCAGCCGTTGCTTAATTCAGCCGCCGGCGACTGGTGATGAGGTTGAGGAGCACTATGACGATGGCTACCGCCAACAGGAGATGGATGAGCCCGCCGATGGTAGTGCCGGTCACCAGCCCCAGCGCCCATAAAACGAGCAGTATTAACGCAATGGTGTACAACATAAAATCTCTTTTTTGGTTGGCATAGCCGCTGCAGGCCGGTGCGTTTTCGCACCAGCCAACAGCGATCGGTGGTTCAGTTGTTGGCCACCGGCACGGCGATGGTCATGTTATTGACCACGCTATTCACGCCGTTGATGTCCGTGGCGAGCTTGGTAACGAGGCTCTTTTCAGCGTCGTTTTTGGCAATGCCACCTAAGGTGACGATGCCGTCCGTTGTCGAAACCGTGGTGTGCAAGGTGCTGGTCGAGTGATGCGATAGCAATGACGATTTGACCTGGGCGGTGATCGAGGCGTCATCAATTTTGTCGCCCGTCGTTTCGCTGGCAATGGCCGGGGTTTTGGAAATCGTCATGTTGTTCTTGACCTCTTTGACGTTGTCAACGTCCCTGGCATATTCGGTGGTCAGTTCCTTTTCCGCCTGGCTGGAGGCTACCCCTTGCAAGGTGACAATGCCGTCTTTCACATACACGGTGGTTCCGGTGGCGCTCACGTTACGATGGAACAGGAGCGCGGATTTCACTTTTACGCTGATCCAGGTGTCCGAGTGTTCGGCAGGTTGTTCGCCTTTGACCAACAGTTGATTGTTCACACTTGTGACGCCGGGCAGACTGGCCACGGTGTCCTCGGCCAGGGACTTGTCGGACGCTTTGGTCACCGTTCCAGTCAGGGTGACGGCGCCGTCTTTGGATTCGGTCTTGATGGAATCGTCCTTGAGGTAGGTTTTGAACACATAAGAATGTGCGGCGGATGATTCAATGCGGCTATCCGTATCCGAGGCGTGTGCGGAGACACCAAGGAGGATGGCGCTTGCCGTCGTCATGATTAATATTTTACCGGTATTCGCAGATTTGTTTTTCATTTTATTTATTTTAATTTATTTGTTTACCGACATCGTCGTTTGTTTCGCCTCAGGCATCCTTCTCGTTTTGTCCCTTGACGCGGCTGAGAGATTGAATCTTTGAAGGTGAGCTCAGGTGCTCAGGGTCCTTCGTTCGCTCGGGCTTTTCTTTGCCATATAAAATCTTGAGTTATGTATGCCTTACGGAGCAGGCAGGGTAATGGTATTTGAGTCCAGGGTGACCGCGCCAATGCTGGTCAACGCCCTGCCTTCCAGCGTTGCGCCGGTGGTCAGCGTGATCGATTGATTGGCCATGATGGTTCCCTTGAAGACGGAGGTCGTTCCGAGGGTCGCGGAGCTGCCAACCTGCCAAAAGACGTTGGCAGCCTTGGCGCCACCGCTCAGGATTACCTGGCGACCGGCGGTCGTGGTCAGGGTAGACGCCATCTGGAAGATGAAGACGCCATTCGCGTCGCCCTGGGCGTCGAGCGTCAGATCCCCGGACGATATCTCAAGTGCGGAGGTGGATTTATAGAGGCCCGGGGCAAGGGTTTGTCCGCCGAGATTGCCGGACACGCTGATCGGTCCCACGGATCGTCCGGCGGCGTCGTTATAAGCCGTGGTCAAATCGAGTTGGGCCTGGGCGGCAGTGATATCGGTCACGTGTTGTGTCCCGGTCACGGTTCCGGGTGGGAATCCAGTTACGGCGGAACCCGGACTGAGTCCAAGATCTCCATTAACCATTGTCAGACCGGTGTTGGCCACCGTGGATCCGGCCAGGACCACGAAATTGGCCGCCGCTCCGAGAGGCAATGGCGCCTGGGCTGCCGTCGTGCATGGAATTCCCAATCCTCCGCTTATCAGGACGACATTACTGCCGGTGCTATCGGTCAATGCCACCGTTTGGATATTGAGCACGTCCGGCGATTCCAGCGGCAGGCCCGCCAGGTTCAGTTTGCCAGCGCGGTCCGACATGGCCGCTTGGACAACATTGCCGTTGATCGTGAGACGGTAGTCCGTCCTCGGGGTCAGACCCGAAGCCTGCAACCGAAACAGGGTAAAGTTCGGGCCGGCTTGGATCTGAAGATCTCCGGCTGCGGCGGGAAGGAACCCGGTGTTATTCATGGAACGATTGACCAGATACTGTCCTTGATCCGGGCTGGTCAAAACTCCTTGCAGCACTATGTCCAGATTGCTGTTGGCAATATCCAACTCCCGTACATTGCACATCGGATCGAGCGCCGGGGGGAGCGGTTCCCGATACGAGATACTGGACGCGCCTCTGCGGTCGGTGGTGAACGTAGCCAGGCTCGTCGCGTTGGTGTCATCGCCGAGGAAGGCAATCAACTGATAGGTTGTGTTGAAATCCAGTCTGGTCAGCATGATGAGGAGCCGTTGGTTGTTGGCAATCCCCTTGCGGTTCAGGGTCACTTCGATCAGGCCGCTGGCCCTGGGAGTGACGCCGGTATTTACCATGGTCGTCTCGACCGAGAACCGCACACGGCTGTTTGTGGCCGGCCCGGCACCTGCGCCGTGGGGCGAGAATACTACGCCCACCGCCAGCCCGATGGTCAATCGCCAGATATTCAAGGTTTTCATGGCCTTTCTGGTCAACGTTTTGCTGTCCGGCGTTATGCCAGTCGTCGGCGCAATCGATTGACTGGTCCTGATGGCTGATTTGGTCGTCAGTGTGCCCATAATGTTTCCCGTGATTGTTGTGTCATTGCTGTTTTCAACGCGAGCAGCACGGTAGGTTGCCAGCCGGCCCGGTGCTATGGGGTGTAACCCTACCGTGCCTTCGAAGAATTGCCGGCGAAGACGGTTTTGGCTTGAACTTCAGTTCGGAGAACTCCTTGGCGAATGAAGGTCATTTGACGGTTTCTTATCCGGCCCTGCGGTTTCCGGCCCGGGCCGCGCTGGCGGCGGGTTGGTCGGGTTCACGTATTTGCGCAGGAGCCAGGTCCGTTGCATCGCTTCCGCCAGCCGCTCCAGTTCGCGCATCGAGGTCTGCATTTGCCGGACCAGCCCGGGCAGATCTTTCGCTTCCCCGGCCACGGCGCCGGTGATTTCCGGCAGACGCGCCGCCGCGATATTCAAGTTTGTCACTATACCCTGCAATTCATTCATTGAGGCATTGGCCTGAGCCAGGAGAGTTTGCGTTTCGTCGGCGAGGACGGGGTCGGTGACCAGCTTGCCGACCGTGCCTTTGCCCTCCTGGACGCCGGCAACGATGTCGTTCAGGCGGGTGACCATTTGTTCCAAACGCGTCTGCGTGGTGATGAGATTGGTGCCGAGCGTGGTCCAGGTGTCCATGCCGGCGCTGGCCTTCTTCAACATGGCCAGGGCCTGGCAACGGATTTCATCGACCGCGGATTCCAAGGGGCTTTGAAACTGCTCGTTACAGACGATGGCGGCATCCTTTTCCGGCAGCGGCTGGCCCTGGCCGCGGGTGATTTCAAAAAATGAATCGCCGGCCACGCCAAATTTCTTTTTGACGACCGCGGAGGAGTCCGCGCGCACGAACCGGAAAAAATCGCGGCGGATGTTGACCTCAGCTTCCATGCGGCCGGTCGTGTCCACAATGACATCGGAAACCGACCCCACAAGCGTGCCCAGGAAATACACCTCGGAGCCCTGCCGGATTCCCGCCGCGCCGGCCTCGGGCAAAACGATCCCCAGCGTGACCCGGCTTTTGAACCAGCGCTGGCTGTGGCCCGCCCACACGACGACCGCGATCAACACGGCGACCACGATGAGCACGAAAGTGCCGGTAATTTCGTTGACGCGCTTAAATTTAAAACGATCGGTCATCGATTTGTCCTGATGGTTGTGTCCATGGCTGAAAAATGGCTCATGATCAAAGGTAAGTCAGCAGCGACACAGAGGCGGAGATGAAGAATAATCCAGCCACGGAGCGGGTAAGCGTCCGTTGCGTGACTTGCGGGATTTCCGTGACTGACCCATTGACACTCAGCCCGCCAATGCAGCAGGAAGCGCCGGCAAACAGAGCCGGCAGGATGCTTTTGGCGAGGATGTTGAATACGTCCTTGGGGTGAATGGCGCTCGACACCGTGTCCGCAAACAAAAACAAGTCCCGACTGCCTCTGCCGGTCCAGGCCGCGAACAGGTAACCGCTTGCGAAAGCGAGGAGGATGAAAACAATCGTCAGGCAGAATGTGGCAACCGCCGTGCCCAGCACTCGCGGCAGGACGAGTTGCCGGAGCGGATCCCCTCCCTGAGCCTCGAGTGCACGGATATCCCCGTTGATTTTAAGGACGCCCAGTTCGGTCGTCATCGCGCTGCCGCTGCGGACGATTACGACCAGGTTGATGAGCACCGGGCCTAGTTCACGCGCCACGACGGCCACCAGCAGCGGCCCGAGCAGCTGCGATTGTCCGGCTTCACCAATCCAAAAAGTGAGCTGCACCACCACCGAAATGCCGACGAACACCGCTGCCACGCCGACAAACCAGAGTGGTTCGACGCCGATGGACAGGACCTGCCGGGCAAACGCCTTCCGGACCGGGCGCACCCAGAGTCGCGGTCGAACACAGACGCCCAGCACCGTCCCAATCACCGCCGCGGTATGTCGCAGCTCATCCCATTGCCCCCAAGCCACCGCTCCAATTCCGCCTATCATGCGCCGGACGGGATTCCGGGGTTCACCCGTCATTTCGGCCAATTCCACAAACATAGCGTGCTTCTCCGTTTGTATTACTGGTTCGCCCACGGACCAATGGAGCCAAAGCCTCGTGCCCGTCCGGGCGCGAGCATCGGTTACCGGGCGTTGTTCGAAATCCCTCCGCCGTCGGAGGAGCTGTCCAGGGCGAAGCTGTCCGAGCTGCAGCCCATGCCGATCAGGGTCAGGACCGTGGTTGCGATTAGCAACGCAACAATGCGTTTGACAACAATGATCATATTTTGTGTCTGATTCGTGTGCCGGTTGCGGATTTTAATTTAAATTCCGATTCAGGCTACGTCTTCGGACATTTTTTCACTATGGGGTATATCCCTACCCTGGCGATTCCGGACCACTCGTCGGAAAACCGGTTCAGCGGGAGAGCAGTTCGCTGACGGGCGACAGGGTGGGGACGCGGTCGCAGACGACTTTGATTGAAACCAGGATCGGCACCGACAACAACGCGCCCGGCACACCCCAGAGCCAAGTCCAGAAGATCAACGAAACGAAGATGACCACCGGGTTAAGGGTGAACCGGCGTCCGAGCAACACCGGCGTGATCAGGTTTGCCTCCAGCAGGTGGAGCACCAGGTACCAGGCGGGCGGCAGAAGCCCCCGTCCCAGGGTGTCGAACGTCAGCAGGCCGACGGCAGCCAGCAGGAGCACGCCGGTGACGGGGCCAAAATAGGGAACAAAATTCAGTACCGCCACGAGCATCCCCCACATCACGGCGTTGGGCACGCCCATGAAGTACAACCCCCCGCTGACGAGCACGCCCAGGCCCAGGTTGATCAGCGAAACCGAAAACAGATAATTGGAAATGTTTTGTTGAATCTCGTGGCTGATCTCCACCGCGCGCTTCTTGTCACTCAAGGTCGGCATCCCGCGGACAAGTTTTTGCAAAAACAGGTCGCCGGAAGCCAGTAACAGGTAAACCAACACCAAAGTCTCGCCGATACCTACCAGGAGGGTGCCGGTCCAGTTAAGGATGGAATCGGTGCCTCGGCTCTCTTTGACCTCCACGGTGGGTGTTTTCTTCTGCTCGGCCGCTTTTTCCGCGTCGGTTGCGCCCAGATTGTTGACCGCTGCCGCCGCTTCGCTGAACCGGTCGGCCCGCGGGAAAAGTTTCAGCACCCGTTGCCTCAACTCGGTCATGTGTTGCGGTGCTTCGTTCATCCACGTCATCGCCGGGCGACCCAGTTGAAAGAAACCGACCCCAACGGCGGCCACCAGGAAACCCAGCACGACCGCGGCCGAGAGTGCCGGCGGAATGTGGCAGCAGGACGACCATCGGATGAATGGTTTCAGGGTCATTCCCGCCACACAAGCCAGGAAGATGGGCAGGACCAGTGGCCGGGCGAAGTAAAGAAAAGCGATGATCCCGAGTACAATCAAAACGATTTGAACCGGTGGCGTTTTGGTCGCCGCCGTGGCGACCGGCGGCGCCGGCGGCGGTTCACCCGCGGGCGGGGTTTTATCTATCACGCCGTCCTCCGCCCCATCCATCGCACGTTCGATGGGATTTCAGAATTCCCACCGATGCGGTTGATTCTGGCAACCTGATGTCCGGCTCCGTTCATAAATTGCAATGACTGGCGCAAGGAACGACCTCCGGCCTGAATCGCGGCGTTCACCAGGAGGAATTGAGGCGAAGCCGCCATCCGGCAGGAAATCATCATCAACACCAGTCAAAAGCATAAAGGGTAGTGGTCGCCCGGCAGGGAGGTCTCCGGCCGCAAACCGGTCTGCCTCTCAGGGCGCAATTTTGTCGCTCACCCACTGGCGGGCTGAGTTGAACCCGTCCTTGGTCGCCTGGTAACCCTTCGAGAAGCCGCTTTTGACGCCATCCCAGGTGGATTCGGTTGCGTTCCTGGCCTCGTCCAGCTGCTTGCTCAGCTGGGCCGACTGGTCGCGCAACGCCTGGAGTTTGGGCTTGGCCTCGGCCTTGACCGCGTCGCTGGAGCTGTCGATTTTGGCCGAGAGCTGGTCCAAATCTTTGTTAAGAGCATCCAACTGGACCTGCATGGCTGCGACGAATTCAGCCTTTTGCGCAAAGGTGTAATCCTTCATATCCTGCGCGGCTTGCTTGGTTTCGGCCTGGACTTTGTCGATCTGTTGAGAAGCGGTCCGCGGTTTGTCGCAGCCCATAGCAAAGGTGGCGACGGAGAGGAGGGTGATGGTCAATATTTTATTTCTCATGATCGGGATTTTAGTTGTGGATTCAGTTCGCGGTTATGCCTGTCAATTTAGGAGGCTATCTGGCCACGCGGATTTTTGCCATGGGGTGTAACCCTACTTTGCGTCAGCGGGGGCATTCCCCGGAAAACGGATCCCGCCGACCGCAAATTGCAGAAAGAAAAGGCACCGGCGGATTTCCCGCCGGTGCGGCAGTGGATTTGCTATTTAAAAGGCTAAACGCAGGCCGGCCCGGGCGACGCCATAATATTTTGTTTCGTTTGGCCACACCATGCGGGCGTCGAGGAATATCCCCACCTGCGAGGTGAAACGAAATTCCAGGCCGACCCCGGCCTGGCCAAACCACAGTTTGGCCGCGTCGAACTGGTGGCCACCGCCGCCAAGAGCGTAGGGAGCGAATCGACTTTGGCCCAGCGGTAGACGCAGAATTAAATTGGCCGAGGCGTTGTCGATGAAAACCCCGGTGGTATTTTCGGAATAAGCCTCGGCGCCAAGGCCGATGTTCCGGGTGATGAAGTAATTGACTCCCGCTCCGGCGCCCAATTCGGTGTTTTGCCGGACCCGGTCGTTGGAGGGATGATCAATGGTGTAGGCCCCGACCGAAGCCGTCCCAAACCCGTCGAAGGACAGTTGACTGGCCGGGTAATAGTCATCCGCGGCCAAAGCTGACTTTGCGGCGAGCAACAGGATGGCTCCGCCGAAAAGCAGGGTTTTTTTCAAGAGTTGTTTTTGCGTTTTTTGTTTTAGCATTGCCGGGATGCTATAACATGGGTCAGCCCTTCTCCATGGGGTGTAACCCTACCGGGAGTCAAGAATCCAATGCCCGGCCGCGGCCGTTAGAGCTGAAGGGTTGGTGACGGTTTCAGCGAGCGGGCCGATGGTTACTTTGGATGGCTTCGTGGAACCTCGGTCGGATACGTGATCCTGGTGCCGCGGACTTTCGCAAAGGGCGTGAGCGCATGAACCTGGCGGCGGGTTCGACTCATGATGTCCTCAGTACGGATTCCCCAGACCAGCAGGGCGTCGGCGATGAGCGAACGATGGCAGCGCCAGGGCACCGCCTCAGCGCACATCAATGCAATCCGATTCTCCTTCGCCAACCGGACCAATTCGCCGAGGCTCTGCTCAAATTCCGGCGTCAGCATGTAATCCGCGAAACCCCGGAAGGAGGCGTTGCGCCAGCCCAGGCTGATCGAATCGCGTTTCGCATGACGCAGGCCGCCGAGTCCCGGCAGGTGAATGTATTCCACTCCAGTTTTCTTCAATGCGCCGGGCAGCGAAGCCTGGTTGAATTGAGGATTGTGCCGGGACCGCGGCACCGTGCGCACATCGACGACAAGAGATACAGCGTGCGCCTGGAGCAGGCCGATGAATTCCTTGAGCGTGCGCGTGGAATGGCCAATCGTCAGCGCGAGGGGTGAAGGCCCGGCACGGGGCATCCTATTCCGTCCTCGCCCGCCGGTCCTGGCCTTGATTGCGGACCCGCTTGCTTTGATATTTCTCTGCCTCACCGGTACCTGCTTGCTTTGTTCCGCTGACGACGACGGAATAATTCCTGCCTTCCCAACTCCGGGCTTCTTTCCAGAAGAAAGTGAACTCGATCACCGAACCGTCCGGGCAGTGTTCCGTGGGAAGATCGGCGAACCATAGCTTCAGCACGCCGATGGGAGTGACGTCTGTTTTGTTGGTGCTGGCCCAGTTGTTGGCGGACCAGATGATGTCAGCGTCGGCGGCAATGATGAGTCGCAGGGTTTGTCCGGGCGGCAGACGGCGGATCGGATGACGATGGCTCCACATTTCGTGCCGATGTATTACCGGGTTGACGACGTAGCGCTGGAAAGCCGGTTCCACCCGGTCAAAACACACGCCGTCATGAGCACTGCGCACGAGGGAGACATATTCCGCATGGGACCAGCACAGCGGCATGGCCGCACCCGTGGGCAGTCCGCGCTTCATTGCTCCCCGGTCTGCATCGTCCCATAACTGCTCGCTGATCATGCCGCCTTCATTGGCGAACTTTTCCATCGCGGCAATCAACGGCATGGGGTCGCGGCCCGCCGCGATTTCGTAATGGCCGCGCTCTCCCGTCAAAATCGGCCAGGAGCGACCGACGCCCGTGCCGTCGTAAGCGCTGCCGTCTGGCTTCTGCCCATAGCCATCGCGATTGTAACGGCGCCAGCCCGGACCTTGCGGCAGGTCGCGCTTGAGCAGACGGTCCATGACTGCGATGGATTGTTGCACCAGGGGGTCGTTCGCCGCCCGAATCCCCAGTCGGACCAGCTGGAGAAAATCACCACCGACCACGTTCCGGGCCGGATGGCGGCCGCCGCCGTTGGCAACGGTGAGCATGGTGGTATTGGGATCGGCGTGCGGATCGGGCGCCTCAGAATCCGTGGGATTGATCCGAATGTAATGGCGGCGGAAACCTTCGACCAGTTCACCGGCGGTGGTGACGGTCCATTCTTCAACGTGAGCTGCCAACCAGTCGGCGTACTGCAGGATAAAATTCGCGGTGTCGGTTTCACGGCACCGCCTGGCGACCTCTGCGGCGCAAACCAGGCCGGCGATCACCGTGGCGAGCGTCGAGGGGGAATAGCCGGCGTTTTCTTCCCAGCGTTCCTGGGCGGTGACCGGTCCCTGCCGGATGAGATAGGCCGCGGCACGCAAAACCATGACGCCGGGATCGAACCGGCCGGGCGCGACGCCTTCTCGATGCAAACGCCACGCCAGCAGAATGGGAGCGGCAACTTCATCAAGTTGTACCCCTGGCCAATAGGCGTTACCATCGATCCAGCTGTTCTGCGGGAACCTGCCGTCCGTCTCCTGAATGGCCGCGAGCCAGATCAAGGCGCGCAGCGGAGTCCCGGTCTGGCCCGTGGCCAGGAGGGCGGTCGCACTCTGGACCAGGTCGCGCGTCCAGACCAGATGATAGCCGCCCAAATCATCGTCGCCCTTGGTCTCGCCCCAGGGGATGCTCATGGACGCCACCAGAGCGCCTTGAAACGATTTGTCTTCGTGGGCGAGGAGGATGCAACGGCTCAGCCGGTACAGGTGACCGCCGTCGGACGTGTGAGCGGTGAAATCATACTTCGGATTGACCACCGTGCGCTGCCACTGGCGGACATAGGTTTCGCGATGAATGTCGAACGGCTCGGCCAGCGATTGCAACAGCTTCGCCACCGTGCTCTGGCAGCTTCTTCCCAGCGCAATGGCAACCGTAAACTCGTCGCCGTCCTGAAGATTGATCTCGCCCGTCAGCGCGATGTTGCCGGACCCGGCTTGTTGGAACTCCCAGTCCATTTTGAAATTATCCATCAAATCCTGCCAGCCGTCACTGAAGCCGACATAGCCGATGGAGCGCCGTGAAAACCCGCGACTGCATCCCATAACCAGATGCACCCCCTTGCGCCCGGCATGGAGCAGCTGGTTGCTGCCAATGTCGGAACTCCAGCCGGAGTTGCCTGCGCCCTGGCGGGCGAGGTGTGGTGCCAGCAGGGTGTAGAGATGCAACCTGCCGCGCAGCGATTCGTCGGGCACTTCGAGCCGGGTATGCACGAGCAGCACCGAGCGATGCGGATCGGCGAGGATGTGCTTGATCAGGCGGTAGCGCCCGTTGGGTTCTGAATTGGTGAGGCGGTAAAAAATGCAATCCCGTTCCGGGTATTCGATCCGGTGATCCAGATCGCGCTTTTCCTCGTGGCAAAACGTTTCTCCGTCGCTGATCAGGAATTGGAAATCGCGCGTGTTCGGTTGGTCAACGGTCGGGTAGTAGATTTCGTTGACGATGCCGTGGCTGAGGGTGAACCAGACCCGGCAACTCGTATGATAGGCAGTGCCGAGACCTTCCTTGGCGCTGGATGTCCAGCGGGGCTCGATCCCGGGAGCGCCGAAGGCGACGGAGTTTTCCGCCGGGCTCATGGGGAAATCTTTCGGTTCATAAGTCAATGGAGGAACCGCTTGTGGGTTGAGCCGCTGTAAAGCCTGGTCCAGAGGCGATAGCCACCTTGAAAGGCGTTGAAATTGTTTCCCGGGCGCGTACGGGGCGGAAGTTTTTTAAGCAGTCTGGCATTGCCTCCCCCGAGCACAACATATTCGGCCTGTACGGCACTCTGGAGCAGCTGGACGACTACGTTCACCTGGTGACGCCATTTCTTTTTCCCCAGCCGTTCCAATCCCGCCAGCCCGACATAGTCTTCGTAATTCCGGCCCTTCTTGTAAGGCAGGTGGGCCAGTTCCATCGGCTCCAGCACATTATCCACGATCAGCGCTGAACCCAGCCCCGTGCCCAAACCGAGAAAGAGCATCCGGCCGCCCCGATAGCTGCCCAGCGCCTGCATCGCCGCGTCATTGACAATTTTTACCGGCCGGCCGAACGCCTTTTTAAAGTCAAATCCAACCCAGCCGGAGCCCAGGTGCCGGGGTTCAACGATGGGCCGGCCATGGACCACGGCTCCGGGATAGCCAATCGAAACGGCATCATATTTCCAACCCGCCGTGACCGCCCGCACGGCAGCGACCATTTTCACGGGTGTCATTTTGGGGCCGGACCGAAATTCAACCCGTTGCTTGCGGCCGGTGGCCAGCACCTTCACATGGGTGCCGCCGACGTCGATGACCAGAATTCTCGCGCGATCGGAGGTGGCGTGCTTTCGATTTGGCCGCGTCGAAGTTTTCATTGATCAGTCGCTGGTTGGTCTTTCTGTTCGGTTTGAAGATAGTACGGCTGGTGAATTCCACCAGACCGCCATTGAGCTTGTCCTTGTTCCATAAAGCTTAGACCTCATGCGTTTCATCGTCGTTCAAGCCCAACCGCGTTGTATCAGGCCGCGAATCTTTGCTGATTCAGGATCGGATCATCGTGAGAATCATTTTGAACCGCTTGAGCGCCTTGAGCACATGCGGCTGGCCGGCGGGCATGAGAATCATCTCGCCACCCTGCAACTGATGCGCCTGGCCGGAAATCATGATCTCGGCTGCGCCTTCCACCACTTGCACCAGTGCGTCGAACGGGGCCGTGTGCTCGCTCAGTCCCTGGTCTGCGTCGAAGGCGAAGAGCGTCACACTGCCGGCGGGCCGCTTGACGATCTCGCGGCTGACGACGGCACCGTCCTGGTAATTGACGAGTTCCAGCGCCCTGACCACGTGGGCGCCGGGGATTCCTTTGGGTTTGGGTGGGGTTTCTGGCTTAACCATTCTCCGTTTCCATTGGTTCAGGGGTTGGCGAAGTGGCCAGCATGAATTCCTTCAGGCTGAATAGTTCACTTCACTCCGGATGAGTCACGATCGGGTTCGTCGCCGATGATTTTGTTTTCGACAGCAACAGCGTGAACACTTCCTGATATAGGTTCTGCATATCCGTACTGATGCCTGCCAGCGCACGGGCGTGATCGGGTTGAGGCTCGTTTTCACCGGTGACTTGCGCCAGGTGCCAGGCATAACTCAACGCCGCGGTCTGGGTCAAAAGCAACGTCAGCTCAAATTCATCGCCGGTCTGACCCAATAATTCCTTCTTCTTGGTGGACGCAATCGCTTCGCGGGTGGCCAACTCGCCCGGCGGCAGCCAGATGTCGTCCAAACTGATCGAAGGATCGTTCTTGGCAAATTCCTCCAGCAGTTGTGCTCCGGTTGCGGAATTAACCGCAATTTTCTTAACCAGATTCTTAACGTCGGTATGTTCCCGCTTGATGAAGCGCAGGATGCTGACGTCCTTTTGCTCATCCAGGAGTTGATGGAGCAAGCTATAACCGTTGTTGCGTGTCGCTTGCGCAGCATCGCCGTCAATCGGAGCCCTTGCCTTTGGCGATTGGCAGCCGGTCAGAACGCCAGCGGCCAATAACATCACGGCCAGCAGCGAAAGGATGATCTTTGGTCTCATAAAATGGACGTCGTGACTTCCAGTGGCACCAGGAGAACAGAGTTGAAGCCCCCATACGGATTGGCCACGCGTTGAGCAGCCCGGGGATCCTCGCTCCACCGGCCATCCGTGATGAAGCGATATTCATACAAGCCGGACCTGAGCTTCAAACGGACAGCCCATTTTCCGGCGCCCATGTTTTTCAACGGCGTGGTTTCCGGGCACCAGCCATTGAAATTGCCGGCCACGTTCACTGCCCGCGCTTTCGGAGCGAAAAGCGTAAGAATAATTTCCTGCTCCTCCAAGGCGGGGAACCGCTCTGAAACCGGCTGAATGGGTGATGGGGAATTGGTTTTCAAATCAAATGGACCCGGGTACCAGGTGTCCGGTGTCGTGTTTCAATCCGAGCGGTGACGGTTGCCCCCACTGGCCGGTGAACACGAACTCATTCAAGGGCTTTCGCTGCCGGGGGGTCAGGTCGCGTTCCTTCAGGGCATCCGGCAGTTTGGCCGGGTCGGCCTTATATCCGATGGCCATCGCCGTCCATGCCTCGAAATGCTCCGGTATCTGGTAAATCTCCCGGGCCCGGTCGGGGAAGATGCCGATCATTTGGTGGACCGAGAGACCTCGCGCCGTTGCCTCCATCGCCAGATTTCCGGCGGCCAGGCCCAGGTCGTGAACGGCGGCCCGATTGGTCTGGTGGTTCCGGGCAAATTTCAGGCTGACGACGCCCAGCACCAGAACTGGCGCGGCCTTGGCCCACGCCCGGTTTGCTTCCACGAGACAGAGCAGGAGTCGTCCGAACTCCTGGGAATCTTCGCGGGTCGCCAACAGATAATTCCACGGCTGTTCATTGTAGGAGGACGCCGCCCAGCGCGCCGCCTCAAATAGCGAACACAGGTCGGCTGGCAAAACCGGCCGGTCTTCGAAGCCGTAGGGGCTCCACCGTTCCGCGAGAACCTGCTGGATGGGATGGGCGGTCGCCGCTTGCTTGATGCTCATAATCGCTTTTTGTCTGTCTGTGACGTCCGGGACGGCGTGGTCCCGGACGAAATCCGCATTAATCGGCCGCCAAAAACCTGGCGAAGACCACATCGCATTGCCGGGCAAGGGAGAAATCTTTTTTGGTGATTCCTCCCTGGTCATGCGTGGTGAGCCTCAACGTCACCCGGTTAAAACGGATGACGATATCCGGATGATGATTGATTTTTTGAGCTTTCCGGGCGATCCGGTTGACGAAATCCATGCTTTTTAAAAACCCCTCGAACTTGAAGGTCCGAAGAATGGTTTGCGCGCGTTTCGACCAGTTCGGAACGGCTTTCAACTGGAGGTCGACTTGTTTGGCGTTCAAGGCTGGCATAATTTTATTCAGTTTTTCTTCCGACCGGAGCCGCTTTTTTTGCCGCCGCCGGTCAGTTTGTTTACGGTGGCCCAGGCCCGGCCTGCCGCGGTTTTCGTACCGACGCCTTTTTTCTCGTAGCCGGCTTCGATGTGCGCTGCCTGACGCTTTTGCTTGTCCGTGTAGCTGGATTTATCGCCTTGGGGCATGGATGTGTTTTGCGTGGATTCGACCATTGTTTTTGTCGGCCGGCGCTTTGGCGGGAGGCACGTCGATGTCCAGCGCGGCGCTCAAATCAATTTCATGTTCCTGCTCCTGCACGATGATCGCGCGCAAAGTCTCGCTCAACGCAAATTCCCCCATCGCCTCGGCCTGCCGGATGCGCTCGCGATAGCGCCCCACCGTTGTCTGTTCGTTCTCCAGGTCCGCGCGCAGCATGGCGACCGGGTCGCTGGAAGTTTTGACCGGCTTGGGTGTCACGCCCGGCATGCCGCCCAGATAATCAATCTGTTTGGCAATTTTTATGGCGTGGGCCAGTTCTTCCCCGGCGTGCGCTTCCAACTCCCGCGCAATGTCGGTGTACGCGGCCCCTTTCAACACCTGGCTGTACACGGTGTAGGCGATGATTGCCTGGTATTCGCCCGCCAGATCCTCGTTCAACAGTTGGATCATTCGTTCGCGGGTGATCTTCAATTCGGTGGTGATGTTTTCCCGGGTCATAAATTTTTTAATTAGTTGGCAAATATTCCGGTGCGGCGACGTTCAGTCTTTCACGGCGAAGCCGACTTTGAGGGTCACCTGCCAGTGATGCACCTTGCCCTTGTCGATGTTGCCGCGCGTTTCGACCACCTGGAACCAGCACAGGTTCTTGATGGTCTTGTGTGCGCGTTTAATAGCCTGGTCAACGGCATCCTCAATGGAAGTGGTGGACGTGCCGGTGAGTTCGATGAGTTTATAGACTGGGTCTTTCATTTGGGGGTTTTTTTCGGGTTTGGAAAAGGACGATAAAGAATTAAGCCGTAGGACTAGTGAATCGCGGGCGGTGGGTTTGTGAATATAGGCACGCGGTTCGTGAATGGGGGCACGCGGTTCGTGAACGGGGGCACACGGTTCGTGAACGGGGGCACACGGTTCGTGAATGGGGGCACGCGGTTCGTGAACGCGGTCGACTGATTGGGGACGGGTTGACCGGGTGGAGCTGGCTGGAGGGGTTGTCCTGGTTGAACAGGCTGCGCCGGTTGGGCAGGCTGCACCGGCTGAACCGGCGCGGGCGGTGCGGGGGCCGGCATCACCGGTACCGGTTTCGCTGGCGCGGGTTGTGTCGGTTGCGCCGGAGGCTGGACCGATTTAAGGGTTTGTCCTGGAATATTCAAAACGGTGATCAGACCCATGATCGCCAGAGACAGCAACATCCGAACATTTTTGCTTTTCATGAAATGTTCCATTTTGTGTTCGTGTTTCGCGCCGCTAACGTGTTCCGACGCGCGGCATGCCGAGCCCGCGTTTCATAGCCTGGTCAACGGCATCCTCGACGGAAGTGGTCGAGGTGCCGGTGAGTTCGATGGGATTTGAGGCGGGGTCTTTCATGTTTGGTTCTTCCGGTATTCGCGTCTCCGCCAGCTCCGGAATATCCGCTTAGTTGCAATTGCAGCTGGAGCAGAACTCCTTGACTGTCTTTTCGACTGCTTCGCGTGTTTCGCCCGTGCGCTTCTGGATCCGGCCAAACAGTTCTTCCTGCTTGCCTTCGGCATATTGGAGATCGCTGTCCGTGAGCTGGGCCCATTTCTGTTTCAGCTTGCCCTTGGTGATGTTCCAGTCGCCTTTGATTTCGAGTGTGGTCATAATAGTTTGTAGTTGGTTAATGTTAGTTTTGATTCGTCGCCAACAATGGCGGCAAAAGGGTTCCCGCGCCCGCGAGCCGGCTCGGCCGGTTGGTCTACTACCAGCTTGACGGAAGTGTCGCCGCGCAGGGCTTTGGAATACGGGCAGGTTTCATGTGCTGCCTCCATGATGAGTTGAGCCTGGTTGCGATCGACGCCGGGAAGCTGCGCATGCAGCTCCACCGCCAGGCGGTAGCCGCCGTGGTCATCCTCAATCAGGCTTACCAATGCCCGCACCGTGGAATCCACGGCCGGTGTGCCCAGCTTGATGGCCGCGTTGCCCAGGGCGCCGTGGTAACAGGCGGAATAGGCGCCGGCAAACAACAGCTCGGGGCTGGGGCCGCGGTTCCCGATGCCTTTAACCAACGGATTTCCTAGCGTGATATCCAGCAGCCCGTCCGGTGCCTGAATGGTTCCTGAACGTCCGCCCGTCGAAATCGCTTCCGTGGTGAATAAAGTTTTCATGATGGCCTGAATGGTTTCGTTGAGTGGTCGGGTGAAATCTTCGACCTAGCGGCGAAGCACCAGGACGATGACCACGATCAGGACAACGAGGCCGAGCGAGCCGCCACCGATGTAGAGCGCACTGGCCAGAACCGGCGAGAATAAGAGATGCATGGTTTGTCTTTCGTTTTTGGTGGCAATTCATTTGCCATCATTATCCGAAGTGACGCTACGCGCCGGGCCGGGCTTTTCCTATGGGGTGTAACCCTAATGGGCGTTTTGCACGAATCAGGCTTTTTCCGGACCGACCGTGGACCGCCGGGGCGGCTTTGGAAGATATTTTTCTCTACGGGTTGCCGATGAAATCGGGATTATGCCCTGCACAGGTTTTGACCTCAAAGACCGATGAAAATCATGAAGGAAAAAATTAAAGCAAAAAATTCTCAAGCGTCCTGCCGGAAATAAAAAAATTCTGACTCTGGTCTGGCCATCAATCTTTAACTCAAAAAAAGGCCCCGTCTTCCGGCATCGGTTCGGTTTGTGGCAATGGCTGCGTCTTGAGAAGCTGGCCGGTCAATCGCTCTTTTGGGTCTGACCTTCATCCAGGACTTCGCGCACCTTGCGCGCCAAAGTGGCCGCCGGGTAAGGTTTTTGCAGGAATCTAATGCCCGGCCGCAACACGCCGTGATGCCCCAGGGCATTCTCGGTGTATCCCGAGGTAAATAGAACCTTTGTGTCGGGATGAGAAGCGCGGAGAGCGTCGGCCATTTCTTTGCCGCCCATGACGGGCATGACGACATCGGTCAGCACCAGGTCAATTTTCCCATCGTGCTGGCGGGCCAGGCGAAGGCCTTCCGCGCCGTTGACCGCTTCAAACACGGTGTAACCTTTCTCCCGCAAGGTGGTGCCGACCAATTCGCGCACCGCTGTTTCGTCCTCGACCAGAAGCACCGTTTCTCCGCCTCCGGCCACCTCGGTCGGCATGACGCGAACGCGGGGTGGTTCAGGCACCGATGACACCCGGGGGAAGTAAATTTTGAAGGTCGTGCCTCTGCCCAATTCACTCTGCACGTCGATGTGGCCGGCGTTTTGTTTGACGATTCCGAAGCAGGTCGCCAGCCCCAGGCCCGTGCCCCGGCCCAAAGGTTTGGTGGTAAAAAAGGGCTCAAACAGGTGCGTTTTGACTTCCTCAGTCATCCCGGTGCCGGTGTCCGTGACGGCCAGCAGGATGTAGTCACCCGCACCCAGCTCGGGGGAATTATTCAGCTGGCTTTTGTCCAGGGTGGCGTTGGCCGTGGTCACGGTCAATTTGCCGCCATCCGGCATGGCGTCGCGGGCGTTCACCACGAGGTTCATGATGACCTGTTCGATCTGGCCAGGGTCGGCCTTGATATGTCCGGCGGCCGGGTCGAGCAATGTGCCAAACTCAATATTTTCCCCGATGAGTCGGCGCAACATGCCTTCCAGGTTAAGGATGAGCGCATCGAGTTTCAGCACGCGGGGTTCAATCACTTGTTTGCGGCTGAACGTCAGCAGTTGACGCGTCAGTGCCGCGGCCCGATGGGCGGCTTTCTCGATTTGTTCGGCGTGTTTACGTCGAGGATCATCGGCGGCGAGTCGTCTTAATAAGAGTTCACTATGGCCCGTGATGGCGGTCAGAATATTGTTGAAGTCATGGGCCACGCCGGCGGCGAGCTGGCCCACAGCCTCGATTTTTTGGGACTGACGCAGTTGCTCCTCGCTTTGGCGCAGAGCCGCTTCGGCCGCTTTGCGTGCCACCCGCATCTGGGCCTCGCGCAACTCACGTTCAATCGCGGGCACGAGCCGGGCCAGGTTGCGCTTCATGATGTAGTCATGCGCGCCGGCCTTCATCGCCGCCACGGCCATATCCTCGCTGACGACGGCCGATACCAGGATGAAGGGCAGGTCGTGTCCGCTTGCCTTCAACAGTTGCAATGCCTCGAAGCCGCCAAAGTTGGGCATCTCGTAATCCGAAATGATAATGTCCCAGGTTTGCCGTTGGAGCGCCGCCTGCATCGCCGGGGCGGTCCAGACACGCTCGTACACCGGCTCATAGCCGGCCTTTCGTAATACGCGCAACAAAAGCAGAACATCGTTTTCCGAATCATCCGCAATCAAAGCCCGCAAGGCCTTGTGCGTGACGTCCGTTTCGGATGCGTTACTTGGGTTTGGCGAGATGAGGTTGTTGTCCATTTGATTTTCCGGCTTCACCGGTCAGGGTAAAGCAAAAGGTTGCGCCGTGATCAACAGCGCCCTCGGCCCAGATTCTGCCCTGATGGCGGTGAATGACCCGCTGCACGGTCGCCAGCCCGATGCCAGTGCCCCGAAACTCGCTCTGATCGTGCAGCCGCTTGAAGGGCGTGAATAAATGATCGGCGCGCGTCATGTCAAAACCCGCGCCATTGTCGCGCACGAAATAGGTCTGGGCGCCATTGGCTTGCGGCAGGGCCCCGAATTCAATGCGCGCGCGGGCGCGATTCATCGTGAACTTCCACGCGTTGCCGAACAGATTCTCCAACACGACCCGCAACAACTGGGGGTCGCCTTCGGCGGTCAACCCTTCGGCAATGACCCAGTCCACCAGCCGGTCCGGATTTTTTTGGTTCAAATCAGCGGCCACGGAATTCGCCAGGGCGGTAAGATCGAACTGGTCCACCAGCAGCTCGGTGCGCATCATCTTGGACAACGCGAGCAAGGCATCAATGATTTCTTCCATATGCTGGCAACTTCCCCGCAGTCGCTGAACGTAATCCTGGCCCTCGGAATCGAGCTGGTTGGCGTAATCTTCCATCAGGATGAGGCTGAAGCTGTCAATGTTCTGAAGCGGCGAGCGTAAATCATGCGAAACTGAATAACTGAATGCTTCCAATTCCTTGTTGGCATTTTCCAACTCCATCGCGCGGCGTTCCAGCTCCTTGTTCAGTTTGGAGATTTGTTGTTCCGTCCGTTTGCGGTCGGTGATGTCGCGGATCGCGCTGGTGACCATCAGTCCCTTTTCGGCGGCCAACGGCTTGGTGCTCACCTCGATCGGAAACTCCCGGCCGTCCTTGTGCAAGCCACAAAGCTCCGTGGTTGTTTCCAGGACCCGACCGCCGCGCGGGGAGAAGAACGCGGTGTAATATTGCCGTTGGTTTTTTCGAAAACGTTCCGGGACGAGCAGGGCCATGCTTTCCCCCTGCAATTCCTGGTCGCTATAACCAAATAACTTTCCCGTATGCGCGTTGGTGCCGGTAATCTTGCCATCCGCGTTGACGATGATCAGGGCATCCGGCATGGAACCCAGCAACCGGTCCAGTTTTTCCTCTGCCTTTCCGCGGCGGTGCAGGGCGAGCAATGCCAACGCGCCGCACGCCAGAACCAGCACGCCGGCCAGCGCACTTCCGGCCCGGCTGATCAGGGTGACGCGGGCCGCTTTTGCCGCCACAGCCGTTTGTTCCTGGTCCAGCCGTGAGTGTTGCACCTTGCCCATCGTGCTGAAAGCAGCCCGGATCTGCTCCATCAGATCATTCCCTTCGGCGGTCAGACTGCGTTGGCCGTAACCCCGAAACAAGTTCTTGTCACCCAGCTCCACCATGTCTTTCATGACCTTGAGGTGCCTGACAATCACGGGTTCAATCGCGGTAACCGATTGAAGCTGGCCGGGGTCGTCTCGGAGGAGGAGCTTGAGTTCATCCACTTCAGGAGGTACGGCTTCGGCGGCAGTGTAAAAGGGACTTAGATGCGATTGTTTGCCGGAGATGGCGAAGCTGCGTGCGGCGCTTTCCACTTCACTTAATCCGGCCGTGATGTCACCCAGTTTTTCCAGGACTTCGCGGGTGTGCGTCACCGCCCGCGTGGCCTCCTGGAACTGCTTCCCGGCCCGATACGAAATAGCGACGAACACTATCAGGCTCAAGATGGCAAAAGCAAAACCGACTACCCACAAATTTTTACCTGCGCAGTATTGCTGTGCCCATTTTTGGGACACCTCTCGAATCGACGGCTTACCTGTTGTATTCCCGCCATTGTGTGCGCCATCCTTTTTTTCTTGAGCTGAGCTCACCCCCTAAAGACAGCTAATTTTATGCCTATTTTGCTAATATGGTCGTTCAGTGGTTGCAGGGCACTGAGTAGAGAGTAGGTCCATTGTGCCCTATTTTTCGCGTTTCACTTTGAAGGAGTGGAATCGCTGTCTGCAGAGCAATCGATGTTCAACTGAGCCCTGAGCGGCGGTGTAGAATCATCTCGGCTGTAGAATTATGGCTGATCGCCGGCCATGCCAATCTGACGGCGGCGCAATTTCCCTGCAGACGAAGGCAGTCGCGCGGGAGGAACGAAACAAAAAAGGCCGTCGTGAAACGGCCTGCGGAAACAAATCTCACGACACCGTGTTCTCAGGTGCTCACGACTTTCGACGGGCGGTACGTTTCTTGACCTTCCCTTTTCCGCCCCGTCCCTTCGCCGCGCTTTTTTTTGCTGCCTTCATTCTGCCACCTTTGCTTTTCTTTGCCATACGGAATCCTTTTGGTTGTTGTGTTTTGACGTTTGTCGTCACGCAGGACATTGCGCGGCGGGTCGTGGCTTGTCCATGGGGTATAACCCTACCTCGTGTCCGGGGTGGCTGCTTAAAAGGCGAAACGCATGCCGAGCCGGGCCACGCCGTAAAATTTTGTTTCGCTCGGCCACACCGCGCGGACGTCCAGGAATATTCCCACATGCCGGGCCAATCGATATTCCAGGCCGGTCCCCGCCTGGCCGAACCACATTTTCACCGTGTCTAAATGCCGGCCGCCGCCGCCGAAAACGTAGGGGGCGAAGCGGCTCTGGCCCAATGGCTGGCGCAGGATCAAACTGATCGAAGCGCTGTCGACAAAGGCCCCGCTCGTGTCTTCGGAATAAGCATCGGCGCCCAGGCCGAAATTCCGGGTGATGAAATAATTGATCCCCGCCCCGGCGCCGATCCGGATATTTTGCCGGGAACTGGCAGCCTGATCGCCGGTGAAGGTATCGAGCGAACCGCTCCCGAACCCATCGAAGGACAATTCGTTGGGGCGGTAATAGTTTCCGATGTCATCCTGCAGCCCCGGGTCATGGCTTGCGGTTTCCGCTCCCCGGGCTGACGTGGCAGCCAGGGCGAGGAGGATTCCGCCAACAAGCAATTTGTTGTTCTTCATGCGAGCATTCGCATGATGCTATCCGATGCTCCGGCGCTTCTCCATGGGGTGAAACCCGACCCGGAGCTCAAAAAATCCGTCCTCCTCTAACGCCCGGTGGAAAAATCGGGCGGGTAACATGGGGAGTTCACCCCATATACAGAACCGGATAGTCATCAGATATTTGGTTTGGATTTCCGGTGTGCCGTTGAGCGATCAATCAGCCGGGAGAGTCCGGCCGAAGCGAGCATGACAACATGAAACGAAAGATAGCCAGGTTGTCCCAACGATATTTGACGGCGTTGCGAAACCACCTGAAGCAGGGAGTCCGCGCAAAACTGCAGCCGGCGTTGCGACTGGGACGCGAGGCGGCCGCCTTCGGGCTGGAGACGCTGGAGCTGGCCCGGATGCACGAGCGCGCCCTCGCCACGCTTGAAATCGCCAGGACTAAAAATGGGATGATGAAGCGGGCGGAGATTTTTTTTGCCGAGACCCTCACCCCGATCGTGGAGACGCATCGTGCCGCGCGGCATAGGAAAATTGAACTGAATCGGTTGAACGAAACACTGGATCGGCGCACGGTGGATTTGGCCGCCGCGAACCGTCGGTTGCAACGAGGCATCCTCCGGCGCAGGGTTGTGGAGGAGGCCGCCGGGAAAAACGGGAAGCAACATGACAAATGTCTGAAAGAATCGCTGCAATTGCAGACCCGTTTGCGCCAGCTGACGCACCGGGCGCTGTTCGCACAGGAGGATGAGCGCAAGAAGATCAGTTGTGAACTGCAGGATGAAATTGCCCAGACGCTGTTGGGCATCAATGTCCGGCTGCTCTCGTTGAAACAGCACGGCCGGAGCAATGCGAAAGGCCTCAAGAATGAAATCGCCAGCACGCAACGGCTGGTGTTAAAGTCGGCCCGGTCAGTGCGGAAATTCGCGCGTGAACTCGACCTGTATCAGCCTGACTGAAGCCATGGGTGCGTCACGAGAACATCCGGCGGCAAGGTGGCGCCAAATTTCCCGCACTCGCGGGCGTTGCTAACATGATCGTCAAGCGGAAATTCAAACCGAAACGTCGGCAGCCAGGCCCGGGCAAAACCACGGGCCAGAAACCTCCCGCCTCAGCGGCCGGCTCGGCCTTTCCCATCATCGGCATCGGCGCTTCCGCTGGCGGACTCGAAGCCCTGGAACGTTTTCTAAGCCACGTGCCCAGGAACAGTGGCATGGCGTTTGTCATCGTCCAGCATCTGGACCCGACGCGCAAAGGCATCATGCCCGAACTGCTCCAGCGCATCACGGGCATGAAGGTGATCCAGGTTCGGGATCGCACCCTGATCCAGCCGAACTGCGTCTATGTGATCCCGCCGAACAAGGACATGTCCATCTTGCACGGGGCGTTGCACCTGCTCGAACCGGCATCCCCACGCGGGCTGCGCCTGCCGATTGATTTCTTCCTTCGTTCCCTGGCGCAAGACCAGCAGGAAAAAAGTGTCGGTGTCATTCTCTCAGGCATGGGTTCCGACGGCACGCTGGGGCTGCGGGCCATCAAGGAGAAGGGGGGCCTGGTGCTGGTGCAGGATCCCGCAACGGCCAAATTCGACGGTATGCCGCGCAGCGCGATTGACTCGGGGCTGGCGGACATTGTGGTCCCGGTGGACGAGCTGCCCGGGAGGATCTTCGCCTATCTCAAGCGCACGCCGCTGGGCCACGCTCGCGAGATGATATTGGAAGACAAGACGCAGAGCGCCCTGGAAAAAACGATCATCCTGCTGCGCACCCACACCGGCCATGACTTTTCGCTTTACAAAACAAACACCTTCTACCGCCGGATCGAGCGGCGCATGGGCATCCACCAGATTGGAAAAATTGCCGCCTATGTCCGGTACCTGCAGGAAAACACCCAGGAGCTGGACCTGCTCTTCAAGGAGCTGTTGATCGGCGTGACGAGCTTCTTCCGCGATCCCGCGACCTGGGACGAATTGCGCAAAAAGACTCTGCCGGCGCTCATGGCCGGCCGGCCGGCCGGCCAGACCCTGCGGGCCTGGGTGCCCGGCTGCTCCACCGGGGAGGAGGCCTATTCCCTGGCCATGGTGTTCAAGGAGGCGATGGAGGCGCTCAAGCCCCGAAAGAAAATGAAGTTGCAGGTTTTTGCCACCGACCTCGACAAGGATGCGATTGACAAGGCCCGCCAGGGCCTCTATCCGGAAAATGTTTCCGCGGACGTGGGGCAAAAGCAAATGTGCCGGTTCTTCAAAAAAGAGGCCAACGGCTGCCGGGTGACCACGGAGATCCGGGAGATGGTGGTCTTTGCCACCCAGAGCCTCATCATGGATCCTCCCTTTACCAAACTGGATGTTTTGAGCTGTCGCAATCTGCTGATCTACCTCACTCCGGAGATGCAGAAGAAACTCATTCCGCTGTTTCACTACAGCCTGGCACCCGGTGGCATCCTGCTGCTCGGCAGCGCGGAGAGCATCGGAACCTTCACGGACCTGTTCAAACCCCTCAATGGGAAATTGCGGATTTTTCAGCGGAAGGAGTCCGCGTTGCGGTCGGAGCCCATCGAGTTTCCCTCCTCCTTTGCGCCGCCCCTGCCTGCGGGGACCGAGGCGCAGCCGGCGCAACCAACGCAGCCCAACCTCCAGTCCCTGGCGGATCAGCTGGTCCTGGAACGTTATTCTCCGCCGTCGGTGCTGGTCAATGACAAGGGCAACATCCTCTATGTGAGCGGCCGGACCGGCAAATACCTGGAACCAGCCGCGGGCAAGGCCAACTGGAATGTTTTTGCCATGGCCCGCGAAGGCCTGCGGTACGAGCTCGGCAACGCCTTCCACAAGGCCCTCGACCAGAAGGACGCCGTGGTGGTCCGCGGGCTCAATACCGAAACCAATGGCGGGAAATCGTATGTGGACATCACGGTCCAGCGACTCGAGCAACCGGAACCGCTGCGGGGGCTGGTGATGATCGTGTTTGCCGAAGCGGCGGCGCCAGCGGATACCCAGGCGCCCGCCCGCCCGGGGAAGGCGGGGAAAACCCCCGTCCGCAACGCCCGGCTGGAGGAGATGGAAAAGCGATATCAACAGGCCCGCCTGGAGGCGCAAACCATCCGCGATGAAATGCAGACCTCGCAGGAGGAGCTCCGGTCCACCAACGAGGAACAGCAATCCACAAATGAAGAACTGCAGTCCACCAACGAGGAACTCACCACCTCCAAAGAGGAAATGCAATCGCTGAACGAGGAGCTCCAGACCGTCAACGCCGAATTGCAGGTCAAGGTGGACGAGTTGTCCCGTTCGAACAACGACATGAAGAACCTGCTGAACAGCACGGACATCGCCACGCTGTTTCTGGACAATGATCTCAACGTGCGCCGGTTCACCACCCAGGCGACGAAAATCATCAAACTCATCCCCGGCGACGTGGGCCGCCCCATCACCGACCTGGCTTCCGACCTGCTCTACCCGGAATTGTCGGATGACGCCCGGGAGGTGTTGCAGAAACTGGGCTTTGCGGAAAAACCGGTCAACGCGCGCGACGGACGCTGGTTCTCGGTGCGCATCATGCCCTACCGGACGCACGACGACCGCATCGACGGCGTGGTGATCACCTTTGCGGACATCACCGTGGCCAAGACGCTGGAAGCGCAGTTGCGGGAGAAACACGCCACTCTGGAAAAGCACGTCACCGATCAATCGGCGAAACGCGCCCAAGACAACCAGCGGGCGCCGGCAGCGGCGACCGTTCTCAAACCAAGCCCGAAGGCCGGCAGGAAGGCCCGGCGAGCCCGCAAACCATGAAACGCTCCGCGAGGAAAATCAGGCCGATTCCCCCGGTCAAGACGGTCAAACTGCGCGACCGCGCCGAAGCCCGGCTGCGGCAAAAGTCGGTGCGATCAAAGGTTGGAATTCCGAATTCCGCGGTCGATCCGCAACGGCTGCTCCACGAATTGCAGGTTCACCATGTCGAGCTGGAGATGCAGAACGCGGAGCTCCAGGAATCCCGCGACCGGATGGAAACGTTGCTGGAGAAGTTTACCGACCTCTATGATTTCGCCCCGGTCGGTTATTTGTCGCTGGATGAAACGGGTCGGATCCTGGAGGCGAACCTGACCGCAGCGGACTTGTTGGGTGCGGGACGAGCCGCGCTCATCAACCGGCGCCTGCCGTCGTACATCGCCCCGGTAAGCCGGAAAGTCTTCCTGAAATTTCTCGAACAAGTCTTTACCGGGGCCGGGAAGAAAGTTTGCGAGGCGACCCTGCAGCGGGAGAACGGCACCGTGTTCTGGGCCGATTTCCATGGCACCTCCGCCATCTCCGTCCGTGGTCCGCAGAAATGGTGCCGGGTGGTGATCTCCGATATCACCGCCCTCAAGCGGGCGGAGGAGGCCCAACGCCGCATGGAGGCCCTGGCGGTCTCCAACGAGGAATTGCGACAGGAGATTGCCCGGCGGCAGACGGTGGAGGAATCGCTCAAACAAAGCGAACGACGCTTGAACCGGTCATTGAAGCAATCGCACTACATGCAGGAACATTTGCGGCATTTGTCGCGTCAAGTGCTGCGGGCCCAGGAGGAAGAGCGCAAGCGCATCAGCCGCGAGCTGCATGATGTCATCGCCCAGACCCTGACGGGCATCAACATCCGGCTGGCCACCCTGAAGCTGGAAGCCGGGCACAATCTCAAGGGCTTTGAACGCAATATCACCCGCACGCAACGGCTGGTGGAAAAATCGGTGGAAACCATTCATCAGTTTGCCCGCGAATTGCGCCCGGCGGTGCTGGATGATCTGGGATTGATTCCGGCCCTGCACACGTTCATGAAACACTTTGCGGCACGAACCGGTGTCCACACCCGTTTGACCGCCTTTGCGGGCGTGGAAAAATTAGACGCCATCCGGCGCACGGTACTCTTTCGCGTTGCCCAGGAAGGGCTCACCAACGTGGCCCGTCATGCCCATGCCAACCGGGTGGAAATCAACATCCAGAAACTGCCGGGCTGGATTGGCATGAAAATAAAGGACGACGGCAAATCTTTTCAAGTGGAACGCGTTCTTTTGGCCCGGGGGGGCAATCGTCTGGGATTGCTGGGGATGAGGGAGCGGTTGGAGATGGTGGGTGGCCGTTTTGATGTCGAGTCGGTCCCGGGCAAAGGCACCACCATTTCGGCGCAAATTCCGCTCACCTCGATTGCGGGGGGGGGGGGGG
>Ga0265338_10001262_pt1 | contig 41722 bp, 28 predicted proteins | sample 42126metaG_FD_193579 | JGI IMG/M metagenome (GOLD analysis project Ga0265338, IMG submission 193579) | Rhizosphere microbial communities from Carex aquatilis grown in University of Washington, Seatle, WA, United States - 4-21-26 metaG | ecosystem: Host-associated > Plants > Roots > Rhizosphere... | reverse complement strand
GATGTAGCGTGGGTGGGCGATAGCCGCGGCTGGCTCCATAAATTTCACCCCTTCTTCAGCGGAACGCCGGCAGAACTACGCGATGCGAACTGGCCTGCGCTGGTGAGTACTCCGCAATCTCTGTCGAGCCCGGTTTACGATCGGGTTACACAAAACGTGTTCGCTACGGGCAAGGATGGATTTCTCTACCGGGTCGATGCCACTACGGCTGCAGTCGTCGCCTCGGGGCAACTGGATTTTGCAATCAACCTCGACGGCCCGATCGTGGATTCGGCGAGGGGCTTCGTGTTCGCGTTCGCAGCACAGGACAACAGTGCAGCGTGCTCGGGCGGGCATTGCGCGGCAGTTATCAAATTGCCAACCAACTTTATTGCGCTTGACACTGGAACGAAGTCGTCGGTTGGAATTGCCTCGCCTGCAGGCCCAACGCCCACGCCCTTGTTTACCGGCGGTTTCGACCGCGCGTACTTGAACTCCGTCGACGGCACCGGGAAGATGTATGTTTGCGGTAACACCGGCGCGAACGCAACTCTTTATCAGGTGCCGATTCAAGCCGGAGCGCTCAGTGACGGCGTCGAGATCGCCGTACTGGGAACGACCGGATCGACCCCTACGTGTTCGCCCGTCACTGACGTATCTGACCCAGGCGCGACCACTAGCGACCCAGCCACGGAGCGGGCCTTCGTGAGCGTGCAAAGTAACGCCAACATAGCGGGCTGTACCAACGGGTGCATTGTGAGCATGATTGACACTCCCTGGGAGGCCTCCAAGAACTACGCCCTTGGTAAGGAGATTCTGGTGGAGCCTGGCGATCAGACGGTTCGCCGGATCTACATCGTGGTCGCCCCTGGGACCTCTGGAACCTCGGAACCGCCTTGGCCCGACGCATTCGGCTTGTACAGGTCTGACCCTGGTCCCGGCGGGTTGACGTGGCTCAACCAGGGAGACCCGGCGCTCCCCATCGATTCCTGGCAGCCGAATCATCTCTATGCCCCGCAGGATCGGATTCTCGATGCCAACGGTACGGTTCAAGTGGTTCCCACCACTCCCCCTGGCAGCGGCGGGACATCTGGGGCTGTCGAGCCCACCTGGTCCACCGGGGCCGGCGATGCCACCGTTGACGGGACTGTCACCTGGGCCAATGCCGGTAAGCTGCCTATGATTGGCATGCCGTCTTCCGGAGGCACGAGCGCGATTATCATCGACAATACGGTGGCGCCCGGCTTTCCGCTGGGTACTTCTCAGGTATACTTCACCACTCTGGGCAATCAAGTTTGCGGATCAACCGGCACGGGTGGGTGCGCCATGCAGGCGTCCCAGGCGGGATTAAACTAGATAGGATTCCCTTATGGATATGAACAATCTTTCCTCTGATACGCCGCGTACTGCGGAAACGAACAAGAAGCCGTACGAAAAGCCGTCTTTCCGCCACGAGAAAGTATTTGTGACGACTGCGCTTTCGTGTGGGAAAGTCAACGTCACGCAAGGCTCGTGCGCTGCCAATCTCAGCGCGTCATGACGTCTTCACCGCAAGGATTTGACGACGCGCACGCCCTCAAATGTGAATTGGCGGGTGAGGTGTTGCGCTCGTCTGGAACGCTGCGCTTGCAGGTCATGGGCTGGAGCATGCTGCCCTCAGTTTGGCCCGGGGATACGTTGGTGGTCGAGAGCGTGAACAGCAACGCGGTTTCCATAGGCGACATTGTGCTGTTTGGCCGTGATCGGCGCCTCTTCGCTCATCGCGTGGTCGCTAAGCGGAGCCGGTCCGGAGATTCGCAGGTTGTGACCCGCGGGGACGCCATGCCTGGGGTGGATTCGCCCCTTTCGGAAGATGAACTGCTGGGGAGAGTTTCTCTTATCGTGCGGAACGGGAAATGCATCGAACCAAGCAGGAGTCTCCGCTTTTCAGAACGAGCAGTTGCAGCCTTGGTTCGAGGCTCCGAAGTCGCCGCCCGTGTCGTGGTGGGCGTACACGGAATGCGTCAAGCTTCACAAGATTCAAGTTCGTAGGATCACGCTGCCCTTGCCAGAGCTAACCGCTGAAGTCGAGCGTCTCAGCCTCGTCATCGAAATCGGGGGCATGGCGGTGCGCGTGAAGACTACCGATCCCGGGTTCCTCGACATGTTGCAGAATCGCTATGACGGGTTCGTGAGTTCAGCCGCGCTCGCAGAGATTGAGTTTGACGTGGACCTTACTCAGCCTCGCTTCGCCGATCCAGAAGCCGAGGTGAGCGTGATTCATCGCTTGGGCCGCTGGTCCTTCCGGCGAGGTGATTTTCTTGCGGAGTGGGACCCGGTGTCTCGAAGCGGGCGGATTCGTCAGTCAGCGAATCCTTATTCCATTGATGCAGTGCTCCGCATTGCGCACACGCTGATGCTGGCGAAGCAGGGTGGCTTTCTGATGCACTCGGCCAGCGCCATCCGCAACGGCAAGGCGTTTCTGTTCGCCGGTGTTTCAGGGGCGGGCAAAACGACCATCTCCCGGCTTGCTCCTCCCGATGCCACGCTATTGACCGACGAGATTTCATACGTGCGCCGCCAGGATGACGGCTACGTGGCCTTTGGTACCCCATTTACCGGCGAACTGGCCAAGCTGGGAGAGAACGTGTCTGCGCCGATCGCCGCGTTGTACTTGCTTGCCCAAGGCCCGGAAAACCGGATGGATTCAATTCCTCCCAGCGAGGCGGCCCGCTCTCTGCTTGCCAATGTTCTCTTTTTCGCCGAGGATGAGGAACTGGTGCAATCGACGTTTCATTCTGCGTTGGAGTTCGTGGGCCGGGTGCCGGTTTCACGGCTGACCTTTGTGCCCGATTCGCGGGTGTGGGAGCTGATTGGATGAGCAAGCTTTTTGTGGCACGGAGTCCGCGAGTGGCGGCACGCAGTCTCGACGGCGAGATGATGATTATGTCGGGCCGCGATTCTACCCTCTTCACGCTCAACAAGACGGCCACCATTCTGTGGCAGTCCGCGGACGGGACCACTCCGCTCGATCAAATCGTTGAGCAGCGAATCTGCACCGAGTTCGCGGTTGAACCCGCCGAAGCGTTGCAGGATGCTGAGACGCTGGCGCGGGAATTGGCCAGCCATGAGATCCTGCAGATCTCAGAGCAGCCGATCCCGCAGCACAGTCAGATTTCTGGAAGTCCCGTCGGAGAATCGCGATGAAGGGCCTGCTGGAGGAGATGACCGAGAAGGCGCTGGCCCGGAATATTCCGCTCAGCGTGCAGGTCGACCTGACATACCGATGCAACGAGCGCTGCGTTCACTGTTATCTCGATCACGACGACCATGGCGAGATGACCACAGTGGAAATCAAGCACCTGCTGGACGAGATGGCGGAGGCAGGTGTTTTCATTCTGACGCTCAGCGGCGGTGAGATATTTCTGCGCAAAGATTTTTTCGAGATTCTCGAATATGCCCGCCGTCAGTTGACGTTCTGTGTGAAACTGAAGACGAACGCAATACTGATTCGCGAGCGTGAAGCGGCGCGGATTCGTGATCTTGGCGTCGAATCGATTCAGATCAGCATCTACTCGCACCGACCGGAAGTGCATGATGCCATCACCCTGGTGCCGGGTTCGCTCAAACGCTCGCTGGATGCGGTCCGGTTTCTCAAGTCTCAGGGATTGCGAGTGGTGCTGGCCAATGTTCTGATGGTGCAGAATGCGCAGGACTATCGCGGCGTTCGGGCGCTGGCTGAGGAATTGGGCGTTGAATGCACGCTCGACCCGACGATCACGCCCATGATGGACGGCGACCGTTCGGTTCTGAGCCTCGGCGTCGGCCAGAGCACCCTGCACGATGTCTTCCGCGACGAGTCGCTGGTCGGTGATGTCGACGAATTCTGCGCGATCGCAGCGCCTGTGGAAGAGAGTTTCCTGGCCGCGTTGCCTTGCAGCGCGAGTCACACCAGTTGTTACGTCTCGCCTTACGGCGACGTTTTTCCCTGCGTCCAGTTTCCGTTACCCACGGGAAATGTGCGCAGACAACGCTTCATCGACATTTGGCGTCATTCCGATGAAATGAATGACGTCCGCTCGATTCGTCTCAAAGACCTCACGACCTGCACTTCGTGCACACACGTCTCGAATTGCTCGCGCTGTCCGGGTTTGGCTTTCATGGAAGGAAGCATGCGCGGACCGTCCTCGCAGGACTGTGAGAAGTCATTCGCGAAGACTGGGGTTCCTTCGGCGAACATGCTGGCCAAAAGACGTGCCACGGCCAATCTGGTGCAGATTCGAGCGCTCCCAGTGATGACCGGCGCTACTGCGTGACGTGCTACCACGGGTCCGACTGAAACCATGTCCGGGGCCAGCGTTACCCTCGAACGCGAGTGGTCCTTCCTCCTAGCCGCTTGCTCCGCGATTCCTCTTCCAGAAGAAGTGATCCGGCTTCGGACGCTGCTAGAGCAGCCAATCCGGTGGAATGTGCTGTTCGATCTCGCCGAGCATCATGGCACCTTGCCGCTTCTTTATCAGGCGCTCTCAGGTATCGAAGACGTGGTCCCTGCCGACGAAATGCGATCGCTGAAGAAGAGTTATCAGACGAACCTGCACAAAGCGTTACTGGTCTCGCGGGAGTTGATTCGAATTGTTGAGAGTCTGACGGAGCGCGGGATTGAGGTCATGCCCTATAAGGGCGTGGCACTGGCGGAGGTTCTCTACCAGGACATTGCGTTGCGGCAGTCCGGGGATATCGATCTGCTAATTCATCCGCAGGATTTGGCCCGTGTGCGGGATGCGGTGGGTGAACTTGGCTACAAACCACATCTGGCGCTCTCGAGCGCGGAGGAACAAGCGTATCTAAAGTCGGGTTATGAGTTTGCATTTGATGGCTTAGCGGGTCCCAATCTTCTGGAGGTACAGTGGGCAATTCAGCCGCGATTTTATGCGGTTGATTTCGAAATGGATGGATTGTTTCGGAGGGCGATGAGGATTCCGGTGGCGGGTCAGCCGATGAAGACGCCGTCGCCCGAAGATCTGATGCTGGTTCTGTCGGTACACGCGGCCAAGCATGTTTGGGGGCGGCTAGTGTGGCTATGTGATATCGCACAGCTGATGAGGCTGCCGGAGTTGAACTGGGAGTGGATTGGATCGCAGGGACGCAACTTGGGGATTATGCGGATTCTGCGAGTCACGATGCTGGCGGCGAACCGGTTGCTGGGAACCGCAATTCCCGCCGCTGCGGAAGCGAATCTTCCGGAAGACGCTGCGGTCCCAGCGCTCTTTGAGGAGATTCAGCGGCACAGTGCGGGCGGACGTGAATTCTCTACGGAGTCGTTGGCTTACTTTCGGCTGGTGATGCGGCTGCGGGAGAGACTGGGGGATCGACGTCGATTTCTTCAGCGGCTGGTTCTGACGCCAGGCCCTGGGGAATGGGATGCAGTACGCTTGCCATGGCCGCTGTTCCCGCTGTACAGGCTGGTCCGACTCTTTCGGCTGGCGGCCAGATTGGTGCGGGCGTGAGTGCGGCACAGAGCAGGGCTCTAGGCCGTTGGTTGTGTCTGTTCCGCGGAGTCCGGCTTCCAGTCGCGCAGGTACAGAACATACATGGCGACGCTTCCGATCAGCGGGACGGCTAGTCCTGCCTTGAGGGTGCCGAATTGATTGGAGGAGATGCCGACCATCCAGGGTAGGCAACCGCCGCCGAGATTGGCGACAAAGAACATGATCGATCCGACGCGCGACGCGGCGGGGCCAAACTCGCGGGACAAAAGCGCAATCGTGATCGGATAGACGCCGGAGAGGCCCAACCCGGCGGCGGAAGCGCTCACCGCGACGGTCAGCAGCGAATGAGACCCCTCAAGGCCCAGCATTCCAGCGCAGGAGAGCAGCAAGCCAACCTGCACAAGCCTGACTTCGTCCATGGTGCGCAAGGTGAGCGGAGCGACCCAACGTCCGAGCATGAGGGCAGAATAGAAAAACGAGGGGGTCATCAGCGCCATGGTGGGAGAAAGAGTGCCGAGGCTCTTGGAGTAAGACGCGAGCCACCCGCCGAACGCGTTCTCGGTTCCAACGTACAAGAAGAACAGCACGGCCAGGATAACCAGTGAGGGTTGCATCCAATGAACGGCTGGGCTCTTGCCGCCAGCAACTTTCGAGGCGACCGGCTCCACGATGCGGGAAGGCATGGCCGCGATTCCGATTGCGACCAGGAGCAGGAATCCGGCAAGAATCTCGAGCAGAGGCTGCACTTGATGGCGCTTTGCGGCCGCGGCGACCAGGAAAGGACAAGCGACTGCACCGGCGCTCCAGGAAAAATTGAGCAGATTCAGCGCCGCACTTCGCCGGTGCGGATTCACTTCGGCGACCAGAAGATTCGCAGCTGGAACTGACAGCCCGAGACCCGCTCCATAGCCCGCAATGCAGATGATCCCAAGCATCTGCGAACCGGCCAGGAGCAACGCAACAGAGGCCGCTATGACCAAAAGGCCGGCCTTCATTGCGAAGCGAAACCCCCAGCGCGTGACGAGCACGCCCGACAGCGCCGTGGCAATCGTCGATGCAATGTATTGCGCGGTAAACAGAGCGCCGGCTTGGGAGTAGTTCAGCGACCACCGCGCCGAGAGCGTTGGCAACAGGGGGGCGAGGAGCACGGTAACGACTCCGATGGGGACGAATGCCGCGTGCGCCGCGAAAGTGAGGGCCTTCGCCGAGGCCAGGTTTCGTGGTCTGTCGGAGGCGGGCATGAGATGAAATGATAACCGGAGGCGGAGACTGTATCGAGAAACAAAAGTAGGGCGGGTACTAGGAGGAGCCGGACGCCTTCGCGGTGGACTCTCGTACGACGAATTCCGGCTCAATCGCAATTTCTGACGATTCTTCCTTATTCGCCTCGATTCGTTCCAGAAGGATCTGCGCGGCCACTTCACCCATCCGGTTCAAGGGCTGGCGGACGGTCGTGAGACTCGGAGTATGAAACATCGCGCCCGGAATGTCGTCGAATCCGAGGACGGAGACGTCCTGAGGGACGCGCAATCCTTGCTCTTGCAGGGCTCGGATCGAGCCGATCGCGGAGATGTCGTTATAGGCGAACAAGGCGGTGAACGGCTTTCCGCGGGCGAGAAGCTGTTTGGCGAAGGGATAACCCAACATCGGTGTGGGATCGTCTGTGTCAATCTGCACGACGAGATCGGGATCGATTTTGAGTCCTATCTGCGAGGCAACGGAGCAAATCGCGTCCCAGCGATCCTTGGAATCCGAGCTGAGGGGATTGCCTTTCATGAAGGCGATGCGCTGGTGGGACATTTCCTTCAAGTAATTGAGTGCGAGAACGGCGGCGCGTTCGTGGTCCAGAACGATGTTGGTGACGCCTTTGACCTTCTTGTGGCCCGCGATGGCAACGGTGGGGAGTACAGGCGTCTCCTGCACGGTGGTGTCTACCGTGATGATGCCCTCGACGCCGCGCTCGGAGAGAATTTGCGAGTATCGATTGAGCAACTCGGGATCGTGCCGATGGACGACCGTGAGGAAAAAATAGTCGCGCTTCCGCAGGTATTGCTCAATGCCGCTGATGATCGGCGAACTGTAGGAGTCACCGATTTCTTCGGCGATCACTCCAATAGTGTAGGTGCGCTTGTTGCGGAGAGTGCGAGCGAAAAAATTGGGGCGGTAGTTGAGTTCTTTGGCGGCCGCGTGGATTCGGTTCTTGGTCTCCTGCGGAATGGAACGCGCCGAGGGGGAGTCATTGAGAACCGCCGAAACCGTGCCAGGGGTAAGTCCTAAATGCTGGGCAACGGCTTTGAGCGTAATCACCGCTGGTTTTTGACCAGGTCTCTTAGTTTGCGCCATGCGCTTTTAAATCGATTTAATCAGTGCTTTCTAGGGCACCGTGAAACATCTTATACCAGAGCTCACTGCCAGCTTAACGATTTAGGTGCGCCGCACGCTCCGAAGCGTGCGTCGTTTTCCGGCCGCTTCAGAAATCTTGTTACGCCTTCGCGTGCCGCTGACTGTTCGGCTTCGAGCCGCTCAAGGCGAAGTACAAAATGTACAGGTAACAGAGGACCGGGAGAAAGAAGGCGTGGTGAATGCCAATACGATCGGCAATCCAGCCTTGCGCTACCGGGATGATGGCGCCACCAACGATGGCCATAATCATGACTCCGGAGCCGTCGCCGGTGAGTGGTCCGAGTTCGGCCACGCCCAGCGTGAAGATACTGGGGAACATGATGGAGTTGAAGAAGCCAACCAGAATGATGCTGTACATGGCGAGATGGCCGGTGGTCAGCATCGAGACGGCGACGAGGGCGGCAGCGCAGACGGCGCAGAGGCCCAGCAGTCCGCGTGTGCTGACTTTTTGCAGAATCGCTGATCCAATGAAGCGACCAACCATCGCGCCGCCCCAATAGAAAGTAACGTAGCTGGCTGCAACTTTCGCCGTTAAGGCGCCAATGTCGGGCTGGGTGAAGTAGTTGACCAGGAAGCTTCCGATGGAAACCTCGCCACCGACATACACAAAAATCGCGATGGCACCGAAGATCAAACTCGGATGGTTCCAAATGGAGTCATTCACTTTTTCGCCGACTTTGTGCTGGGCGTGGGCGATGGTGGGTAGTTTGAAACTGCCGATAGCGACGGCGAGTACGACGAGAGCAATGCCCAGACCCACATACGGGGCCTTGACCGACGCGGCTTCATGCAACCGGTAGGCTTGGAGGGTATCGGGGGCCATCGCTCGAATCTCCTCCATGGCCTTTGGAGCCGCGCTCAGAATCAATGCACCGCCGAAATATGGTGCTAAGGTCGTGCCCAGCGAATTGAACGCTTGTGTCAAATTCAGGCGGCTCGACGCTGTCTCGGGCTTGCCCAATACGGTGACATAAGGATTCGCAGCCACCTGCAGGCAGGTGATCCCCGCCGCAAGAACAATAAGCGCGCCCAGGAACAGCGGATACGAAGGAACACTCGCCGCTGGCACGAACAAGAAGGCCCCTATGCCCATGGTCACCAGGCCAGCCACCATCGACCTCTGGTAGCCCATCCAATCAACAAGCTTGGCGGAAGGTAGCGAGAAAACAAAATACGCGCCAAAAAAAGCGAACTGGATCAGCTGGGACTGGAGGTAGTTCAGGTCAAAGATCGACTTCAAGTGCGGGACGAGAATATCGTTGAGGCAGGTAAGAAATCCCCACATGAAAAAAAGTGTAGTTACAGTGGCGAGGGGTGCGCCGTAGCTCTGGCCTGTGCCGGGTGCGGTCGTGGTAGTCGAGGTGTTGGGGGTCGCGATGGCCATGAATGCTGTATCCACCCTTCTGCGAGTGTATGAACCGGGGAACGCCCGCATCATAGCATCGCAAGAGGCCAGTTTCGCGATTTTTCTTCGGGAGAAGATTGGGTTCATGCCCTAGAAAATCGTTTCTGTAGCTTGACAAGAAGTTTGCCTTGCTAGAGACTGCAAGCGTTTCTGCGGGTCGGAGTCTTCTAGCAGGCCATTTCACATGCGCAAACTCCAGTTCGTTGCAGTCGTCGCCCTATTCTTTCTGGCCGGTCGGTCCTCTCTTCATGCCCAAAACGATGCATCCGACGTAGTCGTTTTCAGTCAAGCCGGATTTCCAGCGGCCGATTCTACTGCCCCGTCTTCACAGCAACTGGTGGCGACGTGGCCTCGGGCTCAGATCGTGGGAGCAGATCAGTTGGGCAGCGCACTGGCAGCTCCGGCGCGGCTTTTGGTTCTGCCTTACGGCTCGGCCTTTCCGGAGGAATCGTGGCCGGCGATCAAACAGTTCCTGGACCGCGGCGGCAATCTACTGGTGCTCGGAGGAATGCCCTTTACCCGGGCGGCGTATCGGGATCATGGGGAGTGGCATCTCCGCGACTACAGCGTGCGGTGTATTCGTCCGCTGATGATCGATCAGTATCAGGAGACCCCGGGTTCGGATGGGATGCAATTCCAGACGAATCCAGAGCTGCCTTTGCAGCTTCATACCTTTGTATGGAAGCGGGCGTTCAGTCCGGTTATCCGGCTCAGCGCGGTGGATCTTTACCATCGCGGCGGGGCGGCGGGTTCGATCGACGCACATCTCGATGCGCTGGCATGGGGAGCCAAGAACGGCCGCAAACTATCGGCTCCTGTGGTGCAAGTCGATCACTACAGAAACGGTTTCGACGGCGGGCGGTGGATTTTTGTGAATGCGGAACTCTCGAGCGATGCCATCGGGAACGCCGACCTGCTGCGATCCCTTGCCGAGCAGGCGTTACAGGGCGCCGAGGAGTTCACGGTGCGTCCGGTGTTGCCGCTCTACGTGCAGGGTGAGCCGGTGCAGTTGCAGGTTTTTTGGCATGCGGCGAACACGCCGAAAGGGACGTTGTCAGTGAGGATCACCTCGTTCCCGGAAGCACAGCCGTCGAATCGTTCAACCGCAACAGGGGCAGTCCCTGCGACGGAGCCGCTGGCGTTGCCTGCGCCGGACGGTAAGGGACTCTACCTCATCGAGGCGCAGTTAATGGAGGGTGATCGAGTTCGCGCGATCTATCACTCGGGTTTTTGGATTCGAGATGAAGCGTACCTCCGCTCCGGACCTCGCCTCGGCGTAAATCACGACTACTTCGAGTTGGATGGACATCCATTGGCGGTGGTCGGAACAACGTATATGTCGAGCGAAGTGCAGCGGCTGTATTTCGAGCATCCGAACGTGTATGTGTGGAACCAGGATCTCGGGCAGATTCACGACGCGGGTTTGAACATGATCCGCACGGGATGGTGGACCGGGTGGGATAAATTCTGCGACGAGAATGGTCAGCCCTACGGGCGGACGCTGCGGACGCTCGAGGCCTATCTTATGACGGCTCGCAAGTACGGACTGCCGGTGCAATTCAACTTCTTTGCGTTCTTGCCTGACGTTCTTGGAGGCACGAACGCGTTTCTCGATCGGCAGGCTGTGCGCAGACAGCAGACGTTGATTTCGGCGGTGGTGGCGCGCTTCCATGATGTCCCATTCCTGGCCTGGGATCTGATCAACGAGCCAAGTTTTTCGCAGTACTTGTGGAGGACGCGGCCGAATGGAGACTCGGTCGAGTTCGCAGATTGGAACCAGTGGCTAAGTGAACGTTATCCCGACAGGAAGAAACTGGCCGCCCTGTGGAATGTTCCTCCGGATTCGGTCGCAGGAGGAATTTCTCTTCCGAGCGAAGGCGAGTTTGCGGCGCGCGGAATGTATACAGGGACCAATTCACTGCGGCTCAATGACTATTTTCTTTTCGCGCAGGAGTCGTTTGCGAAGTGGGCGCGCACCATGCACGACACAATTCGGTCGGCGGGATCGCAGCAGCTGGTTACCGTCGGACAGGATGAAGGCGGCATTCAGGATCGGCTCTCTCCAGCGTTCTGGGGAAAGTCGGTTGACTTCACGACCAATCACTCCTGGTGGCAAAACGACTACATCCTGTGGGACTCGCTGGCCGCGAAGCAGCCGGGCGAAGCGCTGCTGATTCAAGAGACCGGCCTGCAACGCGAATTGAACATCGATGAAGTTGCGCGGCGCACGACCGAGAGCGAAGCGGCGCTGCTCGAGCGGAAGATTGCGGCGTCGTTCATCCAGAGCTCGGGCGCGATCGAGTGGCTCTGGAACACAAATTCAGACATGACGGAGAGCAACGAGACGCCGATTGGGGCGGTCCGTACCGACTCCACTGAGAAGCCGGAAGCGACCGTCATGCGGGCGTTCGCGCAGTTCGCACCGGCGCTGCAGGAATATTTGCGGGATCCGCAGCAGCCTTCGATTGCGATCATCACGTCTCAGGCGGCGCAGTACTCCGTTCTCGGAGACTTTCAATTGGAGGCGCAGCGGCGGACGGTGCGCGCGTTGGCGTACGACGTTCACTTGCCGTCCTACGTAATCGCTGAGAATCAGATTGAGAAGTTAGGCTCGCCGAAGCTGGCGATTCTGCCTTCGCCTCAGGCGCTTGGCGAAGCTGCATGGCGGGCGCTCTTGAGTTACGTGGACGGTGGAGGAAATCTTCTCATTACCGGTCCGCTCGATCGCGATGATCACTGGCAGATTGTGCATCGAGTTGCTGAGTTGGGGATTGCGGCGCACGTTGAACCACTGACTTATCACGATGCGACAGTGCGGATTGGGAGCCGTCCACTCGCGGTTGCCTTCGGCCAGATGCAGCAGAATGCGCTGGATTCGTTGCGGTTTGACGACGGCTCGACCATCGCGGAAATCGCTCACGGCAAAGGGCGCATCTTCTGGGTGGCGTATCCCGTGGAACTCTCGGAGAATCTGCAATCGAGCAGTGAGATCTATGCTTACGTCGCGGGCCGGCTCAACATTGCTCCGATGTTTAGTGTTTCTGCGCCGCTTCCCTCGGGAGTGCTCGCATTCCCTACCGTGCTAGCGGATTCCATCCTTTATGTGTTCATTTCTGATTCGGCGCACGACGCCGCAATCAGCCTGCGTGATCTGACCACGGGCGTCCAGTTGGCCCTGTCACTGCGGTCTGAACATGCCGCGATTGTCGTAATTGGGAAGAAAGACAAGAAAATCGTTGCCAAGTATGGGTTCTGAGAGGCGATAGTCCTCGACATTGGCGGCGGGGTGTGTTATTAGAATAACGATTTTGTACGGAACCCTCAGTACCGCGCCTATTCTCGCGCGCTCTGCGCGCCTCAGACTGCGGCCCTGAATCTGCAGATCGCTGGAGGACGTTATGAAGCACAGTCCCGCCTGGAGAACCTTTCTTTTCGTTGTCATTTCGCTGTTGCCATCACTGGCCTATGCCGGAGATTCCATTCCCAAGGCTGCGTGGAAGAGGGGTATCGGGGAGCCATTGCCCGGTGCCGGCACCAGGAAGCCCGAGATCGATGGCATGATTGACGACGGGTACTGGCAGGGCGCTCCGGTCGGAGGATTTGGCGCCGGGACATTCTCGCGGACCTATGCTGGGAACTTTTCGCGCTGGCACCTCAAGGCGGGCATACACAAATACGAAACGCTCTACTCGAATCAATTTGCCATGTTCCAGCAGGCGGAGGGATCGCCGGCCGTGGCGCAGGTCTTGAGTTGCGATCATCCCAAGGGTGGATCGCTGATGAGTTGGAAGTGGGACTATCCAGTGGGCGCGGGCGATTATTATTCGCTGTATCCGAAGTCGTGGTACGACTACCGCTGGGAAAAGTTTCCGGCGCATGTCACGCTGGAACAGTTCTCTCCGATTCTTCCCGACAATTATCGAGAGTCAAGTTATCCGGTGGCGGTGTACCGGTGGCACGCCGAGAATCCAACGGACAAGGCCGTGACCGTGTCTGTGTTGTTGTCGTGGACCAACATGCTGGGATGGATTCGCGGGTCTGGCCGTGATTTCAGCGGACACTTGAGTCAGGGCGATCGCAATCGGTTCGCAAGCGATGCAAAGTCGGGCGCGACGCTCAAGGGAATCATCTTTGATCGCAATCGCATTGGCTCGGGCGTAACCGATGAGTGGGATGGCCAGATGGCAATTGCATCCGTCGAGTCACCCGGAGTTGAAATCACGTACCAGACCACGTACCGGCCGGACGAGGATGGGGCGGAGGTGTGGACTCCATTTGCGAAGGATGGAAGGCTGGCGAACAGCGATCAGCAGTGGATCAGCAGCGACGAAACTCTGGCCGGAGCGATTGCGGTGCGCTTCACGCTGAAGCCGGGGGAGAAGCGCGTAATTCCCATGGTGATTGCGTGGGATCTTCCGGTCGTCGAGTTTGGATCAGGGCGGAAATGGTACCGGCACTACACGGACTTTTACGGAACTAGCGGCACGAATGCCTGGAAGATTGCCTCAGACGGCCTGCTCAATGCGACGAAGTGGAGCGATGCGGTCGATGCGTGGCAGGCTCCGATTGCCGGCGACGAGAGCAAGCCGCTGTGGTATCGCGGGGAATTGTTCAACGAGTTATACATTGTGGCCGATGGCGGATCGCTTTGGGGGCGTCCAGTGGGATCAGCGGCGAAGACGCCGCACACTTTTGGATTCCTCGAATGTTTTGACTATTCGTTCTACGACACGCTGGACGTCTTGTTCTACGGCTCCATGCCTATGCTGAAGTTCTGGCCGGACCTCGACAAGCAGGTGCTGCGCCAGTTCGCCGACACCGTTCCCGCGGAGATGAGCGACAGGTACATCTGGCAGTGGAAATCGATGCAGACAGGACAGCCGCAATTCCGTACGCGGAAGGCCAAGGGCGCGGTGCCGCACGACTTGGGAGTTCCGAATGAAGATCCGTTCCTGCAGGTGAACCAGTTCAGTTGGCAGAACACGAATGGGTGGAAGGACCTGAACAGCAAGCTGGTCCTGATGATCTATCGCGACTATGTGTTTACGGGACGCAAAGACACTCAGTTCCTTCGTTACACGTGGCCCGCGGTGAAAGAAGCGATGGAATACCTCGGGAAATTCGATGTGAATGGAGATGGAATGCCCGACAGCGATGGGTTTCCGGACCAGACTTACGATGAGTGGGTGGTCCGGGGGCAGAGCGCATACGCCGGCGGCCTCTGGCTGGCTTCACTGCGCGCGGCTGAAGAGATCGGCAAGGTGCTCGGCAATGAGAAGGACGCGGACAAATATCACGCCCTGTTTGCCAAAGCACAGGCCAGTTATATCAAGAACCTGTGGAACGGAGATTATTTTCTCTACGACACACAGAGTGAATACAAGGACAACATCCAGGCCGAGCAACTCGCGGGGCAGTGGTACGCGAACATGACGGGCTTGGGAGACCTTGTGCCTCAGGACATGCAACGGAAAGCGCTGAAGAAAGTATTCGACTTCAACGTGATGAAGTTCAGCAATGGTGAGATGGGTGCCGTGAGCGGTATGGCCGCGGATGGAAGCGTCATCCACAAGAACGGCAATCAACAGGTGGGAGAAGTGTGGACCGGCGCAACGTTTAGCGTTGCTGCGCTAATGCTTAGTGACGGGATGAAGACGGAGGCCTTCCGCACCGCGTGGGGCGTTTATCACGTTGTGTACGAGACCAAGGGTTACTGGTTCCGCACGCCCGAGGCTTACGACCTGACGGGAAATTTCCGGGCTTCCATGTACATGCGTCCGGCAGGAATCTGGGCGATGGAGATGACGGTGCCACCAGCGAACGCCACGGCGGATGTGGGCAAGGCAGGTGAGACGAAGGCTGCGCGTTCGACGCCGTAGGGGGATTGACTAGACCGGCGCGGTTGTTTTCTGAGCGGCCAGTTGCTGGGATAGGAAGTCCAAGTATGCTTCCATGCCCTCCCCGGTTTTTGCCGAGAGGCGGAAGATCTTCATCCCCGGACGCACTGACTGAATGCTGGTGCGTGCTGCGTTCCAGTCGAACTCAACCACGGTGGCCAGTTCGTTCTTAGTCACGACCGCGACATCTGCACTGTTGAAGATGGTTGGGTACTTCAGAGGCTTATCTTCACCCTCGGTGACCGACATCAAGACGAGACGAATATTTTCGCCAAGATCGTAAGACGACGGGCAGACCAGGTTTCCAACGTTCTCGATGAACAAGAAATCGAGCTGATGCAGGTCCCAGTCCTGCAAGGCATTCTGCACCATCGCCGCTTCCAGATGGCAGAGGGTTCCGGTTGTGATCTGCTTCACCGGCGCTTTGCTGCGCGCCAGGCGAATCGCGTCGTTCTCCGTGGCCAAGTCTCCGACCAGAGCTGCGACGCGGTAGCGAGGCTGTAGTTGCGTGAGCGTCTTTTCGAGAAACGTTGTTTTCCCAGAGCCGGGGCTGGAGACCAAGCTCACGACAAACACTCCTGCGGAGCGGAACTGCTCGCGCAAGGCACGCGCGATCACGTCGTTTTGCTTGAGAACATTTCTGCGCACTTCGACGAGGCGGGGCTCGCTCATTCCGGTACCTCCGACTTCTGCATATCGTGGTGCACGCCATCCTCCGTATCGTCCAGTACTTCGAGCGCGAACACCTCAAGTTCCTGACCCTGACGAATGTCCATGGTTGGCTCGTTGCATTCAGGACAAGCGAAAAGCTGCACAGAATTCAGCGTCCGCTGCTGCTGGCATTTTGCGCAAAAGATAACAACGGGGACGTCTTCAACCACCAATCGTGTTCCTTGCAGCGGAGTATCCTGGCAGGCCATTTCGTAGGAGAAGAGCAGCGCGTCTTTGACCACGCCAGAAAACGCGCCCAGCCGAAGGTGGACAGCACTCACCTGTACGCCGCGACGTTGCGCCTCTTCGAGGGCCGCGTCGACAATGCTCATTGCAATCGAGAGTTCGTGCATAGCAGTGCCGTATTCATTCTAACCCTGATTCCCGATCAGGCTCGGTGGCTCACCTAATCGTTGGACGACCCTGTTCCTGGCGAGTATCATCCCCTGTTAGTCATTTGCTGTGGACTGCCATGCCCCGTTTCCGCTGGCCTTTCCGAGCGAGTAGATCCCACGAGGACAAGATGATCGACTTATCCACCACATACCTGGGCTTGAAGCTCCGGACACCGCTGGTTCCTTCGGCCTCACCCCTCACGCAGGAACTCGATGGTGTTCGCCGTCTGGAAGACGGTGGTGCTTCGGCTATCGTGTTTCATTCCGTGTTTGAAGAGGCGAAAAGTGATGGGGCGGCGCGCCCGGCGCTGGATCACTATCTGAGCCAGATCCGAAAGGCGAAGGAGGCGATTCACGTTCCCGTGATCGGAAGCCTGTGCGCATCTAGCTCTGGCGGATGGGCCGAATATGCCCGACAAATCGAGCAGGCCGGTGCCGACGCAATTGAACTCAACCTGTATCAAATTCCGAGCCAGGCGGATGTGGCTGGCGCCGAGCTCGAGGACGCTTATGTCGCGACGGTGAAGGCAGTGAAGTCGGCGGTAAGAATTCCGATCGCCGCGAAACTGACTCCGTTCTTTACCAGCATCACGAACATGGCGAAGCGATTCGATCAAGCTGGTGCGGATGGTCTGGTGCTCTTCAACCGGTTCTATCAGCCGGACATCAACCTGGAAGCCCAGGAGATACAGGCTAATGTCCTGCTGAGCACGGCGCACGCATTGCGGCTCCCGCTCACATGGATCGGGATTCTCTACGGCCGTATCAAGGCCAACATGGCTGGGACCAGTGGCGTTCACGACCCCGAAGACGCGGTGAAGCTGCTTCTGGTCGGCGCGGACGTGACCATGATGTGCTCCGCTCTGTTGCGAAATGGCATCGACCATATCGGTTATATCGAAGCTGGGCTGCACGAGTGGATGGAGAAACACGAGTACGCATCGGTGGCTCAAATGAAAGGCACGATGAGCCAACTCCGCTGTCCGGACCCGGCGGCGTTTGAGCGCGCGCAGTATGTGAATGCGGTGAAGGGAATCCAGAATGTGGTGCTCACTGGCCGCGAGGCGTGGAGAATCCTCAGCGGCGAGTGACCTGCTACGGCGAACTACTTCGAAAGCTGTCCGATGAAAACTCCGTAGGGCTCGAGGGTGACAATGTCTCCCTTCGCCGAAGATTTCCCAGTCGCAACCAGGGGCTTGGTCGAACCGAATCCATGCTGACTCATCTCAAAGTTCACTTTTTGCTCCGCTCCCGACATGTTCAAAGCCACTAGCACCGTCTGGTCTTTGTACATACGCAGGTACGACAGCACGTTCTGATCGTTTTCATTGAGCGGAATGTAATTTCCATCCAGCAGGGCCTTATTTGTGTGACGAAGCTTGAGCACCTTCTTGTAGAACGCGAGCACCGACTCTGGACTCTTGGCTTCATCAGCGACATTGTGAGTCTTGGCAGTCGGAGGGACGGGGAGCCACGGAGCTGTCTTCGAGAAGCCTGCGTTCTCGCTTTCGTCCCACTGCATGGGCGTGCGCTCGCCATCGCGGCCCTTTTCTTTTGGCCATCCTGTGCGGCCGATTGGATCTTTGACGTCCTCTTTGCGAGCAGGAGGAGTTGTCTTCATCCCAATCTCTTCGCCGTAATACATGATCGGCGTGCCGCGCAGCGTCAGATACAGGCCTGCCATCAGCTTCGCAATCTCGTCATTGTGCTGGCCGTCGCCATAGCGGTCGTAGGAACGAATGATGTCGTGATTGCTGATGACGAATGTGGGCCAACCGGAAGCGGAGTTGACGGCCGCAATCTGTTTGCGGAAGTCAGCGGGCGAGAGCTTGTTGACCGTGGTGAAGAGAAAATCCATAGGCATCTGCAACTCGTCCTTGTCCTTGCCGTAGTAGAGATTCAACTCCGCGATGTCGGCGGTCCAGGTCTCGCCGATCAGGACGGCATCGCTTTCGTCGGCCACCTTGCGCAGCCCGCGCAGCGCTTCGTGTACCTCGGGCAGCTTGGTGTTGTACTTGTTTTCTTCGAGGGCATCGCCGAAGGCATTCTTGCCAGGCAGGCTCGGGTTGTCGTGCAGGTTGGGATCTTCGAAGAGAGTATCCACTGCGTCGAGACGGAAGCCGGAGACTCCACGTTTGTACCACCAGCGGGTCACGTCAAACATGGCGTCTTTTACAGCTGGATTGCGCCAGTTCAGGTCAGGCTGCTCAGCATAGAAGATGTGGTAGTAGTACTGATTCGTGGCCGGATCGAACTTCCAAGCGGAGCCGCCGAAGATCGAAATCCAATTGTTCGGCGGCAGCCCCGGTCCCTTTCCGTCGCGCCAGATGTACCAGTCCCGGTGTTCCGCGGTACGGGATGACTTCGAATCCTGAAACCACTTGTGCTGGTCGGAGCTGTGATTCACGACGAAATCAAGAATGATGCGGATGTTGCGTTTCTTAGCCTCGGTGGAGAGCATGTCAAAGTCGGTCATCGAGCCATACATAGGATCGACGTTCTCGTAGTCGGAAACGTCATATCCGAAGTCCACTTGGGGCGACGGGAAGCAGGGAGAAATCCAAATCGCATCCACGCCCAGATCCCTCAGGTAGTCGAGCTTTGACGTGATGCCCTTGAGGTCGCCGACGCCATCGTTGTTGCTGTCGGCAAAGCTGCGGGGATAAATTTCATAGAACACTGCATGCTGCCACCACTGGTGGCCTTCGGCGTCAATGGACTTGGGCGCCGTTTGGGCATGAGCAGGAAGCAGCGAGACACACAGGAGCGCAGCCAACAGAGACCACGAGGACTTGCGTTGCATAAGTGATCACTCCGTCATAAGAAGTGCATTCGAAGAATCGCGCGACCGAACGTTGCAATGCAGACTGAGTGTAACTCTTTTTCCGGCGTTGCTCGGGACTATCGCCCGCGCTACGGAGTTCGGAAACTAATGACCACCTTCCGGTGCAGATAGTCCCCCTCGGAGCCATCCGGCATCTGGATCTGCAGCTTTCCGGACTTCGTGAGCACGCCATTTTTCAGTGAGACGATCTGCGCAGGGTTCCAGACGGCAAGCTCGTATTGACTGCGCGCCACGCCCGACACGTCCAGGGTGAGCTCGTCGTGCGCGGCATTCCACGATTCGCTGATCACGCGCAGACTGCGGCTTGCGCTGCCAAGCGGTGGCAGCTCATTGGCGAGGGCCAAGCCAAAATCGTTCTTGAGGGAAACAACTAACCGATTGGAGCCGTCGGCGACTGGAAAACGCAGGATGAGATGCTGGTCGGCAATGCTCTGCTGGAGTTTGACAGGCAGCGGTCGGCCATTGAGTTCTACTCGGACCACCTGAGTCCGCGGACTGAAGGCTGGGGAGAATTCGACCCAGCATTCGCCTGTTCCGGTGCGCTTTATTTCAAGCGCTACGCTGTCGGCAGTTTTGCGATATTCGAAATCGACGGCGGTTCCACCGACGCGAACATTGCGAATTGCGAAGGAGGTCCAGTCCGTTGGAACATGTGGTGCCAGCTTGATCTGGCGCTTCTCGACATCGGTCTGAAGGCCAAACATCCCGCGGAGAATTGGGCTGACCACCATCGCGGCAGACCAGATCTGGTGCGGCGAGCTGGTCGCAAAGGATTGGTAGTAGTCTCCGGAAAGCACTTCCGTAAAGTGTCCCAGAGCGCCGTCGGTCGCAAGCAGCGCGTTGGCGCGAAGGTTGGAATAGGCCGGGATCGCGCGGTGATAGCGGTATTCGCCGACAGAGGCCCATCCGGTGAACAGCGGCCAAACGGCGCCATAGTGATATCCCGATCCGTCGTAGACCTTCGAGTGGGAAGAAATAATGCGCATGCCCCAGTCGGTCTGCTGGTCCGAGTCGGCCAGGTGCGTGATCATGGCATCGGCGCTGGCTGCACGGGGCAGGCCGAACCACATCGGCACCGTGGCCAGCACGCTGGGTTCGTTCACACGCTGATTGTCAGCCTTCAAGGCGAAAGCATAGATATCGTTGTCGGGCGACCAAAACGCCTGATCGAGCGCGGTTTCTTTCTGGTTGAACTCGGCCGCCAGTTGCTGGCTGATGTCGTCCTTTCCCAGAAGCCGGGCCAGATTGGACAGCGCTCGCAGTGCCTCGACACCGAGGCCAGCCTGGTAGTACTCATTCTTGACCGGAAGCAGCGGGCCGCCCTCCACCCAGCCGTGGCCGATGCCTGCATTCTGCGCGAGTCCCTGCGCGTCGTAAGTCGAGCGGAGGAATTGGTAGGCGCGCCAGAGGTTGTCATATTTCTCGCGAGCGAACGCAAGGTCTCCGCTCTGAACCGCATAATCATTCATCGCGATGATGAATAGCGGCGTGGCGTCAGCCGAAACGTAAGCATAGGGATAATCCTTGAACCAGGGCACCAGGCTGGCACTCTGCGAAATCTCGTGCGGAACCTTGCCATCCTCTCTTTGATATTTGCTGATGAAGTCGAGCGCGGTACGTGTGGTGGTATAGTCTCCTTCCGCATTGAGGGCAAACGAAGTCCAAAGCGAATCTCTGCCGAAGAACCACGCGAAGCCCGGACGTTGGCTGACACCAGAGGTGCGATATCCGGCGACCAGGCCGGAGCCGAGATAGGGATTGGTGACCAGACCTTGAACGGTGCTGATGCGAGCCCAATCGTAGGCCTGCTGCAAGGCGGCGTCGGGCAGTTCGAGGCTGACTGTCTTGGCGAGATACGTGCGATAGTAGTCGGCTGACTCACGTACAGAGTCTGTGTATGAAGTCAGCAGGTGCTGATAAGTTTTGGTTGCGTCGGCGAGCCCGGCAACTGATGCCGCGATTACGAGCACCTTGGTATCTTTCCCTCTCTGCGTGGCGCCCAGGCGGAGGGAATTCTCGTCGGACGAAGAGTAGTTGGTCTGGTAGGCAAGCCGCGGATCGGTCGCGGTTGGGGAGCCGACCAGCGCGGCGAACTTCCGCGCTTCTTCTCCGAAGATGAAGGAGCGCTCCTTCTCGTCCCAGCCAATGTATGTACCACCGAGGGCGGCCGGCCATTCCAACTGGAAGTCCCCTGTAAATGCGGCTTCGACCTCCAGCGGTTGCTCGGTCTCAACTTCCAACAGAATCACGGCGCCAGCTTCGTTGACCGGTACGCTGAGCGTTTCGCGGACCCGAAAAGAGTCGCCGACGTACAGGATTGACGCCGACTCAGGACGCACCGTCAGCGTGCGCGAAAGACTCTCAGCGGGTAGGGAGCGATCCCCGACGTGAAAGATCAGATGGAAGTTCCGAAAAAGCTTCAGAGGATAGACCCAGGCCTCAAGCCTTCCTGTCTCGTCGCCGAATAGGCCCGCACGAGAGCCGACGACGGGAAGGAACTCCCAGGTGCGGACAGTGCGCGTCAGTTGTGGCGACGGAGTTGATTGCTGGGCTATCGAAAGAGCGGCACAGAACATGCCGATTGCGATCAAACAAATGACTTGCGGGCGGAAGATTGAAGCGCAACGACGAATGCAAACAGGGTGAGGATTCATTGCGACCTTCTCTTGGGACGGGAATTCGGCCAGACCGGCGCTTGCAAAGTCGCGGTTCACTGAATATAAGAAGTAGGGGCGAATTCTAGCACGAGCCGAGCGGGCCAGGTAGCGACCTCTTGTTCCCTTCACGCCGCGTTTTTCTGAAATCTCTCAGCCGTTCGGCACTTGTGCTTTCTTTCGAAAGCGTGTTGAGCTTGGCTCGCCCGCGGTGGTTGCGGGCTGGGTCCAGACTGCAGAAGAAAGCCGCTTCTGCGCAGGAAGAGACCACGCACGGCCCCGACCTGGGAGTCAGCTTTGTCAACATCGCGCGCGAGTCGGGACTGCACGCCAAGACTATCTTCGGTGGCGAACACAAGAATAAATACCTGCTGGAAACTACAGGGTGCGGCGTCGCTTTCTACGACTACGACAACGATGGCTGGCTCGACATTTTTCTGGTGAACGGTACTCGCCTCGAGGGCTTCCCCGCCGGTGCGGAGCCTACATCCCATCTCTTTCGCAATAACCGCGACGGCACCTTCACTGACGTAACCGCGAAGGCTGGCGTAGGGCACACCGGCTGGGGCCAGGGAGTGTGCATTGGCGACTACGACAACGATGGTTGGGATGATCTGTTTGTCACCTACTTCGGCAAGAATGTTCTGTATCACAACAACGGCGACGGGACGTTCACTGATGTCAGCCAGAAGGCGGGCGTGGCGGGCAAAGGCACACGCTGGAGCACGGGCTGCGCCTTTGTCGACTACGATCGCGACGGCCGCCTCGACTTATTTGTCGCCAACTACATTGATCTTGATCTGGCGACGGCTCCGGTGCCTGAATCGGGTCCCTGCCTCTACAAGAGTGTGATGGTCGCGTGCGGACCGCCGGGGCTCCAGGGCGGGAAGAACATTCTGTATCACAATAATGGCGATGGCACCTTCACGGACGTCTCCGAGGCGGCTGGAATTCTGCATGCGAACGGTACCTTCGGACTTGGTGTATTGACGGCGGATCTCGACAACGACGGTTGGCCTGATATTTACGTTGCCAACGACTCGACTGCCAGCGCGCTTTACCAGAACAAAAAGAACGGTAAATTCGAAGATATTGCGATCGAAGCCGGATGCGCCCTGAGCCCTGACGGAAAGCCGCAGGCGGGCATGGGGATTTCCGCGGCAGACTATGATCTTGACGGGAACCTTGACCTCGTCAAGACGAACTTCGCGGGCGACACGCCGTCGCTTTATCACAATCAGGGCGGAGCCAACTTCGAGGACGCGACTTTCTCCGCCGGCCTGGGTGCGCACACACAATACCTGGGATGGGGCTGCGGATTTTTCGATATGGATAACGATGGCTGGCCTGACATCCTGATCTGCAACGGCCACGTCTATCCGGAGGTCGAGCAGCTCAAAACCGAGGCTGGCTATGCGCAACGAAAGTTGGTCTACCGCAATTTGCATAACGGGCATTTTGCGGACGTTTCGTTTCAGGTTGGGCCCGGCATTTCGGAGCCGAGTGCGTCGCGGGGCGCCGCGTTTGGCGACTTCGATAACGACGGCGATATCGACATCGTGGTGAATACGGTCAACGATTACCCGCAACTTCTGCGATGCGATTCGAAGGTGGGGAACAACTGGATCAAGATCCGCACCATTGGAACAAAGTCCAATCGCAGCGGGATTGGAGCTCGGCTGTTATGCGTGACGCATCCACCGGGTGAGACCAGGCCTCATCAGCAGATCGACGAAGTTCGCAGCGGCGGTGGGTATTTCTCACAGAATGATTTGCGAATTCACTTTGGCTTGGGGAAGGCCGAGAAGGTCGATGTGCTGGAAATTCGTTGGCCCAGTGGGCAGGTCGATACATTGAAAGATATCAAGGTGAACCAGCAGATCTTCGTGAAGGAAGGGGCTGGCATTATTCGGACCTTACAATTCTCGGGAAATTCCCAGGCGAAATCTTGACCACAGAGGGCGCCGAAACTCTGTGTACTCTGTGGTTAAGGTTTCTTGGGATCTGAGTCCACCGCGGCGCCCGAGCCTTCCTTAAGCATGTGAACCTGATCCACAGGCAGGTTCGCAAATCGCTCCGTCACTCCGCTTGGCCAGCGAATTTCCACCCAGTCAATTTTCGTGGCCGAGCCCAAGCCAAAGTGAACGTGCATGTCGCTGTTGGAATCGAAACTGGAACCACTGCGCACTTCATTCACAAGAACGCGGGTAGCGGTCTTCACACGAATACGCGCGCCAATGCCGTCGCGATTCGATTTCGTCCCTACGGTGTGGATGGCGATCCAATGATTCGCAGTGTGGATCTGGTTAACGAGCAGGCTGGGCGCTGCATTCATGTTGCTGATCACTGCAGAAATCCTGCCGTCATTCCATAGATCGCCAACCGCCAGGCCACGCGACGAGGCCGCCGTGGCGATGGCGGGCCCCCCGGAGGCGGAGATGTCGCTGAAAGTCCCATCACCGTTGTTGTGGTAGAGGATGCGCGGCTCCTTGTAGTTGCTGCCCAGGTGCTGGCTGTCCACTTCGGGATAAACGTGGCCGTTCACGAGAATCAAGTCCGGCCAGCCGTCGTTGTCGATGTCGAGGAACATTGTGCCCCAACCCAAATATTGGGTGTAGAGCCCCAAACCTGCAGCGGACGTCGCGTCGGTGAACGTGCTGTCGCCGTTGTTCTTGTACAGGGTGGATGTGTCGTCAGAAAAATTTGTCTTGAAGATATCCAGATGGCCGTCGCCGTTGTAGTCGGCGATCGTGGAGCCCATGCCGGCCTGCTCGCGACCGTCCTCGTTGAACGCTGCGCCGGAGGTGACCGCGACGTCGGTAAAAGTTCCGTCGTGATTGTTGCGATAGAGAATGCTGGGCGTGCTGTCGCAAGCGACGAAAATGTCGGGCCATCCATCTTCATCGAAATCGAGCGTTGAAACACTAAACGCGTAGTGGCCGTCTGTACGATCGATGTGGGCTTTCGTCGTGACGTCTTCAAAGGTTCCGTCGCCGCGATTGTGATAGAGAATGTTCTTCGCTCCGGCGAGGCCGCGCGGACCGCACATCACCGGGACGCCCTTCCAGATACAAGTGGGCCGCTCACCGGGCGCAGGAGCCGTTGCAAGATCGAAGTCCACGTAGTTTGCGACGACCAGATCGAGGCGGCCGTCGCGGTCGTAGTCGACGAAGGCGCAGCCTGTGCCCCACGCCTTTCCTGATCCAGCGACTCCAGATTTCTCGGCGAGTTCAGTGAACACTCCATGGTCGTTGTGGTAAAGACGGTTCTTGCCGTAGTACGTGATGTAGAGATCTTCCCATCCGTCGTTGTCGTAATCGCCGACGCAAACGCCCTGTCCCCAGCCCGTAGCGGTAAGGCCTGCTTTGGCCGTCACATCCGTGAAGGTTCCATCATGATTGTTGCGATATAGCCGGTTGGTGGGACCCTGCCCAGCGGGGAATCCTTCAAGCTTCGTGCCGTTCACCAGAAGGATGTCAGGCCACCCGTCGTTGTCATAGTCGAAAATTGCGACGCCGGTGCCGGTGGTTTCGATGATGTACTTCTTGGTGTCGACGCCGCCGAAGATATTTGGCGCGGTGAGCCCTGCTTTTTCGGCGACGTCGGTGAAGTTGGCGATCGTGGCGGGAGGAGGAGTAGGCGGCTTGGCCTGCTGTGCGGACAACAGTGTTCCAGGAAGCAGGAAACACAGACCGGCGAGCATTTCGAGAAGCCGACCCTTGGGAGTGAAGAAGAAAATATGAAGTCGCATTGGCCCCAGTCGATGTTAGGGGTGACATCCGTTGGGGTCAAGCGGCGTGCTTCTTTCGCCTTGTTTGCAGACTCGAGGGGAAAAATCCTCATCGCAAAGGGCCGCAAAGAAAAGCAAGAGCGAGATCAAAGTTCTTCCACCGCCCGCCTCAACGATTGATCGGTGCCTCTACGACGCCGACGTTTGTGTCGGCGCCTCCGTAATAAAACAGATAGCGGCCTTTCTGCTGCACCATGCCTTCCACGAAAACCACATTTGGCACCTGACCAACTTTTTCCCACGACGTCTCCGGTGAGAATACGGGTTCGTCACTCCGCCACAGCAGCTTTCGCGGATCATTCTTGTCGAAGATCGCAATACCGGTCCGGTATACGAGTTTGTCATCCGCGCCGTTGTACACGAGAACAATTCCCTCCGATGTAACAATCGGTGCCGGACCAGGTTCCGCGACGCGTGAGTCGAAGTGTCCGGGGCGGACTGGCAAGGCCGGGACCTGGGTGGCTTCGGTCCAGTGGACCAGGTCGGCGGAGTACGCAAGGCCACCCTGATCTTTATTGTCGGCGCTCGTGCCCAGGAAATACATCCAGTATTTCCCGTCGATCTTCTCTGGGACGACCGCTCCCGACTTCGTCCACTTCACATTCCATTTGCCCTGGTTTGCGGGAATAATAATGCCTTTGCGCTCCCAGTGAATAAGATCTTTCGAGGTGGCGAGACAGAGCTGTGCGTCTTTCTTGTTGTAGCCGGTGTAGGTCAGATAGTACGTATCGCCGAACTGAACGAGGCGCGGATCTTCAACGCCGCCATCTTTTTCGTATTCCGCCTCAGGGCTGAGAACGGGCTCATTGCGGCGCGTGAAATGAATCCCATCCGTGCTCTCTGCATACCCCAGGCGCGACGTGCCTTGCTTATCTTGGGCGCGGTAGAGCATCACGATCTCATCGCTGTGCTCGCCTCTCTGAATGACGACCGCCGGATTGAACGTGCCTGCCGATTCCCAACTGCTGCCGCGGGGTGAAATCACAGGAGCATCCGATATGCGGTGCCACGCGCCGAAGGGGAGCCGACCGCCATTTTGCGCGGCCAACGCAGCCCATAGGGCAACTAGCAATAATGTTCGAGTGGGGATTGAACGGACCATCTATTTACTCCACCGTCGCGCATCATGATTCTGGTTGACAGCAAAAAACGGCAGGGCCGACCCCCTGCCGTCTCTCTGCAATCTTGATTTCTTGCTCCGGACTATTTCTTGTTTACGGCTTTCTTTAGTTCGGCCCCAGGGGTAAATTTCGCAACTCTCCGGGCGGCGATCTTAATGGTGGCGCCGGTTTGCGGGTTGCGGCCGTTACGAGCTTTTCTCTGCGATACAGAGAACGTGCCGAAGCCTATCAAGGCCACACGATCTCCCTTACGGAGGGCGGACGTTACGCTGTCCACAGCGGTATCAATGGCAGTCGTAGCCTGCGCTTTGCTGATTTCACATGCGCCAGCGATCTTGTCAACCAGATCGGCTTTGTTCATAGACTCTCCTCGCAGGTCTCGTTCGTGCCCAGCCTACACCGAGAGCAACTTGGCTCCAGCTGGGTTGGGAAACCTGACCGTTTCGTATTGTCCTCCGTCTGGGGCGAATGTCAACTGTGAAAATCCGCACCGGAAGCCTGTTTCGCACCTCGATGGTCCGAATCGGGCCAGCCCGAGCGGCATTTGGTCACTCGCCAGGACGGTTTTCCAACGCCCTCCACAGGACACGCTCTTGGTTCACAGGATGTACACAGGCGGGCAGGGATTCCGGCTTGCATGAAAGCGGCCTGCGGGTGCAAAGTCGATAGAGAACAATTTCTTGCAAAAGGTGATGGGTCCCCAGGTGATCAAGGCTCAGGCAGTCAAGGCTCCCGCGGACGTTTGCCCGCTGTGTGATGGTACGGGCTGGAAGACGGTTTCGGCTGGCTCGAAAGCCCGGCCAGACGGCCCAGATCGGGCGAATAACGACCGAACGAACGACGATCGCCCGAATAACGACCGGCGCGTGACCCGCTGTGATTGCCGATTGCGGGCTCGCGCCCAGTCTCTGCTGGCGGCGGCGCGAATTCCACGGCGGTATGAACACTGCGAGCTATCGAACTATGACACAGATTTTCCAGGTGCCCATGCGTCGCTCGCCGAGGGTCATTTTGTCGCGTCCAACTTCGCGAAGAAGTGCGATCCGCGCGGCGACAAGGGGCTTCTGATCATTGGCAAGATTGGGACCGGTAAGACCCATCTGGCGGTGGGGATCGTCAAAGAACTGATCCTCAACCGGGGCATCTCCTGCCTGTTTTATGACTATCGCGAACTCCTGAAGGAGATTCAGAACTCGTATAACTCAACGGTTCAGACGACAGAACTCGACGTGCTGCGACCGGTGTTTGAGACGGATGTCCTGGTGCTCGACGAGTTAGGCGCCGTAAAACCTACGGAGTGGGTGTGGGACACGGTCAGCCTGATCCTGAACACGCGGTATAACGACAATCGCACGACGATTATCACCACGAATTTTGAGGATCAGCCCGCGGCGGGAGTTTCTACCTCGATTTCACCCGCGCGGGCCGCGGCTCGCGGGGAGACGCTGGGGGACCGTATCGGCGAGCGTATGAGGTCCCGGCTGCACGAGATGTGCCGAATCATCTCGCTCGACGGGACAGACTTCCGACAGAAATTCCGCAGTGCCAACTTTCGGTAGGTCTTGCCACGGCTTTCCGCCCAGCGATCTCCGCCACGGACCTGCACAGTATTGACACGGATCACGAACGAAACTGTTCGGGCTTAGTGCCGGCGTGTCGCATGTCGGCTTCCACTAGAATCGTTTTGTGCTGAGCGAACGCCTCGAATTCGCGCCGGAACGGGATGCGGAGATCTTTGCAGGTGTGCCTGCGGCACCGGCTGTTTTCCTGCTGCGCGGCGAAGACTCACGGGCGGAGCCCTACGTCAGCAAGACGGCCAATCTGCGCCGCCGCCTGCAGCGCCTGCTCGGGCCCGTCGAGGAGCGCACGAAGAAGCTCAACTTGCGCGATCGCGTCCGTTCCATCGAATACTCGCCCACGGGATCGGACTTCGAGTCGGGATTCCTTCTGTACTCGGTGCTCCGCGAAGCATTTCCCAAGACGTACTCGGGCCGGATGCGATTTCGATTCGCGCCGCTCGTGAAGATGCATCTGGAGAACGAGTATCCGCGTGCCTCGATCACCACGCGGCTTGGCCGGCTGAACGGGCGGTCCATCTACTACGGCCCATTCGTTTCGCGGGTTGCGGCCGAGAAGTTCATGAACAATTCGCTCGACTTTTTCAAGATGCGGCGTTGCGTCGACGACCTGCATCCCGATCCCAAGTTTCCGGGGTGCATCTATTCCGAGATGAAGATGTGCCTCGCACCGTGCTTCAAGGGATGTTCCGACGAGGAATACGCGGTGGAGGTGAATCGTGTGCAGACGTATTTCGATTCGGGCGGAGACTCGCTGCTGCGCGAGCTTTCAGCAGAACGCGAAGCCGCATCGGCTAGGCTGGAGTTTGAAGAAGCGGCGGCCATTCACGCGCGGGTCGAAAAACTCAAGCCCATCCTGAGCCCGCTTCCGGTGATCGTACAGCGGTTGGACCGCTTGTTGGCGCTTATGATTCAGCCCAGCCACATCGCGGGCTCGGTCGCGTTTTTTCGGATCGAGTCCGGGCGAATTTCCGGGCTAGTACCATTTTGTATTGAACCCACGGAGCACGCGAAATCGCAATCCATGGAGGCGCGCGTGCAGGAAGCCCTGCAATCCTTTCCGTCCGCCAAAGCCAAATCTGCGCTGGAGAATATGGAGCATCTTGCCTTGCTGAAACGCTGGTACTACCGCGGGAGCCGGAACGGGGAAATCTTTTTCGCCGATAGCAAAGGCGATCTGCCGATGCGCCGTATCGTTCGCGGCATCTCGCGGGTCCTTCGCGGCGAGAGGCCGGAACCGGAGAGCGGCAAACTTCCTGAGCGCTAGCCACCACGCTTCTTCAGCGTCCTCCGTGATGGAGATTATTGGTGCGGGACCGCTGCCTGCCAGCCGAACCACCGCCGTCCGATCCAGCGCACCGCACGCCAGCCGAACAGCGTTCCTAGCCCGATCGTTCCGACCCATAACAGCACTGCCGGAAGATAGAACAAGATGCTCGTCATGGCGGTGGCATAGTCCGCGATGCTTTCCAGGCCATCACGCAAGCCCAGCTTCAGCTGGTAGATTGGGCGCCAGTTCAATCCAAAGGTCTGCTCTGCAGCTTCGGTCCTCAGCGAAATCGTGAGGGCCACGGTGTCGATCTGCTGTAACAGGGCATTGAATTCTGCCTGCTGCTGCTCGATCTGTCCGCGTACCTCGCTGAGCTCCTCGCTAACCGCGAGCATGTCTTTCACGGTGTTCGCCTGCTTGAGGATGGTTAGATACTGCGCTTCCTCCGCGTGCAAGTTGCGAAGGGTCGCGTCCTGGTCGACGTATTGCCGGGTTACGTCCTGAGCGTTGATCTTTTCGTTCTCGACTCGCAGACCAAGCTTGTGGATCTCCGCCCGTGCTTCGTCGAATCGTGCCGAGGGCACGCGAATCGTCAGTATTCCGGTGGTGGCGTTTTGCCCACCGCCGTCGGAACTCTCCAGGTACCCGCCCACGCGTTGGGCCAGCGCGGCCAGCCGCTCTGCCACTTCCGCGGGATGCTGGACCACCATTTCCAACGAACTCGTACGGATGAGCTTTCGCCCTGCGGCAGCGGCAGGCGCCGCCGGCGGTGCCGCCGTCTTCATGGCGTCGACGGCTCCCGCCACAGGCACCGAGTGAGTGCTCGCGATTGGAGCATAAGTGGCACTTGCAGGCAGATCGGGCGCGAGGGCGCGCTGCGGCGAGGTATCTTTAAGCTCAAAGGTATGGGACCGCTGAAGGTTGGAGACCGCTGCCGCACTAACCAGCAGTGCTACCACGAAGGCGACCGTGACGCCTGTCCACGGCACTTTGCCCGTTCGAACCGAATCCGCAAGTGTCGACATAAACATTCCCCTTTTTTAGAACGCTGCACAAGAGCGACCTTGCAGGGCGCATGCTGGCCGATCTCTATCTGGTCGAACGTCTAAAGTAGCTCCCTCTCTGTCCACGCGGAATCTTCCTTACCAGGAATAGTGCACCGTGTAGGTCACGACGGCCTCGCCGTCTGCGGCAACCGTCACCGGCAGCTCTACCGTATGCGAGTCCATTTTGTGGGAAGGATGCGATTGCTCGGACAGCTTCCAGTTCGCACAGCGATACAGGTGCTCCACCACCCGCACATTGGCCGCATCCTTCTTGTGGTTGCGGATGCGGATTTCAAACGACTCGTCCATCCAGTGCTGGCTGGAGTCGACACGAAAATTCGTCCGCTTGCGCTCACCCACCACGTCAAATGCATTGCCAGTATTGACGCGGATGGTTTCATCCTTGGGTGTGTGGTCGATCACGTTTTCGCCAACAAATTCGAGGTGCCCATCCGTGTCAGCCCGGTAGAATCGCAGCTTGCCCTTGGGTAGAGGAATCCCCAGATGGTTCGTATCCGAGTTCTTGAATTCTTCCATCACCCAGATTTTAGAGTTTGAAAGCGTGCCGTAGCTGGCGTCCTGCCGCACCTGGTCGGGATTATAGTAGCCGTACTGGTCGAGGTTCGCGCCATCGTATACGTAGATTCTCTGTGCCCGGATGCTCGTTGCGCGCACGAACTCCACCTGCTTCGTCTCCTGGTCGTGCAGGGTTGTGGGCCGCTCCAGCGTGTAGAGATGAAACTCGTCAAAGGATTTCTCGCGCACTACGGGCGCGGCTGCATCCATCTCCATGGCCTTGCTGGCGGCGTAAACGCGGCCAGCAACAGTTCCATCCTGGATCTTGTTTACGTCGCCGGCCATCAGCTTGATGCGTGCGTCTTCGTAGGTCTTGCCGCTTTGGTTGTGCATCGTGATCCAGCCGATCATGTCGAGCAGATCGCCCTTGCTGTTCGGCTGGGACGAAACCACGAGGTTGTAGTCTGCCTGCCAGCTCATTCCGCTGCTCACGTAGGAAATCTCCGCGTCCGACTTTCCGGGCGCGGTGGTTTGCAGCAACCAGCTCAGCGTTGGCTTCAGGATTGAGCCCGCCGTGAGGGCGGGGAAAAGCGGCTGGCCCGGCAATCCGAAGCGCAGCACGCCATTCATCTCGATGATCGGTTGAGAGTATGCGGGCTGCGAGTATCCCGTGTTGTATTGCGGGCTGGGAACATATCCACTGCGAACGATGCGGCCCGGCGCGGTGATCTGCTTGTCGCCGTTCTGGCCAATGACGAAATCGATTGTCTTGCCCTCATAAAACGAAAGGAGCAGCTCCTGCGAGATTGGATCGTTGCGGTAGTTCTGCTCCAGAATCTGCAGAGCGCGCCCGGCTGGATCGCGCAGAATCACGGAATCCGGCTCCAGATGCGCCGCAATCCCGGCGTACTCCACGCGGTTCGGACCTGGCTTCAGGTCGAGCGAGAAACGCTCGCGTGCGACGAAAAAGTTTTGGTTGTAAATGGTGAGCGTTGGCTGGCTGGTTTCCCCCACTGCCTTCTCTTCCGCGACGGCCACACTGCAGAGCATGAACAGCAGTATCAGTGCTTTCTTCATTGCGCCCCCTTGGTTCGTTTCCTGGCCGGGTTGGGAGAGGATGCTTCCGGTCCACTGTAAGAACGCAGGGGGCCGCGGTTCTTGCGGTCTGCGCGGCAGGCGGCTCCAAGGTGACTCTGGTAACCAGGCGTAATGGGGAAACAAAAAGGGCGGCCATTTAGGCCACCCTCAAGAAAATTCTTCTGTCAGTTTCTATCCGTGCAGGTCCGGGGCAGAAGGTTTAGATGTCGAGGTTCTTCACATCCAGCGCATTCTCTTCGATAAACTTGCGCCTCGCCTCAACATCCTCACCCATGAGCGTGGTAAAGATGGTCTCGCACTCCGCGATATCTTCCAGCCTCACGGAAAGCAAAGTTCGCCGCTCGGGATCCATGGTCGTCTCCCAGAGTTGAGGAGCGGTCATTTCGCCCAGACCTTTGTAGCGCTGGATAGTGAAATCCTTGCGGCCTTCGTTGATCACGTAGTCGCGAAGATCGCGCACGTTGGTCTTCTCAACGACCTCGATCTCAGTCTTACGCTTCGCGGGCTTGGCTGTTTTCTTATCAGCCTTGTCCACCTCGGTCGGCTCACCATCCCCTTCTCCGTTGTTGCTCGCGGGCGCGGCCCTGACCAGCGTCTCGACCACGAATGGTGGCTCCATGTAGGGCTCGATCTGCTTGTACTTCGAGATCATCTGGCGGCATTCCGCGCTCGATGCCAACTCCCAGTTGATCACATGCTCCGCACCGTGCTTGTTGACGAAGCTCACTTCCCACAAGTTGTGTTCTTCGTCGAAGCGGGACTCCACGCTCTTGAAGCCGTGATCCTTCTGCAGTTTCTTGAGTTCCTTCTCAAGGCGCTCGATCTTCTTCGGCGGAGTTTTCTTGTCGCCTTCAAAATCCGCGTGCTTTGCCAGGTCGAGCTTGGGGACGAGTTCGGTAACACGCTCGTTGCGCACGCGCTTGTCGAGCTTGTCGAAGAAACCGAGATATTCGTCAAGCACGGTCATGAAGCGCGCGAGATCTTTGCCTTCAATTTTGGCGGCGCCTTCGCCGTAACGGACGCTGAGGCCTTCGGCCGCACGCTTCACCATGACCTTCACGAATTCGCGCTCGTCCTTGATGTATTGCTGCGACTTGCCCTTCTTTAGCGAGAACAGAGGCGGCTGGGCGATGAAGACGTTGCCGCGCTTGATCAGTTCCTGCATGTGGCGAAAGAAGAACGTCAGCAGCAGCGTGCGGATGTGGCTTCCGTCAACGTCGGCGTCGGTCATCAGGATGATCTTGCCGTATCGCACCTTCGTCGGATCGAAATCTTCCTTCGCAATGCCGGTTCCGAGGGCCGTAATCATCGCGCGAATTTCTTCGTGCGCCAGCATCTTGTCGTAGCGGGCCTTCTCTACGTTGAGGATTTTTCCTTTGAGGGGCAGAATCGCCTGGAAGCGGCGATCGCGGCCCTGTTTCGCAGTCCCACCTGCCGACTCGCCTTCGACCAGGAACAGTTCGCAGCGGTTCGGATCGCGTTCCGAACAGTCTGCCAATTTCCCCGGCAATCCACCAGAATCGAGTGCGCCCTTGCGGCGTGTCAAATCGCGCGCTTTGCGGGCAGCTTCACGGGCGCGTGCCGCGTCGATCGCCTTATTGATGATCTTCCGCGCCACGGTCGAGTTCTGCTCAAAGAAGGCACCGAGGCGTTCGTTGATGAATGCCTGCACAACTCCGGCGATGTCGGAGTTCAGCTTGCCTTTCGTCTGGCCTTCAAACTGCGGTTGCGGCAGCTTCACGCTGATCACCGCGACCAGGCCTTCGCGAACGTCGTCGCCGCTCAGGTTGTCTTTGACGTCCTTGAACAGGCCCATCTGCTGCCCGGCGTAGTTGATCGTACGGGTCAAGGCCATGCGGAAGCCGGAAAGATGCGACCCTCCGTCAATGGTGTTGATGTTGTTCGCGAAGCTAAAGACGCTCTCCGAATAGCCGTCGTTGTACTGCAGCCCAATTTCCATCACGACGCCGCTACGCTCGGCTTCCATGTAGATCGGCTTGTCGTGCAGCAACTGCTTGCCGCGATTGAGGTGCTTGATGAACTCCGCGATGCCGCCGTTGTACTTGAACTCCGTGTGCTTGGCCTCGCCAGTCTTGGCGTCCGTTGCGCGCTCATCGGTCAGCGTGATGATCAGGCCTTTGTTCAGGAACGCAAGTTCCCGAAGCCGTTGCGACAACGTGTCGTAGCTGTACTCAAGGGCGGTGAAGATCGTCTTATCCGGAACGAAATGCACTTTCGTTCCACGCCGCTTCGCGACGCCCGTCTTCTTCATCTTGCTGGTGGGTTCGCCCTTGGAATACGTCTGCTGCCAGGTCGCGCCGTCGCGCCAGATTTCCAGATCAAGGTCTTCGCTGAGCGCGTTCACGCACGACACGCCGACGCCGTGCAGTCCGCCGGAAACTTTGTAGGTCGACGAGTCAAATTTTCCGCCCGCGTGCAGCGTGGTCATCACAACCTGTGCCGCGGAGACTTTCTCTCCATCGATGTCCATATCGTCAACAGGAATACCGCGCCCGTCGTCGGTCACCGTGATGGAGTTATCGATGTGGATCGTGACGTCAATCTTCGTGGCAAATCCTGCAAGCGCTTCGTCAACGGAATTGTCGACCACTTCATAGACGAGATGGTGCAGGCCCAGTTCACCCGTCGATCCGATGTACATGGCGGGACGCTTACGCACTGCTTCCATGCCGCCCAGCACTTTGATGGAGTCGGCGTTGTAGTCACTGTTGCTGCCGTTGCCGCCGCCGTTCGCAGTGGTGATCGGAGTCACTTTTCCGTTTTTTGTTTTGGTATCGATGATGGGAGGATTGATTTCTTTGGTGGCCATTCCGCTCCGCGAAAATGTCCCGATTTTTTCTCTGAACCAAACTTGCTCAGGCCCGGAAACCTGGCTAGAAAAACGCCCGCCGCCAGCGCTCAAAATCTCTCTGCAAAAAGACTTCAAGTTGTTGAAATTCCTAATACTTAGGGTCGGGTGCAACTACTGAAATTATACCACAAAAACGTGCACTTGCTAACTCCCGAAAAGCACCGAATCGACTCAGTAACAGGCTGCCTTGAAGCGGTTCTTGGAGGCGCAAAAAGGGCGGCCTATTGGGCCGCCCTCTGGCAAGACTTTCGCTTGATCGACTACGCGGTCGCAGGCCGCTCCCCGCCCTTGGCGCGTCCCGGTTGAAGCTCCGGCTTGATGACGTGCTGCACTCCGTCGTCTTTCGACGGTGGCGGCTGAATCGGTGGCAGTTCCTTGCCCTCGACGAGCAGCTTGATCTCGTTGGCGTCGAGGACTTCGCGTTCAATCAAGGCGCGCGCAATCCTCTCGAGCGTGTCTCGATTGTCCGAGATCACCTGCTTGGCAGCGTTGTAGCCCGCGTTGACCAACTTGCGGACTTCCTGATCGATCTTGATCGCCGTGTCTTCGCTGTAGTCGCGATGCTGGGCAATCTCGCGGCCCAGGAAGATCTGCTCTTCCTTCTTGCCGAAGGTCATGGGGCCCAGATCGCTCATGCCCCACTCGCAGACCATTTTGCGCGACATTTCTGTTGCGCGCTCAATGTCGTTGCCAGCTCCAGTACTCATCACGTTCAGGAACAGCTCTTCCGCGATGCGGCCGCCCATCAGGATGGCGATCTCGGTCTCGAGGTAGTTCTTGTAGTAGCTGTGTCTGTCATCCACCGGCAACTGCATGGTGACGCCCAAAGCCATGCCGCGAGGAATGATCGTGACTTTGTGCAGCGGATCGGAGAACGGCATCTTTGCCGCCACCAAAGCATGCCCGGCTTCGTGATAGGCCGTGTTTTTCTTTTCCTCGTCCGTGAGCAGCAGCGACTTGCGCTCCACGCCCATCAGAACCTTGTCCTTGGCCAGCTCGAAGTCGTAGTGCAGAACGGCCTTGCGATTCTGCCGAGCCGCTGCCAGCGCAGCTTCGTTGACCATGTTGGCGAGGTCAGCACCGGAAAATCCGGGTGTTCCGCGAGCCAGCACGGAGAGATCGACATCTTCCGCAAGAGGAATCTTGCGGGTGTGCACGCGGAGAATCTCTTCCCGGCCACGTACGTCAGGACGGCTCACCACCACGCGCCGGTCGAAACGCCCAGGCCGCAGCAGCGCGGGATCCAGCACATCGGGCCGGTTGGTTGCGGCCATCAGGATGACGCCCTCGTTCGATTCGAAGCCGTCCATCTCGACCAACAGTTGATTCAGAGTCTGCTCGCGCTCGTCGTGCCCACCGCCCAGGCCTGCACCGCGATGACGTCCGACCGCGTCAATTTCATCAATGAAGATAATGCAGGGAGCATTCTTCTTACCCTGCTCAAACAGGTCGCGCACGCGGCTGGCACCGACGCCGACAAACATTTCCACAAAATCCGAACCTGAAATCGAGAAGAACGGAACATTTGCTTCACCCGCAACCGCGCGGGCCAGCAGCGTCTTGCCTGTTCCCGGAGGTCCGACGAGCAGCACGCCTTTCGGAATGCGTCCGCCTAGTTTCTGGAACTTCTGCGCCTCGCGCAGGAATTCAATGATCTCGCGCAGCTCTTCCTTGGCCTCTTCCACGCCGGCCACGTCTTTGAACGTAACTTTCTTCTGCTGCATCGAGAGCAGCCGAGCCCGGCTCTTGCCGAATGACAGGGCTTTGTTTCCGCCTGTCTGCATCTGGCGGATCATGAAGAACCACAGTGCGCCCAGCAGGATGAGCGGAGCCCAGGTGCCGAGCAGTTGCAGGGGCAGGCTTCCGCTGTTGGCATCGCGGAAGGTGATGTTGACGCCCTTGCTCTGCAGGTTCTTCAGCATTTCTGGAGTGAAGTAGTTCGTCGGCGCGGTCGTATGAAACGCGGAACCGTCGCGGTGCTTGCCGCGCACTTCCATTCCATTCACCGTAAGCTCGCGAACGTTGCCTGAATCCAGATCACCCATGAAGGTGGTGACGTTGAGTTCTGCGTCTTTCTGGCCGTCGCGGGCTGATTTGACGACTTCCCAAAGCAACAACGCTGAAACGCCGATCAGCAACCAGAACAGCACTGTCTTGACAGTTGAGTTCACCTAGACGACTCCTAAGATCGACACGGGTAATTGCTTACAACAACTCCCGAGGCTCCTACAACGATTAGATGCCCTTACGTGATTTTTGATTGGCCAAATCCTAAAGCCTATTCTACCTTTTCCCCGCCAAAAAGGCGCGTTCCCGCAATTATGACTTAAGTCACTGACGCCCTTGGAGATGCCGCCGCCAGAAAGGGCAGATTCCTACTCGTCTGCTCGGTCTCTCCCAGGCCATATCCCACCAGAAACGTCTCGTCCACGAGGAATCCAAAATAGTCGGGCTGCAAGGGCACGCGGCGCGCCGACTGGCGATCCAGCAGCGTCACCAGCTTCACCGAGGCCGCTCCGCGCCCCCGCAGATCGCTCATCAGAAACTCGCTGGTCACCCCGGAGTGCACCAACCCTTCCACCAGCAGAATGTGCTGCCCCCGGATGTCGGGTTCGTGGCTGAAAAAGATCTCCGTAACTTCGCTGGCGGTACCGCCTTTGGGCTGGCTGTACTTCGGCTTGATGAACTGGCATACGACCGGTACTTCGAGCGCTCGTACCAGGTCGGCTTGAAACATGAATGCGTTTTCCAGAACCGCCAGCATCTGGACCGTCTGCCCCTTGTAGTCGTCAGAGATCTGCCGGCCGAGTTCTTTAACTCGCTTCTGGATCTGTTCGGCGGAAATCACCGGGCGCGGGGGCTCGACTCTCGGACCGTTCATGGAAGAAGTGCGCCTCCCGGCGCGTTGCCGCACAATTCTACGTTGCCGGACCGCCTGAAGCCTTCTCAGAAATCAGGATCGCCTCTTGTCCTGGCTTGGCCCTCAGCTTGGCGGACAACGGAAAGCCTCGCACCCACACGATTTCGTCGCCGCTTACCACCACCGGCCAAAGCCTGCGCTGCGGGTGTGCCACATGATGCTCCTGCAGCAACTCTTTGATCTTCTTTGGGGACTTCGTATGAGCCGGCCAGAATCGGTCTCCGGCACGCCAGTTCCGCACCCTTAACGGTCCGGGCAGGGAGGCCGCGTCCAAGAGTTGCTCAGGATTATACCCCGCAGCGGTCTCCCCTGGAATGCGGGTCACCTCGATGAATAAGTTCGCCTCGGTCACAGTGAGCTGCCCCGGAATCGACAGCTCGTACTCATAATCCTGCGGCGGCGCAGGCTCACGCAAGTCGGGAGTCACGAAGAGCAGTTGTTCCGGCTCCCGTACCAATCTCCATCCTTGTGGCAGGGATAGCTCCTTGCCCGAGTCGCCGTCATCCGAAGCGAAGCGCAGGATCGCTTCCACATGTTTGAACTCGAATGGAATTCCGGCATGCCCGCCAATTGCCTTGACCAGCCTGCGTTGCACGGCAGTGGGCTCTCCAACAAGCCAGGCGCGGCTCACGGACGCGTTCGCCACAAGCCACGGCGCGTTGTCGATGCGCGATTGCAGGCCCGGATCGATAACGGGCGATGACGCTGTTGGCTGATTGGTTGGCACTCCGATCTGAACCAGATTTGCCTCGCTGGAATTAGACACCCGGCGAGCCCAATCCGGCTCCGACCACTGCACCGTGGTTCCCAGCCACCCCGAAATTTCGTTGTCCCAGTAGTCCTCTTCGCCGCGGGCGATCTCGGCCAACTCAGAGAGATTCTCGGCGACTGCGGGATTAAATTCCTTTTCGAGTAACGGAACGAGAAGCTTGCGAACACGGTTCCGGGTAAAGGCGTCGTCGGTGTTGGTTGAGTCTTCACGCCAGGATTGGCCGATGTCCTTCAGATACTGCTCCAGGTCGCGGCGGCGGATCGCGAGCAGAGGGCGAATGATCTCACCGGAAACTTCTCCGTCCTCATCTTCGACGAGAAGTCGCGGATGAATTCCGCCCAGCCCTCTCAGCCCCGCCCCGCGAATCAGGCGCATGAGAACCGTTTCAGCCTGATCATCCAGCGTGTGCCCGGTAACGATCTTGTCGAGCAAAGCCGAGGTAGGGTTTGAAAGGGCGCCGCTTCCAGCCGCGCCGTCGGGCGCACTCAACGAATGGGGCTTTAGCCCCTGAGGGTCGTCCTGTCCATCGTTGCCGAGCAGATGTCGGAAGAAACCATACCGTAACTCCCGTGCAGCCGCTTCCACGCTGACGCGCTCCTCCGCCGCATGCTGCGCCACATCATCGCTGTCCGTGTGAAACGCCAGGTCGTGCTCACGGGCGAGCCGCGCGACGAACTCTTGATCCGCATCCGACTCCGCCCTGCGCAGCTTGTGATTGAAATGAACGACGGAAAGGACAATCCCCAACTCGCCGCGTATTTCTAGCAGAAGGTGCAGGAGCGCAACGGAATCAATCCCCCCAGAAACGGCCACGCCCACGCGGTCGCCGGCACTCAGCAGTTCCTGCCGCCGAATAAGGGAAAGCGCGCGCTCCGCCAGTGGATGCACGGGAACATGGTACCGCAGTAAGTGGAGAAGCTGATGTGGGACAGCCGCTCCTCCTCTGTCCCCACATACGCTTAGCAAAAGCCTAATCCAACGCTGGGCTCTTCTCCGCGATCAGCATTCTGATCTTCTCCACGAAGTCCACCGCGAGCATATCTTCCGTCTTTTCTTTCCCGCGCGAGCGGACGTTGACCTTGCCCGCTTCGGCCTCTTTGTCTCCGACGACCAACAGGAAGGGCACCTTTTGCATGGCGTGCCCGCGGATCTTCGCGTTCATCTTTTCATTGCGCGCATCCACTTCGACGCGCACGCCGATCGCCTTGAGCTTGTCCGCAACCTCGTTCGCGTACTGCGCATGCCGCTCGCTGATCGGGATCATCGCGACCTGCACCGGAGACAGCCACACCGGGAACGCGCCCGCGTAGTGCTCGATCAACACACCGAAGAAACGCTCCACTGACCCGTACAGCGCGCGGTGCACCATGACGGGCTGCTTGCGCGATCCGTCTTCGGCGACATATTCCAATCCGAAGCGGGCCGGCAGGTTGAAGTCGAACTGCACGGTCGAGAGCTGCCACAGCCGTCCGATCGCGTCCACCAGCTTGATGTCGATCTTCGGCCCGTAAAACGCGGCTTCCCCTGGAATCGTCTTGTACTCGATGTTGCGCGCGTTGAGCACCTTTTCGAGCGATTGCGTGGCGTGACTCCACTGGTCTTCGCTGCCGACGAAGTTCTTGCGGTCATCCGGATTCCACGTCGAGAGCTCGGTCTGAAACTTGTCGAAGCCAAAATCCTTGAGCACGTCGAGCGCGAATTCAAGGCACCCGGCGATCTCGTCCTCGATCTGCTCGGGCGTACAGAAAATGTGCGCATCATCTTGCGTAAAGCCGCGAACCCGGAGCAGGCCGTGCATTACGCCCGAGCGTTCGTAGCGATAGACCGTGCCCAGTTCGCCCAAGCGCACGGGCAGATCGCGGTACGACTTCAGCGAATCTTTGTAGATCAGAATGTGGCCGGGGCAATTCATCGGCTTCAGGCGATACTCGGCGTCGTCGAGCTCCATGGCATCGAACATGTTTTGCGAGTAGTAGCCCTCGTGTCCGGAGGTGAAGAACAACTGCCGCCGCGCCACGTGCGGCGTGTACACCAAGGCATAGCCGCGCTTCAGGTACTCCTCGCGCATCCAGTCTTCCATCTCTTTGCGGATGATGCCGCCCTTGGGATGCCAGAAAATCAGCCCTGGTCCGGCCAGCTCCTGAATTGAGAACAGATCGAGCTGCTGGCCCAGGATGCGATGGTCACGCTTCTTGGTCTCCTCAACCTGCTTCAAGTAATCGTCGAGGTCTTTTTTCGAGAAGAAGGACGTCCCGTAAATGCGCTGCAGTTGCGGATTCTTCTCATCCCCCAGCCAGTAAGCGCCCGCGATGTTCAGCAGCTTGAATGCCTTGATCTTCCCCGTCGACGGGATGTGCGGCCCACGGCAGAAGTCGGTGAACTTGCCGGTGCGGTAGATCGAAATCTTTTCGTCGGGCTTGGTGAACTGCTCGACGAAATGGCACTTCATGAAGTCGCCTTCTTTTTTGAACTCCGCCAGCCCCTGGTCGCGTGGCACAAATTCGCGCGCATAAGGAATATTCTGCTGCACCAACTCCTGCATCTTCTTTTCGATCTTCTCCAAATCCTCGGGCGTGAACGCCGTCGGCCGGTAGAAGTCGTAGAAAAAGCCGCTCTCGGTTGCTGGGCCGTGTCCGAGCTTGGTCTCGGGAAAAAGTTCCAGCACCGCTGCCGCCAGCAGGTGCGCGGAGGAATGCCGATAGACCTCGAGCGACTCGGGGTCCTTTTCCTTCAGAATTCGGAGATCGGAATCTTTCTCCAGAGGCCGCGTGAGATCAATGAGATCGCCATTGGACTTGGCGGCCAGCGCTGCATCCGCCAGTCCCGGGCTGATCGATTTTGCAATATCCAGCGCAGTCGTGCCTTTGGGTACTTCTTTAACGCTCCCGTCCGGAAGCTTCACATGAATGCTGTCAGCCATAATTTGAGACCTGCAGGAGTACTGAATCTTTCAGTCTATTGAAGGGATTGGGGAGGGTCAAAC